>Ga0209417_1007202_pt1 | contig 10880 bp, 10 predicted proteins | sample RifGroF2_FD_184002 | JGI IMG/M metagenome (GOLD analysis project Ga0209417, IMG submission 184002) | Groundwater microbial communities from Rifle, Colorado, USA - Groundwater F2 (SPAdes) (version 2) | ecosystem: Environmental > Aquatic > Deep subsurface > Groundwater | place: Rifle, Colorado... | reverse complement strand
GGGGAGATTGGGGGGTGAAGGCAGAAGTTACTTTGGTGGCTGGGGGGACACGGTCCCCGCTTTCGCGGGGATGACAACGCTCTAGAGGTAACGCTGTAGCAATTGTCATCCCCGCGAAAGCGGGGACCGCGTCCCAAACTACCGCCTTACACATTGTCATCCCCGCGAAAGCGGGGACCGCGCCCCTCAGTAAAACTTAAATAAAAAGCACCACGAAATGAGCCTGCGTACCTTATATCATCCGGAAGTATTCCAGGGAAGCCTGAATCGGAAAAACTATTTCGAGGGATGGTATTTTAAGCAGGTTGCGAAGGATTTCAGCGAGGTTCTGGCAATAATACCGGGGATCTCACTGGCAGGCCGGCAGCATGCCTTCATACAGGTGATCAACGGAATCACCGGGGCCACTCACTATATCGAATATCCTGTTGATGCTTTTACAGCTTCCAACAAAAATCTGGATATCAGGATTGATTCAAACCGGTTTACACGAACTTCAGCCCAGCTGTCCATCCACCGCGACGAGCTCGATCTGGAAGGTGAACTCATATACAGCGGTCAGATGGCCTGGCCCGGAAATCCACTGGCTCCCGGAATCATGGGCTGGTATAGTTTCGTTCCATTCATGGAGTGTTATCACGGGGTCGTTTCCCTTGACCACACGGTATCGGGCAGGCTCGATTATCAGGGTAAAGAATTGAATTTTTACGATGGAAGGGGCTATATTGAAAAAGACTGGGGAACTTCGATGCCGGAGTCATGGATTTGGCTTCATGCCAATACCTTCCCGGAAACCGGAACTTCAGTGATGCTCTCAGTAGCCAAGATCCCCTGGCTCGGCAGCTTTTTCATCGGGTTTATCTGCTTCGTCCTTCATCAGGGTAAAATCTACCGGTTCATGACGTACAATCATACAAAAGTAAGATCACTCAAACTATCGGATGGAGGATTCTCGATGGAGCTGGGCAACCGGGAAAACCGGCTAAGCATTGTGGCGGTTCAGAAAAAAGCGGGACAGCTCAAGGCACCGGTAAAAGGACTGATGGATCGATATATTAAGGAAAGTATAGATTCTGAGGTAGTTATGAACCTTCAGACCCTATCAGGCAAAGAAGTCTACAATGGAAAAGCTGAAAAAGCCGGGTTGGAGTTGGTTGGAAATCTGGAGGAACTTGCTAAATTCGCAACGAAATGAAAACATCGACGAACTTAAATAATTGGTGGTGGCACAGAACCGTTTCGGATTCCGTGAGGTAAACGTGCTGCCCTGAATACACATACATGGCCCGTCGTACTCACGACGGGCTATTTTTTTACTATCAGATCCAATGTATAAGATACGCACACATGTAAAGACGACGCTGGCCGATATGGTGACCCCGGTCAGCCTATACCTGAAAGTCAGGGATCTCTATCCGAGGGCCATTCTGCTGGAGAGTTCCGATTATCATGGCGGGCAGGACAACTATTCGTTCATCTGCCTGGAACCGGTTGCCGGCATCGTGGTCGACGACAAACAGGTGAGAATTTCCTATCCCGGAGAACCGGCAGTGACAAGGCCTCTTGTGAATGTGCCGGCGATTCTTGAGGAGTTCATCTCCTCATTTGTTCCGGAAACAATAGATTCCGCGACCCGCCTGAATGGTTTCTTCGGATATATGTCGTACGATTCAGCCGAGATCTTTGAAAAGGTTCCGGCTGCGCGTAAGGGGCCTGATCCGAACCGGATTCCGTTAATCCGATATCATATTTACCGGTATATCATCGCGATAAATCACTTCCGTAATTCAGTGCAGCTCCTGGAAAACCGGTTTGACGACGGGCCGGATACACTCGAAACCATTGAAAATCTTTTGGTTAACAGGAATTTTTCTGTTTTTCCATTCCGCACTGCCGGTGCCATTACCTCCAACCTGACGGATGAAGGATACCGAAACCTGGTAACTATTGGGAAAAAGCACTGTCATCTGGGGGATGTATATCAGATTGTGATGTCACGGCGTTTCGAACAGGAGTATCAGGGAGATGACTTTAATGTTTACCGCAGACTCCGGTCGATCAACCCGTCGCCCTACCTATTTTATTTCGATTTCGGAGGCTACCGCATCTTTGGTTCCTCACCGGAAGCACATCTGATTGTAAGGAATGTGAAGGCGTCCATTTGTCCCATTGCCGGCACTTTCCGCCGGACCGGGGACGATGAGCGTGACCGTGCCCTGGCGGCCGAACTTGCGCAGGATCCCAAGGAAAATGCGGAGCACGTGATGCTTGTTGACCTGGCCCGCAATGACCTGAGCCGTAATGCGACGGATGTTACGGTTGAAACGTTCAAGGAGATTCAGTTCTATTCGCACGTTTTGCACATGGTTTCCACCGTAACCGGCAAGCTACCCCATGACTTCAACCTTTTCCGGCTGATGGGTGACACCTTTCCGGCAGGAACCCTGTCCGGAGCCCCGAAGATCCGGGCCATGGAGCTCATTCATCAGAATGAATCGACCAATCGCGGATTTTACGGCGGCTGCATCGGCCAGATCGGTTTCGACCGCAGTTTGAACCATGCCATCATGATCCGCTCCTTCCTGTCGATCGAAAACCGCCTGGTATTCCAGGCCGGAGCCGGGATCGTATCGGAATCCATCGAAGAAAACGAGCTCAAAGAAGTCAATAACAAGCTCGGCGCCCTCCGCGACGCCATCACACTTTCAAATTCCTAGCAAATCTTCCTATCAACAAATCAACAAATCACCGCATCAGCAAATCAGCACATCATGAAAATCCTTCTACTAGATAATTACGACTCCTTCACCTACAACCTCGCCCACTACCTCCGCGAGATCACCGGTGAGGCCGTCCCTGTGCTGCGGAACGACCAGATTTCGCTCGATGAGGTCGGCCGTTATGATGCGATCGTATTGTCGCCCGGGCCTGGACTGCCTAAAGATGCCGGGATCATGCCGGAGTTGCTTCGCAGATATGCTCCGTCGAAAAAAATCCTCGGGGTCTGCCTGGGAATGCAGGCCATCGGGGAGTGTTTCGGTGGCACCCTGATCAACCTTGACCGGGTTTATCATGGCCAGGCTACTCCGGCCACTATTCTTAAGCCCGATGAGATCCTGTTCCGCGGACTTCCCGAACAGATAACCGTTGGCCGGTATCACTCCTGGGTTGTATCCGCCGAAAACTTTCCGCAATCCCTTGAGATCACGGCAATCGACGACAATGGTCAGGTTATGGCCCTCAGACACAAGCAGTTTGATGTAAGGGGAGTGCAATTTCATCCGGAATCAGTATTGACACCGGAGGGAATGGGGATGATACGGAGGTGGGTGGGAATGTGACGCGGGACGCGTGACCCGGTACACGATTTGTGCCCGTAGGGGCGCACCGCGTGCGCCCGTGTAGGGACGGACCCGTGGTCCGTCCGGGTCCGTCCCAAAATGAATGATGAAAATGAATGATAAAAATGAACGTTGAGATCCAGATCCAGATCAGGGCAACCGGTCCCCGCTTTCGCGGGGATGACAAGGCTCCGAGGCTAAAAAATAACCAGTAACCAGCACCATGAAAGAAACCCTCTCCACCCTCTTCCAATACAAAACCCTCACACGCACCGAGGCAGCGGAGGTGCTGCGAAAGATCGCGACCAGCCAGTTTAATGACACACAGATTGCCGTTTTTCTGGCTGTTTTCCTGATGCGATCCATCACCATCGAGGAGCTGAGCGGTTTCCGTGAAGCCCTCAAGGAGCTCGCTTTGGAAATCGATCTGGGTGATTACCGCACCATCGACCTGTGTGGGACAGGTGGCGACAATAAAAACACCTTCAACATTTCCACCTTGTCATCCTTTGTGGTGGCCGCCTCCGGCGAGAAAGTGGCCAAGCATGGAAACTACGGGGTTTCTTCGGCCTGTGGCTCCTCCAATGTTCTTGAACATTTCGGATACCGGTTTTCCAACGATCAGGACAAGCTGCGTAGAGAGCTTGAGGAGGCAGGAATCTGCTTCCTGCACGCTCCGCTGTTCAATCCGGCCATGAAGAACGTGGCCCCGGTGAGAAAGCAGTTGGGCATTAAAACTTTCTTTAACATCCTTGGCCCGATGATCAATCCCTCCTCCCCAAAGGCACAGCTCATCGGGGTATTCAGTCTCGAACTTGCCCGCATGTATAACTACATGTACCAGCAACTGGCTGTGGATTACACGATTGTGCACAGCCTGGATGGATACGACGAGGTTTCACTCACCGGCCCCTTCAAGATTGTGACACGCCAGGGTGAACAGATCCTGGAGCCGGCCGACATTGGCATGCCCACGCTAACTCCGGAACAGATATACGGTGGCAATACTGTGGAAGAATCCGCTGCCATCTTTCAGCAGGTAATCTCCGGTAACGGAACGCCCGCACAGAATTCCGTAGTGATCGCCAACAGCGGACTGGCGCTGAAAACACTCTTTCCGGAGCAGTCTCTGGACCAATGCTTTGAGATTGCCGGAGAGGCACTGAAATCGGGGAAGGCACTCCGTGCATTTAAAACACTTATTAAGATTAATGAATAATGTTTCGCTATATAGTCTGTCATCCCGACGAAAGTCGGGATCCCCTCCATCGGAGCACCTGTCAGGGGATCCCGGCATTCGCCGGGATGACACGCATTCGCCGGGATGACAGGCTTAAAGTACCGGCAACACTAACAATTAAACGATGAACATCCTAACCAACATAGCCAATCATAAGCGCAAACAGGTCGCCACCCGCAAGGAGCTTTACCCGGTGGCGCTGCTTGAGAAGAGTCCGTTTTTTGAAACCACTCCGGTGTCCTTAACCCGATATCTGCTCAGGCCTGATAAATCGGGAATCATTGCGGAGTTTAAAAGAAAGTCTCCTTCGAAGGGCGTGATTAACGCGTATGTTTCGATTGATCAGGTGAGTATTGGTTACATGCAAGGCGGTGCTTCCGCACTTTCGATCCTTACCGATGAGGAGTTTTTCGGAGGCAAAAATGAAGACCTCATCCGGGCACGGGAGCTCAATTATTGTCCCATTCTCCGAAAAGATTTCATTCTCGATCCCTACCAGGTTCTCGAGTCAAAATCGATTGGCGCCGATGCAATCCTGCTTATCGCAGCCATTCTGACACCGGCACAGACCCTGGAGCTGGCAAGGCTGGCAAGAAGCCTCGGAATGGAAACAATCCTCGAGGTACACAGCAGAGACGAGCTCGTACATCGTAACGGGCATATCAGCATAATCGGGGTAAACAACAGGAATCTGGCCGATTTCTCGGTTAACCTGGAAACCTCGATGAGCTTATCGGAATTCATAGACAAGGACGATCTTTTCATTTCCGAGAGCGGACTCCGGGAACCCTCCGATATCCGCAAACTTCGGCTGGCCGGGTATCGCGGGTTTCTTATCGGGGAACAATTCATGGCTACCTCCGATCCCGCAACTGCTTGCCAGCAATTCATCAGCCAACTTAAGAGCGAGTACCCATGACCGGTGAAATAATTAAAATCTGCGGTCTCACCTATCCGCCGAACATCCTGCAGGTGCTGGCATTGAAGCCTGATTGGATCGGTCTGATTTTTTATCCTCCATCGCCCCGCTTCGTGAAAGATCCGGATATAATGTCATTCCTTAATGTGTCGCATCCGGAGGTTCACAAGCTGGGGGTTTTTGTGAACGCAAAATATGACGAAATCATGGAGGTCTCGCGAAAGGTTCATTTCGACGGAATCCAGCTCCATGGCCGGGAAACCCCTGAATTCTGCCAGCGGATGCGAGGCGAGGGATTCCGGGTAATCAAATCGTTCGGGATCAGCCCTGATTTTGATTTCAGTCTCACGCACCACTATGCGGAATCGGTCGACTATTTTCTATTTGATACCGGAAGTCCGAAATACGGGGGAACCGGTGAGCAGTTCGACTGGGACATGCTGTATGACTATGAAGGTGAAACGCCTTTTTTGCTCAGCGGCGGACTCTCTCCGGACACAAGAATTTTTCCGGATCACCCGCACTTTGCTGGCGTCGATCTGAATTCCAGGTTCGAAACCGCGCCGGGAATCAAGGATATCGGCAAGTTGAAACAATTCATAAATCAGTTCAGAAATGGTTAAATCCAGATTTACTCCGGATGAACGGGGCTATTATGGCGAATTCGGCGGGGCTTTCATTCCCGAGATGCTGATGGGCAATATTCAGGAGCTGCAGGAGCGGTACCTTGAGATTGTGGAAAGTGAAATGTTCAAGAGTGAATTTCATTCGCTGTTACGCGACTATTCGGGTAGGCCAACGCCCTTGTATCCGGCCATGAGATTATCAGAAAAATATAAAACTCATGTTTTCTTAAAAAGGGAGGATCTCAACCATACCGGAGCTCACAAGATCAATAACTGTGTCGGGCAGGTTCTCCTTGCTGAAAAATTGGGCAAGAAACGGATCATCGCAGAAACCGGTGCCGGTCAGCATGGTGTGGCTACTGCCACGGTTTGTGCGCTGAAAGGCCTTGAATGCGTGGTATATATGGGTGCCCTTGATGTGGAACGACAGGCCCCCAATGTAACCAAGATGAAGATGCTGGGCGCAACAGTGGTGCCGGTCCATTCGGGCAACAAAACCCTGAAGGACGCCACCAATGAAGCCATGCGCGATTGGATCAGCCATCCATCTGATACACATTATATTATCGGTTCTGTAGTTGGGCCGCACCCCTACCCCGACCTGGTTGCGCGGCTCCAGTCGGTGATCAGCTATGAGGTGGCATTCCAGCTCGACGAGAAAACCGGAAAACCGGATCCCGATGTGGTGATTGCCTGCGTGGGAGGTGGCAGTAATGCTGCAGGTGGGTTTTATGCCTTCCTTGACAATCCCGATGTAAAGCTTATCGGTGCCGAGGCGGCCGGATTGGGCAACGAAACAGGAGAATCGGCGGCTACACTGGCGCTCGGAAGAACCGGCATACTCCATGGAAGCAAATCCTACCTGATCCAGGATATCTATGGTCAGGTGACCGAGCCCTACTCCATATCCGCAGGACTGGACTATCCCGGCATCGGGCCGCTGCATTCGCACCTCTATACAACCGGCCGTTGCAGGTACCTCAGCATAACCGACCAGGAGGCGCTTGAAGCAGCGATGGAACTGACCCGGATGGAAGGGATCATTCCCGCACTCGAATCTGCGCATGCAATGGCTGTGCTGCGAAAAGAATCCTTCAGGCCCGATGAGAATGTGGTCATTATTTTATCCGGGCGGGGTGATAAGGACATGAGTACTTACTCCAACTATTTTAAAAATGAACCGGATCGATAAACTTTTTCAGCAAAAGGACCATAACATACTATCGGTCTATTTCACAGCCGGATATCCGGAGCTTAACGACACCAACCTGATTATCAAAGGATTGGAAGAAGCAGGGGCAGACCTTATCGAGATTGGGTTTCCCTTCTCAGATCCGGTGGCCGATGGTCCCGTGATCCAGGCCAGCAGTCACAAGGCATTGGAAAACGGGATGAACCTCGATATTCTTTTCGGCCAGCTTTCGGAGATCCTTGAGACCAGCCGTATTCCCAAGGTCATGATGGGTTACTTCAATACCGTTTACCAGTTTGGAGTAATTAAGTTCATTAAGGCATGCAGTAGGTGCGGTATCAGCGGGGTAATAATTCCTGATTTACCGCCTGAGGTTTATCTCGATGAATATCATACTCTTTTCGAGGAAAACGGCATACATTTTATTTGCCTCGTATCGCCGCAAACCCCGCCCGAACGGGTCGAATATCTGACTTCGATCAGCAAGGGATTTCTCTATATTTTGTCCATGTCGGGAACCACCGGGGCGCGGGTTGGTATGGGTAGAGACGCATTATTATGCGTCTCTACAGGCGAACGGGTGACCCCGGGTGGAAAACGGGCGCACGCGGTGCGCCCCTACAACGGAACACCCCGCACAATTCCCACGTTAATCGGTTTTGGCATCCACAACCACCAATCTTTCGCCAGGGCCTGCCAGCAGGCGAACGGGGCGATTATCGGGAGCGAGTTCATACGGAGATTGACCGATGACCGACGACTGATGACGGACGGACGACTGATGACGGAGGACGGACGAGGGGTGACGGAGGACGGACGACGGAGGACGGAGGACGGACGAAGGGTGAGTTTGGGGGAAGTGTGTGAGGAGTTTGTGAATGAAATCAGGAGGGGAAAATGATTATTCAGTTAAGCAAGCAGATTACGGAGGAGCAGAAGCAGCTTGTTTTTACAAGTATTGAGGAGCAGAATTGCAAATGGAGGGAGATTGATACTCAGTTGGGCAGCTACCTGCTGGTGCTGGGCAAGATCGGATTTGATATCCGGCTGATTGGGAACCTTCCGGGAATTACGGATATTCACCGTGTTACCGATGATTACAAGCTGGTCTCGGGCAAATGGAAAACACATCCTACAGCTATTGTGCTGGATGATCAGGTATCGATCGGGGCCGGGGATTTGACCGTGATGGCGGGGCCCTGTTCCATTGAGGGGGAGGAGCAGATTCTGGCAACGGTGGAAATTCTGGAGAAGCTCAATATCAGGATCATGCGTGGCGGTGTTTTCAAGCCGCGCAGCTCGCCCTATTCTTACCGGGGTGCCGGGATCGATGGATTAAAGCTCTGGCATTCGATCTGTGCTCCACGCGGCATCAGGATCATATCTGAAGTGATGGAGATGGACCAGATTGATGCCATGTATCCATATGTCGATATTTACCAGGTGGGTGCCCGAAATTCGCAAAACTTCAATCTCTTAGATGCTCTTGGCCGGATCGATAAACCGGTAATGATCAAACGCGGACTCAGCGGAACGATTGATGAATTGCTCTATTCTGCCGAATATGTTTTTTCAGGCGGTAATGAGAAAATCATCCTGTGCGAACGCGGTATCCGTACCTATGAGAAAGCTTATCGCAACACCTTTGACATCAATGCTATCCCGATATTAAAGGAGAAAAGTCATCTCCCGGTCATTGCCGATCCCTCGCACGGGACCGGCATCCGGAGTCTGGTTGAGCCCATCGCCCTGGCATCGGTGGCTGCGGGAGCTGATGGGGTCATCGTGGAAATCCACCGGACGCCGGAAAAAGCCACATCGGATGCCCAGCAGACGCTGGATTTTGATGAGTTTGGCCGGCTTTGTGCGAAGGCAAGGGCGGTTTACAATTTAGTGGCAGGTTAAGGCCAGTTACCGGTTGCCGGTTGCCGGTTGAGATCGGTTACCGGTTACCGGTTGCCGGTTGCCGGTTAAAGAGAGCCAGAGCCACCTTTAGTACTTTAACAATAACTACGAAAATAACGCACTGGCCATAACTGGTAACCGGCAACCGGTAACTGGTAACTAACAACAGCATCATGACCTACCTCGGCTTTATCGGAATCGGCAAAATTGCCAGCGCAGTAATTGAAGGATTCTGCACGGGAGAGTGTGGCGACCTGACCATCAGTATATCCCCGCGGAATCGAGAAAAATCTCTTAGTCTGGCTGGAAAATACTCAAACGTTTTCCGGATGGAGAGCAATCAGGCCGTGGTTGACTGCTCTGATATTGTTTTTCTGGCGCTCCGGCCTGCGCAGGCTGAGGACGCACTCACCGCGCTAACCTTCCGGGAGGATCAGATCATTGTCTCCCTGATCCCGCTGATCAATCATGCGGGCCTAACGAAACTGCTTGCCCCTGCTGCCAATATCTGCAGGGCTATTCCGCTGCCGCCGGTGGTTAATCATACCTGTCCCATCCCAATATTCAACCCGCATGAAACCGTGGTAGCTTTGCTCAGCCGGATCGGCCAGCCCCAGGTAATTGCCGACGAAACCCAGCTGCACACCCTGTGGACGCTCACCTGCCTGATTACTCCTTATTACGATCTGCTTCAGGAGCTTAGCAGCTGGTCAACCGAACATGGGGTTGATCGGGTAACGGCCAATCAATATATAGCCAACCTGTTTCAAGCCCTGGCGTACACAGCCCAGATCGCCGACCCCATTCTATTTGACGAACTCGCCAAACACGCTGCCACACCGGGTGGACTGAACGAACAGTCGGGCCGGGAGATCGCTTCTTCCGGTTCGCATTTGGCATACCGGGATGCTGCGGAGAAGATTCTGAGTCGGTTTCCGGGATCGTGATGCGTGATGCGTGACGCGTGACGCATTATGGCCAGAACTGTCATTCATGCGATAACCATCTGCTGATGCTCTTGGCCATTATAGCTGGTTCAGGGATAAGATCTCGATAATAATCGGGCAATTTGGAATCCGTACTATACGTTGCCACACCAATGGGTTGAACCGAGCTTTTTAACGAGTATTCAACAATCAGTCGTTTCTTGAATGCTGGTCTGACTTAGCACATACTTTTCGAACAGTTTTATCTCAATTTGCTGCTCCAGCACTCGCTTTGTCCAACCGAATTTTTGTGTTGCATGCAGATAGAACTGTCGCTCTGATTTAGACCTACACTTTTTAAGGATAACAACATTATGACTCCATCCGATTTCTGGAACCAATGGTTCCAGAATTACATCTCCTTGATATTCACGATATAAACGCACCATAAGCCAAATGTTATATGCTGAGTATCCGGATTCTCCAGGAAAATCGTGTTGTAAGTCCTTTGCCAGATTCTCCACGACGGACTTACCCCAACCTTGCTTTATTTGCTTCTCACAAATCATTCTCCCAATGTCCCAATACAATCCTACAAGCTCCTTATTTACAGCCCGTAAAGCTGAATACTGTGCTTCCCGGATCCTGCTCTTTACCTCGCTAAAGAAAACCTGATACTCAATAATTGTCTCCATGATGATGCCTTTGCAGAATATAGATGCAGTTTGTTT
>Ga0209417_1007201_pt1 | contig 10881 bp, 9 predicted proteins | sample RifGroF2_FD_184002 | JGI IMG/M metagenome (GOLD analysis project Ga0209417, IMG submission 184002) | Groundwater microbial communities from Rifle, Colorado, USA - Groundwater F2 (SPAdes) (version 2) | ecosystem: Environmental > Aquatic > Deep subsurface > Groundwater | place: Rifle, Colorado... | reverse complement strand
CATTGACGGCAGTATCAGAACAAAGTTTGAGAATATGAAAAAAGAGGTGGCTGGTTATGGTAAACATTAGACCCGATGAAATAAGTTCAATAATAAAAGCAAAGATTGAAAAGTATGAAAGTACACTGGAAATTTCCGATATAGGAACGGTTTTAGAAGTTGGTGACGGGATAGCTCGTGTATATGGCCTTAGAAATGCAATGGCTGGTGAGCTTGTGCAATTCGAAGACGGCCATGGCACCGAAGGCATGGTACTTAACCTTGAAGAAGATAACGTGGGCGTTGTAGTAATGGGCGAATACATCCACATAAAAGAAGGCATGACAGTAAAAACAACCGGTAAAATTGCATCTGTACCGGTAGGCGAAAACTTGATAGGCCGTGTAGTTAACCCTCTTGGACATCCGCTTGATGGAAAAGGGCCGATTCATTCCGATAAAACAATGCCTATTGAAAAAGTAGCGCCCGGCATAGTTAAAAGACAGCCTGTATGCCAGCCATTACAAACCGGTATAACTGCTATTGACGCTCTTACTCCGATTGGAAGAGGGCAAAGAGAGTTAATTATCGGTGACAGGCAAACAGGAAAAACCGCTCTAGCTATTGACACAATAATTAATCAGAAAAATTTTGGCGTGATATGTATTTACGTTGCAATAGGGCAAAAAACAAGTACAATTGCCCAAATCGTGAAAGCTCTTGAAGAGCATAAAGCCATGGATTATACCATAGTAGTAGCAGCATCAGCCAGCGACACAGTTCCATTGCAGTTCATCGCACCGTTTGCAGGAACGACCATGGGTGAGGAATTCATGAGCCACGGCAAAGACGTGCTTATTATTTATGATGATCTAACTCGTCACGCCTGGGCATACAGAACAATGAGCCTTCTTTTAAGAAGACCTCCAGGACGTGAAGCATACCCTGGTGATGTTTTTTACCTGCATTCAAGACTTCTTGAAAGGTCTGCAAAGCTTTCAAACGCACTGGGAGGCGGCAGCCTTACATCCCTGCCAATAATTGAAACCCAGGCAGGCGATGTCAGCGCATACATTCCAACTAACGTAATCAGTATTACTGACGGCCAGATATTCCTTGAAACTGACCTGTTTAACGCCGGGATAAGACCAGCGATAAATGCCGGTATTTCAGTATCAAGGGTAGGTGGTGCAGCTCAAACAGTTAATATCAAGAAAATTTCAGGCAAATTAAGACTTGACCTTGCTCAGTTCAGGGAACTTGAAGCATTTGCGCAGTTCGCCAGCGACCTTGATAAAGCTACACAGGATCAGTTAAAACGTGGACAAAAGCTTATAGAAGTATTAAAGCAGCCGCAATATGAACCTTTATCAGTTGCACAGGAATATACTATACTTTATGCGGTGAATAATGGTTATCTTGATGATGTTCCTACAGACAAAATTCTGGAATATAAACGTGAATGGTTTAATTACTTAAAATCAAACCTCCAGGACATACAGAGAAAGCTTAATGCAGGCGAAAAACTTGATGATGAGGATATAAACAAAATCAAGGAAGAACTTGTAAGGTTTAAAGATACCATGTTTGCCGGAGTTGTAGCATAATATGCCTAACCTGAAGGACATAAAAAGACGAATATTAAGCGTTCATAATACTCAAAAAATCACCCGGGCTATGAAAATGGTAGCTGCTGCCAAGGTTAAAAAAACTGAAGCATTATTGAAAGCTTCACTGCCATATTCTGGTGAGCTTTTAAAAATGATAAAAAGATTAATGGCTGCAAAACCTTTAATAGAAAAAAGTCAAGAAAAGTACGTTAAAGCTATAGATAATTACCCTGAATTACTAATTCAAAGGGAACTTAAGACAGTAGGAATCCTCGTTGTCACTTCAGATAAAGGCCTTGCAGGCGCATACAATGCCAACATTGTAAGAACTACTTTACGCAGAATAAGGGAATTTGAAGAAAATAACATAGATTACAAACTTTTTGTTGTTGGAAACAAAGGCTACCAGGCATTAAAAAGAAAAGCTGCACCAGAGAAGATAGTTCATTTTTACACAAAGCTTCCAGCTGTGCCTACACCGGGTGCTAGTGCAGTTATAGCCGAAGACATAGCGGAAAGCTATGTAAATGGTGGCATTGACCGCTTAGAGATCATTACCACATATTTTAAATCCTCACTGTCCTATGAAGTACAGATATGGCAGCTTTTGCCTCTGACTTTTCAAACAGAAAAGGAAAAACAGGGTATTGAACCGGAGATGATGTTTGAACCTGATTTAGAGAGTGTTTTGCAAAAAATTGTTCCTCTTTATATTTCAAACAGGATCTACCATGCAATAATTGAGGCGGCTACAAGCGAACAAGCCGCCAGAATGCAGGCCATGTCCGCCGCAACAACCAATGCTGGCGATATGATAAAGATACTTACCATTGATTATAACAAGGCAAGGCAAGCCTCGATTACACAGGAATTGCTAGAAGTCGTGAATGGCGCTGAAGCTTTAAGATAATGTAAACTTTTGTAAACTTTTTCCCCTTAAATTATCAACTTTTTTTTTCAGGGTTCTTAATATTATTGAACACATGTAAAAAAGGGGAAGATGAGCATATGATTGGAAATGTATCATTAAACTGTACACCTCTAGGACAGGACTATAAATTTAACAATAAACTCAATACAAATCTGGCTTTTGGCAATTCTAAAGAAGCTGAAGAAGCACAGGACGGTTATGAGACACAGGCGGTAGAAGCTGAAAATAATATTGAAGATCAGCCAAAACAGGTTGAACAACAGAAAAAGCCGAATGTTCTTAAAAGGGTTGTAAATCATTTTAAGGGTATGAGTTGGAAAAATGTTAAAGAAAACTTCAAAGATGGATTAATGTCCCCTATTAGCCAGATACTCGACCATCCTATTGAAGCAGCAGGTGGTTTAGTTATAGGTGGTATAGCTTTTAAAGAAGTAACAAAATATATTCCCAAATTTCCTATATTTGCTGTTGCTTTAACAAGCGCATTTGGAGCCTTTAATATAGGTAAAGGGGCTTATAAACTTGCTAAAGCTAAAGATACGGAAACAAAAGAAAAAAGTTTTTATGATGTAGGCAAAGGTACTTTTTATAGCGCTGTTTCTGTTGTTGCTGCAAATAAAGTAGCAGTAAGTCAGAAATTTGAAAATATTACTCCTAAATCCAATTACTTTAAACCGCTTTTAGAATGCTGGAAAAGAACTATCCAAAGTGCAAAGCAGGCTTTTACAGGTGATTGGAAGCTTGCAGCCGGCATTACCACACCTGGTGCAATAGATACAATTAACCATGAGCCTGCAAATCAACCGGATAATTCAGTAGATCAAGCAGTAAATATTGATAAAGGAAGAATTACTGATAAAGATTCAACTATCGGAAGATTAGTAGATGGTATTGAAAAAGCTGCAGATTCGGAAAATGCAATGGCTGCATTAAAAGCTGAGAGAGACAGCAATAACAACTAAAAACGCTCCTTTCTTTATATTTACTACAAAAATTACCGGTCAGGATTAAACTTAAGTAAATTCCTGACCGGTAATTTTTGTAGATATAAATATTATGTTAACTGTATCAATATGTAACTTTTTTTAAAAACATGATGATTTAATTAGGTAAATATTAGATAATTGCCTGTATATTGCATGAGTGTATGAGGCAGAAAAAGTGATTAGTACAAGAAAAAAAGATAAACCTATGTTTTTAGCCTGGCTAATGCCCGGCCTGGAAATTAAAAGATGGCTGTTCCTTATGTTTCTTGGAACATTCTTAATAATAATAGGCTTAACAACAATACTTAATATTCACCCTTTCGCCCAGATTCTCCTGCTTGTTAAAAAGCTGGCGGAAGTTTCTCCTTCCATACTAACAGGCTCCATAATGCTTGCAGCAGGCACAGGAGTGTTTCTAATGGCCTGGAGAAAGATAAATAAATCAGTAATAGCTGCAATAAAACCGGATGCACGGTTGCTTGAACACTTATATGTCAGAAAAGTACTTAATAAAGGGCCTAAAATAGTAGCTATAGGCGGCGGAACAGGCCTTTCCACAATATTAAAAGGATTAAAACACATAACCGGAAATATAACAGCAGTCGTAACAGTTGGAGACGATGGCGGCAGCTCAGGCAGGCTGAGAGAAGAAATGGGCGTCCTTCCCCCTGGCGATATAAGGAACTGCATTGCAGCGCTTGCCAGTGAAGAAGACCTTGTAACTAAACTGTTCCAATACAGGTTTAAAAATGGAAATGGTCTTGAAGGCCACAGTTTTGGAAACCTTTTTCTTACCGCTCTCTGTTCCATTACAGGTGATATGGTTAGTGCGGTGAAAGAATCCTCGACAGTACTCTCCATAAGAGGCAGAGTCCTTCCATCAACTCTCGATGATATGAAACTTTATGCTGAAATGGAAGATGGTCAAATCATTTATGGAGAATCACATATACCTGAAGCTGGCGGTAGGATAGTAAGGCTAAAAGCAACTCCTGAGAGACTAAAAGCTCTTGATGAAGTTATAATCGCATTACAGGAAGCTGATATAATAATTATGGGGCCTGGAAGCCTTTATACAAGCATAATTCCTAACATCTTAATTGATGGAATAACTGAAACTATTTCAAAGTCCGACGCCAGGAAGATTTATATCTGCAATATAATGACTCAGCCGGGAGAAACAGATGATTATACTGTATCAGATCATCTAGAAGCGATTTTAAAACACTCAAAACATGAGAATATTATTGATACAGTGCTGGTTAATGACAGTCTGCCTAAAAACTTAGCTCTAAAGTACAAAGCAGCAGATTCATACCCGGTAGCCTTTGATTCAGAAAAAGTAAAAAAACTTGGAATAAAAGTACTTACCAAAAGACTTATTGAAGAAAACAGTGAAGGTCTTGTAAGACACAGCCCTGAAAGAATTGCCAGGATTATATTTGAATGGTATAAAAGCACTCATGGAAAATCCAGGAAAAATGGCAATGGCAACGGGAAAGTTATAGACCTCGATGAAAAAGTGGAATCCTTCGAAAATAAGCTTTTAGTTTAAATTTTTGATAGCATTAAAAAAGGGCAAACATTTTATGTTTGCCCTTTTTTATTTTAATAACGTTTTATGATGATACTGAAGATGTCAGGTTTAAACCACTTAAAGCTTTACGAGCTTCATCAAACTTCACTTCAATCCTGCCATCAACCGCTACACCTTCGCCGGTTTTATCAGAAATTTTCAGCGGGTTGATATCCAGCTCTTTTATAAAGCTGAAATCTTTTACCAATTGTGACAATCTAAGCATTGTTTCTTCAATTTGAGCTATATTCGCAGGTTGTTCACCTCTGGAGCCCTGAAGAATTTTGTACGCCTTAACAGATTGTACCATTTCTTTCACATCAATATCAGTTACAGGATTTACACGGAAAGCCACATCTTTCAGTGTTTCCACAAATATGCCGCCAAGCCCGAACATCATTAAATGCCCGTATTGTGGGTCTGTAGCAACACCGCAAACCATTTCACGGTTGCCTTTGACCATTTCCTGAATTATTACGCCTTCAAAACCATCTTGAAGGTTCTTATCTTTTAATCTTTGCAGGAGCGCATTGTATTCATTTCTTAGCTGCTCTTCGCTATTAATTCCGACGATAACACCACCTATTTCGGTTTTATGAGAGATTTTTGTAGAGGTTATTTTCATTACAACCGGGTAACCAATGCGGTTTGCCTGGCCAGCAGCTTCATCAACAGTCCCTGCAAAAGCATATTTACAGGTTCTTATTCCATAAGCATCCAATACATCAATTGATTCAAGGGTAGTAAGCTGGCTTCTGCCTTCTTTTAACGCACTGGATATGATTTCCGTGACTTTATTTTTATTCACTTGATATGAGGGCTCCCTGCCTTCGGGTCTTTCTAACCATACACGCTGTGCATATAGCTTTGACATTGCATTTGCAGCAGGTTCCGGATATTGATAAAATGGGATGTTCTTTTCAATTTTATTTATTCTGGTGAAAAATCCGTTTTTAGCTATTATTACTCCAACAATAGGCTTTTCAGGATTTTCAGCCTTAATTTCCATAATAACTTTAGAAACATCCATAGGATCAAGATTCATTAATGGCAAATAAATAACCATTATCGCATCTACGTTTTCGTCCTTTATAAGTGCTTTAAGGGTATTTTGATAATGCTCTAACGGTGCGCTGGCTATCATATCAACAGGGTTTTTCACGCTGGCAGCTTCCGGGAGATAGCTTTTCATGTATGCCTTTGTTTCTTCATCAAGTTGAGCAATTTCTAGCCCATTCTCGCATATAGCATCGGTTGCCATAATCCCTGGCCCGCCTGCATTAGTCATAATAGCTACTCTTTTGCCTTTTGGAACAGGGCAATTTGCAAATGCTTCAGCCACATCAAACATTTCAGGAAGGGAGTTCACTCTTATAACGCCACTTTGTTTTAAAAGGGCATCTGCTGCAAGATCAGCGCCTGCTAATGATCCTGTATGCGAAGAAGCGGCAGAAGCACCTGCTGCTGACCTGCCTCCTTTTATTGCAATTACAGGTTTATTTTTAGTTACCTGTTTTGATCAAAAAACCGAACAGATTTTATTATATATGGATTCCATATATAATAAAATCTGTTCGGTTTTTTGATCGTCTTTCCAATAGTCCAAAAGTGTTTCTGTTGTGATGTCTGCTGCGTTACCAATAGAAACGAATTGGCTTATGCCGAGGTCCAAATCTTTTGATATGTTTAAAATGGCTGCACCCAATGCTCCAGACTGTGATGTAAATGCTGTTTTCCCTGCAAGTGGAAGAGCATCAGCAAAAGTGGCGTTCATTTTAATGCCTTGTTCAGTGTTTATGACGCCTAAACAGTTCGGGCCAACCATTCTCATTCCATATTGCCTTACTTTTGCCAGTAATTCCTCTTCGCGTTTTACACCTTCTGCTCCGGTTTCCTTGAACCCGGCTGATATTACAACAATGCCTTTGATTCCTTTTTCATTACACTGGTCTATAACACCAAAAACCTGGTCTTTTGAGACTACTATGACGGCTAAATCAACCTTGCTCGGCACTTCAAGTATACTTTTATATGCCTTTATTCCACATATTTCGTCTGCTTTTGGGTTTACCGGGTACATGGCGCCTGCAAATCCGTATTCTTTAAGTTTGCTAACTATTTCATTACCCACAGTTCCCGGTTTTGACGATGCCCCAACAATTGCAATTGATTGGGGTCGCATAATAGAGTCAAGTTCTTTGCTCATTTTATCATTCCTTCCTAAATTAAGTTCTTATATATATATTAAAATACACTCATAAAGTTATGTAAACAAGTACCAAGCTAATTTTCATAACCCTGAGGCAGCCACTCTCTAACCCTGAATTTTGCGCCGAGTTCTTCGGTAATTTCCTGGCATTTTTTTATATCTATTTTATAGCTCTCAAACCCTGAAACAACTGTGGCTGTTGTTTCTATGCCATTTTTAGCGCATTCCTGTATGAAATCTTTTACTGCTTCGTAGGCAACTGATTTCTCAAAGGCGGGGCTGGCTAATTCAGCATATAAATCTGCATTTTCAGCGTTCAAACTGACTGAAATCATATCTACCAGCCCTACAAGCTCAGGCACAATATTTCTTTTATGTATTAAGTTTGCATGCCCGTTAGTATTAATACGTACTGGAATTTGCTGATAATTCTGTTTAATAAACTGAGCTACATTCTTAACTATCTCAAGTTTTATAAGGGGTTCTCCGTAACCGCAAAACACAATTTCCCTACATTTATCAGAAAAAGTATCCTTTACTTCCTTTATTACATCTTCGTGGCTGAATTTTTCACTATCCAGCACAAGTTTAACCCCGCCAACGCTGTCGCCTGAGTTTCTAATACAGAATTTACACCTATTGGTGCACAGATTGGTAACGTTTATGTACATTGTATTGCCGAGATAGTAGGCAAATTTATTTTCTGTTTGTTGCGCCATAATATTACTATTTTCGCACAACAATATTATTTATGTAAGCACGCCCCCCAGCCCTGAGCGTAAAATATTCTGTCTATATCGTCAGGTTTTACTTTGATTTCCCTGTCTTTATCAGGATAATAAACAAGGTAAACATCCAGCCACTTATTGTATTTAACAGAAAAAGTTTCTTCAATGTCTAGCCCCGGCGACCTGTCCTTTCTAGGGTCATCCGCGGAAAACTCCACTTTCATAAACTCTGTAGTATCGCCCTTTTCAGAGTTCGCCTGTATTAAATCTATGAATTCATCAATGTTCATAAAATTTTTCCTTTTTATATAAATTCCCAAATTGTCATTGCGAGGAGTGCCCGCAGGGCACGACGTGGCAATCTGTCCAGCGTGGACTGTAAACTGTGAGCTTTCGGCTCACGCAGATAGATTCTCACGTCGGGCGAAAACAAATTATCTTGTTTTTATTCATACTTATTTGTTCGCACTCCTCAGAATGACAGAAATAAACTTTATTTATCATCCGCTGGTTTTCCAGTTATAATTAACAAGAATTGGAGGAGAACATGAATTTAAAAGGAAAAGACTTTTTAACCCTGCTGGATTACAATAAAGACGAAATATTATACCTGATTGACCTCGCAGCAAAACTTAAACAGGAAAATAAAGAGAATAAAACTCACCACATACTTAATGGTAAAACACTTGCAATGATTTTTGCAAAACCCAGCCTCAGAACCCGTGTTAGTTTCGAAGTGGGAATACAACAACTCGGCGGATATGCCGTTGTTTTAAAGCAGGATGAAATTAACCTCGGACAAAGGGAAACCATTGCTGACACTGCAAGAGTGCTCTCCAGATATGCTGACGGGATTATGATAAGAACATTTGCGCATCAGGATGTGGTGGATTTCGCCAAGTATTCTGACATCCCGGTTATAAACGCACTGACCGACCTGTGCCATCCCTGCCAGGTACTAGCTGACCTTTTGACAATAAAAGAAAAACTCGGAAAGCTCGAAAATCTCAAGCTGGCATACGTAGGAGATGGAAACAACATGGCAAACAGCCTGCTGGCCGGGTGCTCCATAGTAGGTATGGATGTTTCAATAGCCTGTCCCAAAGGTTATGAACCTAATGAAGCCTTCATTACTCCTAACGCTGAGATACTGGATGATCCCTTTGAAGCTGTTAAATGGGCAAATATAATTTATACAGATGTTTGGGCCAGCATGGGACAGGAAAGCGAAGCTGCTGAAAGGCGAAAAATATTTGCTGATTACCAAGTAAACAGCAAGCTTCTTGAAAACGCATCAAAAGATGCCATAGTGCTTCATTGCCTACCTGCACACAGAGGCGAGGAAATAACAGAGAGTGTATTTGAAACGCATGCTGATATTATATTTGAGCAGGCAGAAAACAGGCTGCATGCGCAGAAAGCCATAATGGCATCTATAATGTAAAAAAGTACTGGCAAGACTGCCCGCACTACCACTACTATTTTTCACAATTATTTTTTATTTGAACCTGAAAAAAATTTGACTGCAGAAGGCAAATCAATTAAAAGAGCAGCAAATATTCCTATTGCTGCACCCCAAACTCCGTTCTTAGCAATACTGCCAACATGGACTTTACCACTAATAAGTTTCTCACTGAATTTTTGCCCTATTTCTGCAACTCTTCCCAAATTTCTATGTTTTGATAATTCAACAACATCTTTTAATTCTTCGATAGTCCAAAGATGATCAGTAATTCCAGCTTTCATAGCAGGTGAAATATATTTCCACTTACCTTTTTCTTCATATCTTAGGGTTCTTACAGTCCTAACCAGATTGTATACCCAGTCATCAAAGATACAAGAAGCTTCAAGGAAGTGTCCTTTCTTGGAAAAAGATAGCGTTTTCCTTACGAGCCTTCCATTCATTTGTCTTGAAGTTAGTTGTGTTCTGTCAACATATGATAAATTAGCACCCAAATACTCTATTACTTCTTCATTTCCATACATTATCTTTGTTTTTGTTCGAATGCCCTCGCCAGGTATCTTTTGCCTAATAAACTGTATATATTTCCATTTATCAGCATTTTCTTCGCCCCACAGTTCTTTCATCGCCTCCTGGCTCCCGCCTCTACCATCTGTCGTTAAAGCTGGAGGCTCATCAGCGTTTCCTCTTTGTTTCATTTTTTGTAACATTCTTTTATTGGATTCTATTTCATCTTTATCTACTACACTGCCTATTCTTAGCCTTGTGTCAATATCTATCGCCTTACATATCCAGAATGGCCCTGTTTCTTCCGTATCTGTATGAATGTTTTTTTTCTCCTTTATGTCCTGCATATGACCACATAGCGTCTAACTGGACTCTTGTAAATTTATAGTTAGCTAAAAGAATTTCCTCTACTTGTTCTATCTGTTCTTTTGCTTTTAATAACCAGGCTGAAACAGTTTCTTCCTTAATTCCTTTTATTCTATGGATTGCGGCAAGACTATTACGTTCGGCTAGCAGTGCAAAACATTCAAGCACATCTTTTGCCGAATGTTGTATTCCATAAAATACCGTTCCTATTGTTTCTACAAATACTTTCTTGCAGGTTTTACATTGATATCTTGGAGTTCCTTTTCGGGTATGCCCATATTTCCGTATATTTTCAGGTTTAATCTTTCCGTATTCTGGACATTCTTTGTTCCAGCAAAACATTCTTGATTCTGTTAAATCTTGTTTTTCCATCCCTTGTCCCCTCTTTTTTTATCTTTGAGGGTATATTCTTTTTTCTTTCTTTTCAACGCACTATCGGGTTACAAGGTGATTATCAAAAATAAAACCTGGAAAAAGTGCAAAAAAGTCTACTTTTTTCGGATTATCAGAAATTTGCAAGCGCCTGC
>Ga0209417_1007198_pt1 | contig 10884 bp, 8 predicted proteins | sample RifGroF2_FD_184002 | JGI IMG/M metagenome (GOLD analysis project Ga0209417, IMG submission 184002) | Groundwater microbial communities from Rifle, Colorado, USA - Groundwater F2 (SPAdes) (version 2) | ecosystem: Environmental > Aquatic > Deep subsurface > Groundwater | place: Rifle, Colorado... | reverse complement strand
AGCGGCTCGACGGATGGGACGGTCGAAATGGCGAAACAATATAAGACGAAGTTGATTCAAATTAAAAAAGAAGAATTTAATTATTCTTACGCATTAAATCTAGGAATAGAAAATACGAGTTATGAACTGGTCGCCATATTGTCGGGGCATTCGATTCCTTATGATGAAAGCTGGCTTGAAAAAATCAGCTCACATTTTAGAGACGAGAAAGTCGCGGGTGTTTATTGCAGGCAGATTCCTATGCCGGATGCGAATCCTTATGAAGTACTGCGAATACGAAAGATGTTCAGCGATTCAGAAAAAACGCAGGCTAATTTCAGTAACGCCGGATGCTGCATAAAGAAAAGTATCTGGCAAGAACATCAATTCAAGATTTTGCCGGCAGCGGAAGATAAAGAATGGGCACAATGGGCGATAGACAACTGCTATAAAATTATTTATGAGCCAAAGGCAGAAGTTTATCATTCGCATAACGAATGCTGCAGAAAATCGGCTAACAGAATAATTGATATTGAGCGCGCAAATGATCTGCGGATAATGCGAAGACGAAGCCAAATCTTGACTTTAAAGCAGTCGGCGGGGTTATTTGTACGTGATTTTAAAAAGCTGGGAATGATAGACTCCGGTTTATTAAAAAAACTTTCATTAGCAAGAGATTGCGCGGCAAGGTCATTCTGGTACGCATACGATTTCAACAGGAGCAGAAATGGCTGAAACGGAAATGATAAATAAGGCTACGATCGGCATCACCATTCTGCTTTCACTGATGGCAATTCTTGTGCCAAGAAAATATCTATTGCTGCCATATATTATCGGTGCGTGCTTTGTTCCGACCGATCAGCGAATAATTATAATGGGACTTGATTTTACGGTTTTGCGAATTCTTGTAGCGGCAGGAGTGGCGAGAATTTTTGCTCGAAACGAAAACATAACATTACACTGGAACAAGTTCGATTTTCTTGTTTTTGCCTGGGTATTCTGCGGGGCGTTTATTTACAGCATTCAATGGATGACCGCCAAAGCAATTATTAATCGCTGCGGTGTTTTGTTCGATGTTGTCGGAATGTATTGGCTGTTCAGAAAAACTGTACGCAGTTGGGATGACGTAAAAATGGCCGTCAACTTTTTTGCGATTTGCATTATAGCACTTGTACCATTTGTAGCGATGGAATGGATGAGCGGCGATAATCCTTTCGGCGCATTGGGAAGAGTGAAGACGGTTATTCGAGACGAGGAATACAGATGCCAGGCGGCGTTTCCGCATTCGATTATGCTTGGGTTGTTTTGCTCTATTTTAATGCCCTTATTCGCAGGTTTCGCAAAAATGAGCAAAAACAAGATACTTTATGCGGTGTCGATCGCGGGGTTATTATTTATTATTGCCGCGACAAGATCAAGCACGCCGATTCTGACATTTGGAGCGGTTATATTTTTTCTTTGTATGTATGGATTCCGAAAATACGCTTATACGGCTGGATGGGCATTTTTAATAACGGCAATCGGATTACATACGATAATGAATAAACCGGTATGGCATTTATTCGCGCGAATAAATGTTTTGGGAAGTTCGACTGGCTGGCACAGATTTAATATTATCGATCAGGCAATTAAGCACTTTAGCCAATGGGCTATATTGGGGTGCAAGGATACAAATAGTTGGGGATGGGGATTGGGAGACGTTACTAATCAATTTGTGCTTGAAGGCGTTAGAGGCGGTTTTATTTCGCTTTGTATTTTTATGATTATGCTCTCTTTCGGCTTGAAACATATTCTAAATATATGTCTGCACGAAAGACAAAACGCAAAACGGTTTATGCTATGGTCAATCTTTGTAATGATGCTGGCACATTGCATTTCGTTTCTCGGCTCATCGTATTTCGGGCAAATTACAATGCTTTATTATATGTCTTTGTCGATTACTGGGTTGGCAATAGAGATAAACACAAGCAGCAGCTTCATCATTATTAACAGCCCGCAAAATGAAGGTTATTTTAGCAGAGCGATTGCATGAAAATAGAATTATCAATTATAATTGTAAACTGGAACGGATGCGAGATAACAAAGCAATGCCTTAAATCAATATACGAGCAGACACGCGGAATCGGGTTCGAGATTATTGTCGTTGATAACGGGTCGACAGATTCATCCTGTGAGATGATAAAAAATGAATTTTCGCAAGTCATATTAATATCAAATAATGAGAATAGAGGATTTGCGGCGGCAAACAATCAGGGAATCAAGATTGCAAGAGGAGAATTTTTACTTCTGCTCAATAACGACACAATAATTTTGGATAACGCCATAGAAAAAACTTTGGCAGCGGCTAAGGCAAATCCGCAAGCAGGTGTCATTGGATGCAGAGTATTAAATGCAGATAAAAGTTTACAATCTACGTATTTCAGATTCCCTTCACTTTTGAATTTGAGTCTGGCGGCTTTGCACCTGGATAGCATTTTTCCCAAAAATATATTTTTTGGACGCGAAAGATATGCAAGAGCGGAATGGAACAAGATTACGGAAGTAGATGTTTTAACGGGATGTTTTATGATGGCAAGGAAAGACGCTGTCGAGGAAATCGGGCTGCTGGACGAAAGATTTTTTATGTACGCAGAGGAGACGGACTGGTGTCTTCGGTTCAAACGAAAGGGCTGGAAAGTGCTTTATGCGCCTGTTGGAGAAATCATACATCTGGGCGGAGCGAGCAGTAAAAACAATAAAGGCGCAATGACGCTGCAGCTCAAAGGAAGCATTTTATTGTTTTTCAAGAAAAACAGGAACGCATTTTCTTATAGGGCAGCCTGTTTTATCGTCGCAATATATTTTTTATTAAGAGCGTCATTTTTATTTAACGCAAACTGCGGCAAAGGAGCTTTTTTATCGTTGTTGGGAGCAGAATATCTATGCTTGAAAAAATAAATAAAGATATTATATGTTTTGGCGGAGAGGACTGGTGGTATCACAACAGAGGGCATATCGATTTTCAACTTATGAAACGATTCGCAAAGCAAAGCAAGGTTTTATATGTCAATTCGCTGGTAATGCAAAAACCAAAAATCGCAAACAGCGGTGATTTTTTGAAAAAATTGATACGAAAATCAAAAAGTATGCTTAATGGGCTTCAAAAAACGGAAGAAGGTTTTTATGTTTTCAGTCCAGTTTCGTTTCCTTTGCATCATATTGCAAGTGCAAGCAGCATAAATGATTTTATTGTCGGATTGCAATCTGCACTGGTTTGCGAAAAGCTGCATATAAATAGACCTAATGTATGGGTTGCGTGCCCTACCGCTGCCAATATCGCGATCAATATTCGCAAAAACTTTCTTATTTACCAGCGAACAGATAAATTTGAAGAATTTCCGAACGTTGATCAAAAGCTGATAAAAAAGCTGGATTTGCTCTTAAAGAAAAACGCTGATTTTACATTATTTGTTAATGAAAGCCTTTATAACATTGAGGCGGATAAATGTAAAAAAGCGGTATTGATCGATCACGGTGTAGATTTTGAAAGTTTCGCATCGGCTGAAAATGACAAAGATATTCCTGGAGATATAAAAAATATCAAAAAGCCAATCGCGGGTTTTTTTGGCGGCATCGACAGTCATACATTCGATATGGAATTTATGGAAAAGGTCATAGACATCTGCAAAGAAATCTCCTTTGTGTTTGTAGGCAAGAGTTCGGTAGAGTGCAGACAGCTTTTATCTAAGCCAAATGTCCGAATGCTTGGACAAAAACCTTATGAACAAATACCTCATTATGGAAAATACTTTGACGCGGCGATAATGCCTTGGAAAAACAATTCCTGGATAGAACACTGCAACCCAATAAAGCTCAAGGAATATCTGGCATTGGGCAAACCTGTTGTCAGTACGCCTTTTTCCGAATTAAAAAAATATACTGATGTCGTATATTCTTCCGAAAAGCCGAATGAATTCGCAGCGTTGCTGAATAAAGCGATAAACGAACATAATGAAGAACAAAAAAAAGCACGGAGAGATAAAGTCCGGATTTATACGTGGGATAATCAGGCAAAAATAATTTCAGAAATGATTTGGGGCAATTCTGAACTTGTTAAACAGCCTGAAGAGTTAACGGGAGGTATCAATGAATACGAAAAAATATAAAAAACTAAAAATATGCTTAGCGGCTTCTGCGGGCGGACATTTGACTCAATTACTTAAATTAGCAAAAACCTGGGACGAGTACGATCCCTTTTTCATCACAACCTGCGAAGCTGTGAAGAACAAGCTGGAACAGTATGGCAATGTTTATATCACGGCTGAAAGCAACAGAGAGCATCCTTTAAAAGTTCTCAAAGTTCTTTTTTATTGTTTAAGGATTATCCTCAAAGAACGGCCTGATGTTGTAATCAGCACGGGAGCGGCAATTGGATGTGTCGCGTGCATACTTGGAAAACTAATCGGCGCAAAAGTTATATGGATCGACAGCATAACAAACGTCGAAAAATTATCGCTTTCAGGCAGACTGGTCAGACCTATTTCTAATTTGTTCCTGGCGCAATGGCAGCAATTTGCAAAACAATATCCTAATGTTTTCTTTGAAGGCACAATAATATGATATTTCTGACTGTTGGAACGCAGTTCCCATTTGACAGGCTTATAAAAGCGGTAGATAAGGCCGTTCGAGATGTTTTAGCGGATGAGGAGATTTTTGCACAAATAGGTGATAGCAGTTACGAGCCGGTAAATTTTAAAGCAACAAAGAGGATGAACGCTGAATTATTCGATAAATATGTTCGAAACTGTTCGGCGATTATTAGCCATTCGGGAATGGGAACAATCGAAGCGGCGTTAAGTAACAGCAAACCGATGCTCGTGATGCCGAGATTGAAAAGATTTGGCGAAGTTGTAAACGATCATCAGGCAGCGATAGCAAAGAATTTTGATGCGGAAGGTTATTTACTTGCAGCTTACGATGAAAATGACATCAGAAAAAAGTTAATCGAGTTAAAAACCTTTATTCCTAAAAAAAGAATTAATTCCAGCGATGGTGTTATTAACCGAATAAGTCAATTTTTGAATTCCATAGAGAAAGCAAACTATGAATTTACAGCAAAGAGATGAATTAAGTATCACTGCGGTAGCACTTGCGGCTAATACTGATTTCGGAAGGTGCAGACTTGCAAGCAGAGTACCTCCTGCGCTTTGGCCGATTGAAGGAGATGCCGCTATAAGCAGGATATTGAAAAATGTCAAAAATTTATCTGTTCGTAAGACAGTTATATGCTGTAACGGAAATAAAAGAATCTTTGAAAATAAATTGAACAGGACTAATGCTATGGAATTGTATTTTCTTGACGAGAATATGCCATTCGGCACGGCAGGCTGTATTCGGGAAGCGATTAAAATAAGCTGCGATAAATTGATCCTCGCGGTTCCGTCGCAAATAGTTGACTTGCCCGATTTATCCAAATCGTTGAAAAGACATTTGGAAAGCGGAGCAATTCTGACAATACTTTCAGGAAATAAAAATTCAAAAACCAATGTTCATATTTATATAGCGAATAGAGAAATCACAGAACACATCCCTGCAAATGGTTATTTTGATATTAAGGAAAATTTGATCCCTGCGCTTGTGCGAAAAAATAAAAAGGTCGTGTATGAAACATTGCCGGCAAAATTATACTCTTTTCGCAATCACAATCAATATTTGGAAGCTATGAATAAATCATTGAGCAATAAAAACGTTGGCGACGAAGATGTTTTAATTGCGGAAAACACGAATATAGCCCATAACGCAAAAATTTTTGGGCCTGCGGTTATTATGGAAGGCAGTTCAATCGAAGAAAACGCGATAATAATCGGCCCGACAACCATCGGGAAAAATGTGAATATTGGCAAGAACTCGATAATAGAGCAGAGCGCTATCTGGGACGGCACCACTATCCGCAAGAACTGTAAAATATCTAACTGCGTTGTCGAATATGATACAAAAATTCCGCCATACAGTAATTACGCTAATAAAGCGGTTACAAAAGACTTAAGCAATCAAATAAAACTCGATTATATTTCAGAGTCCGGCATTGCGGTTGGTAAAATAGCAGCGGTTATATTGTTGGCTGCATTATTCGTTTGGTCATATTTTCCACAGATAACGGATTTAGCAAAGATTTGGCTCGGTAACGATGATTATTCGGCGGGAATCCTTGTCCCACTGCTTGCCGGTATGACAATCTGGTTCAAAAAGGATTTTTTGGCGGGAACGCACAAAAATATTTTACCTGGTTTTGTACTATTAATCGTTTCCCAAGCAATCCGATTTTTTGGTTTATATTTTATGTATTCGTCATTGGAAAGATTGTCGATTGTTGTTTGTTTGTGGGCGGTAATAATCATTTTATTAGGTTGGAAGACATTTTACAGATATTTGCCGGCATTTCTATTTTTGATTCTAATGCTGCCTCCGCCGAATATTATACATAATTCTATAATGCTGCCGTTACAAAGAATTGCGACTTCGGGAGCGGCATACAGTTTGGAATTATTCGGATACGCTGTGAGCCGGGAAGGCAATATTCTTTATATAAACAGCACAGCAATTGAAGTTTCACAGGCGTGCAACGGCCTTAGGATGATAACAGCATTCGTGATAATCGATGTTTTTCTTGCATTGAATATAAAGCAGAATTTATTTCAAAAATCGATGCTTTTAATTTCAAGTTTGCCAATCGCTGTAGCCTGCAATATTGCAAGACTTACATTAACAGGCGTTGCATTTACCGTTTCCTGGGGACAAAAATGGGCGAGTATGATCCATGAAGTCAGCGGTTACGCAATGGTTCCAATAGCAATTGCGTTTGTACTGATAGAAATGAAATTTTTAAATAACCTAATCGCAAATAACAAAAAATAATCAAAATGGAAAATTCTAAAAAGGAAATTTGGAGGTAATATGAATTCACTAACAAAATTTACTGAAAATCAAATTATAATGCAAAAAAGCAATATGATTGAGCCGGACAACGAATCAGAAACAGCCAATCTGATCGCGATTATGCGAAAAAGATGGAAGATATTGACCGTAACGGCAATCATAATTTGCGGAATAGGACTTCCTCTTATCTGGCTGCTGGTAAAACCATATTATCTGGCAACCGCCGCAATTCGTGTAGCACCTGTTATTTCCAGCATACTCTTCGGCGGCGAAGAGGCTATACCAATGTATAGGTCGTATATGTACACACAGGCTGATTTGATAATTTCAGACAGAGTGCTTCAAAGAGTCGTCGATGATCTCTCGGATAAAAATATCATAGCAAGTGATATTGAAAAGCCTGATCCACTCAAGTCGGTCAGGAATAAATGGTCGGCCAAGAAAAATTCCGATCTTGTTTTAGCATTAAAGAACGCTATCGCAAGCAACCAGCTTTCAGTTGCTCCCGAAGACAACACAGAATTAATTAAAATTGCGGTGAAAAGCTCCAACCCAACAAGTGCATCCAAAATCGCAAACGCGTTCGTACAGGCTTATATGACGATTGTAGCATCAGAGGAAGTTAAGGACGGCGATCATAAACTTACGGTTTTGGAAAATGAACGCAGAGTTATGGGTGAAAAAATCGAGCGTCAGCGGAAAACGCTGAATGATATGGCGCAAGAATTCGGAACCATTGTTCTGGATAATAGGCAGCAAATGATGATGAATCATATATCAAGAATGCAGGAAAAACTGACAGAGCTTGAACTTGAAAGAATTGTATTGCAAACAAAGATAGACCTGCATAGCTCGAAAGAGGAAAAGACTATAACGCCTGAAATGATGGCAAAGTTGAGACACGATTTTATTAATTCAGACCTTATGGTACAAACAACAGCATCGAATGTAGCTAATCTGGAACAGGTTTTGATAACGGCAAAACAGCAGCTTGCTTCTACAAATCCAGAACTGGCGCGAAAAGAATCATTGTTAAGTGCTTTAAAACAAAGACTTGAAGAATTAAAAGAGCAGGCAAGCAAAAATTTCGACGAAATGGCAACAATGGAATTTAAAGAAAGCGACTTACTGGAGATGCAGAGCTACAATGACAAACTTAATCAACTTTCCAAACATGAACAACAACTGCGAGATATGCTGAAATCTGAAGATTCCAAAACGATTGAACTCGGACGAAAACAACTCGCAATGCAGGACGTTAAAGAACAACTGGATTCGTCAAAACAGATGCTTGAGACGATACAAAAGAGAGTTGGCGAACTTGAGATGGAACGTAAACGTCTGGCAAGGATTTCCGTAGCATATCTTGCAAGTACAGCCCCCTATCAGGACAGACGAATGCAATTTTCTATTGCACTGATGATGGCCGGATGCGTTTCGGGTATGGGATTGGCTTTGCTGACGAACAAACTGGACGTTCGGCTGAAAACGCCTGATGATATGAAGAGAATCGGCGTGCGGATCATCGGCACAACAACTAGCAAAGAAAAAATCAAAGAATCGATGTGGCCAAGGCAGTTGGCGGATGACTATCACGCAATATGTATAAATCTTGGATTGATGAATAATTGCACGATCCCGAATAAACTTGCGATAACAAGCGCAGGGCCGCAGGAAGGAAAAAGTACACTGGCGGTTAATCTTGCGATGAACCTTGCCAAAATCGGAAAGAAAGTACTGCTTATTGATGGAGATTTAAGAAAGCCGGACATAGCAAAATATTTGAATCTCGATAATAAGGGCAAAGGTATGCACCAACTTCTTGCAGATTTTAAATTGCGAGATTTATTGATGCATGCCGACACACCAGGCCTTGCGGTTCTAACGGCTGAACCTTGCGATATCGCAATTATTAATAAATTGATACATCATAAAAATCTGGTTGAATTTATTAATGAGGTAAGCCGAATTTTTGATCACGTCATAATAGATACGCCGCCGATATTAGCGGCTGTCGATGCCCTGCTTTGGTCGAGTATGGTTGACGGCGTTATAATGACGAGCCTTGCGGGCAGGACTGAAACGCCTGATTTAAAAGAATCAATCGAAAGACTCAAACAGATTAACATTAATCTTATCGGCATTGTCTTATCCAATGTTTCGTATAACAAAGTTTATTACCGATATGGTCATGATTATTATGGCAAACCTGCGACTGTTAAGGAACTTAAACAGAATTTACCATCCGAAAATACTTCTGAAAAGGTGAAACAGCAGGTATGAAATACAAACATTACATAATGACCAGCGAAGATATACTTGCCTGGCGATTGAAACAGACAGGCAAAATCATAAGCGACACGCTTCACAATGCTCATAAATTTTGCGGCAGATTTGAAGACGAGAAAAACATTAACTTTATATATGATGGTAAAATCAACATAAACGATAAAGTACCTTCAGCGTGGGTAATTCTCACAAATGGAAGGTATATCGCAAGGATTAATCCTTCCTTGATTGATACGCTTATAAATGAAAATAATTCAGATGTCATAATGTTGAATGCCGAAGCAGATTTAGAACCTTACAGAGAAAATATAAGGATCAAATCTAATAATGAAGTAGCGGGATACCGGCGATTTTTCTTTGACTCAATTTTACCACAAGAAATTCCCAATGAATGGCCGCATTATACACTAATTAAATTGACTGCTTTAAAATCTGTTATGGATAAAGAAACGATTCCGCAGCGATTTTGTGTTTTCGTTAAACGGTGCATTTTTAATGGTTTCAAAATGAGAACATATAAAGTCGGCGGGAGAATACTCGATCTTAATACAGAAGCAGGAATAGTATCAATGATAAATCATTATTTTCAATCCGCCCAGTATTGTGAAAATGAGAATAATTTTACAAGACACGGCGGCAGGATTTACGGAAAGGTGCTTTGCGATGAAAATGTTGAAATTGAGGACGGAGCAACAATAATCGGGCCGGCGATAATTTCAGAAAATGTAATTATTCCGTCTTCGTCAACAATTTACAATTCAATAATATGTCCTGACACGAAAATCGAGGAAAATTCTTTTATCAGCAAACGAATTGAAGGATTTTCGCACAAAACAGTTGACTGCGAGATGAAAGATACTGAATTTGTTTTTGAAGCTTTCGCAAATTCAAACAATTACAGACTATGGCCTTTGTTTTCGTATGCAAGACTGGGAAAAAGAACATTTGACGTTATTTTTTCGCTGATTGTTTTGCCGGCGTTTTCGATTATTTTTGTGATTATAGCAGCCGCAATAAAATTAACATCATCAGGGCCGGTATTTTTCAAGCATAAACGTCAGGGATTGAACGGCAGGACATTTTCGTGCCTGAAATTCAGGACAATGATAATGAACGCGGACGATATTCAGGAAAAACTGGGAGCGAAAAATCAGGTGTGTATCCCGCAGTTTAAAATTGAAGACGACCCGCGTGTAACGATCATCGGTAGATTTTTGCGGGATACACATCTCGACGAATTACCTCAATTTATAAATATTTTACTCGGACAGATGAGTTTAATTGGCCCCAGACCTTCGCCTATAAAAGAAAACAGTTATTGCAGTTACTGGCGAGACGCAAGATTGTCTGTTCGGCCCGGCATAACCGGATTGTGGCAGCTAAAGAGAACTCGTCAAAGCGGGCAGGATTTTCAGGAATGGATTTATTACGATACTAAATATGTTAAAAATCTTTCACTCGCCGAAGATATAAAAATATTTTTTTCAACCACCTTTATGCTGATGCTGAATTTCTTTAAGCATCTGTAATTTTTAAGAGGAAAATGTTATGCATCGAAAATCCAGAAAATGGACAATTTTAGCGATTTTTATTTTGCTAATGCTTCTTTCAACAGTTGCACTTTTTGAATTTCATCAATGGCAGCAGGAAAGAATAAAAAATCAGAAACTGCAAACAGGTCTGCAATCATACAAAGATTGC
>Ga0209417_1007194_pt1 | contig 10889 bp, 8 predicted proteins | sample RifGroF2_FD_184002 | JGI IMG/M metagenome (GOLD analysis project Ga0209417, IMG submission 184002) | Groundwater microbial communities from Rifle, Colorado, USA - Groundwater F2 (SPAdes) (version 2) | ecosystem: Environmental > Aquatic > Deep subsurface > Groundwater | place: Rifle, Colorado... | reverse complement strand
TGTCTTCTATATAGAGTCGGCGATCAGTAATGTCTTTCCCTTCTTCTTTTTGAGCAAGAATAAATTCATCGCTTTTAAATAGTTTGTTGAAGAGTGTTTCTTTATCTTCGTTAAACTCTTTATTGCCAAGCGCATCCGATTTTAGATCATAAAAAGTTACTTTCGCTTCGCCGGACTTTTTGCCGTCAACTGCAATTTCATACGATACTTTCTGATAAACTAAACAACCAGAAAAAGAGAGCGTTAAAAAACCTAAAATGAAAAGTGATTTTAATTTCATAGTTATTCTTTCAATAATTAAATAAACTGTTAAACAACAGCTTTTTCAAGCAGCGTTAAACTCTGATTATCAACATCAAGTTCCGCATTAATACCAAACGGCAGCGTAAATTTATTAACAATATGCCCGAACGACAAACCGTAAAGCACCGGGATTTTTAATTGAAATAATCGTTCGAGTAAAACTTCGGTTAGAGTAAAAGAATTCGATATGCCGGATTGGTCCGGTTTTGATTCACATTTGCTGAAAACTCCAAGTGCTATTCCGGCGGCTTGTTTGAATTTCCCGGCTTGAATCATTTGCGTCAACATACGATCAACACGGTATGGTTCTTCGCCGACTTCTTCTAAAAATATTATTTTCCCTTTTGTGTCAACATCATATTTTGTTCCGATCAACGACGCGACAATCGATAAATTTCCACCGACAAGTTTACCCGTTGTTTTGCCATGACGAATTACAAATGGTTTGTATTCACTCTTACCGGCATCTTCCGCGGCATTTTTCAGTATTGTCTTTGCTTTAGGATTCATCAAGACATTTTTAAAATTATTTACACTGAACTCGTTAAAAGTAGAAGTTGCAACCGGACCATGAAATCCAACCAAACCGGTCTGAGCATAGATCCCATATAACAACGCCGTAATATCGCTATAACCAATTAGCACTTTTGGATTTCGTTTAATCAAATCGAAATCCAAAAAATCTAAAGTGCGCGAGCAACCGTATCCACCACGCACGCAAACAATGCCGTTAACTTTTTTATTGCTGAACATTTCATGTAAATCTTCTGCTCGTTCTTTATCGGTTCCCGCAAAATAACCATTTGTATGTAAAATATTTTTTGCAACGACAACTGAAAACCCGAGTGAGGTAATGTTTGTTTTTGATTCTTCTAGTTGATCCTCGGTAATAAATCCGCCGGGAGAAACCAATCCGATGGTGTCGCCGGAATTTAGTCTTTTCGGCTTTATGGTTTTTGGAGAAGATTCTGCAAAGACATTTTTCTGAGGCAGAAATAAAGATGCCGAAACTGCTCCAACTGCAGAAATAAAATTTCTTCGTTTCATAAACTACTCTTTACTACCATTTTTTTCTTTTCCAAACAAAGGTTAAAGCCGCAACTGAAACCGAAGCAAAGCTCATGATAATCCAGAACGCAAATGGGTGAGCGGATAATGGAATTCGAACGTTCATGGAAAAGGCGCTCACTACAAACGTCGGCACCATAATGCCTATGGTGATGATGTTTAATGTTTTCATCAACACGTTTAAGTTATTACCAACAATCGAAGCGCGTGCATCCATAAGGCTTGCGAGGATGTTTGAGTAAATGTCAGCCTGGCGTAAACACTGACTGTTTTCAATCAACATATCATCGAGGAATTCTGTTTCTTCTGTTGTAAAACCGATTTTTGCCGTGCTGTTTTTCAGTTTAACAAAAAGTACGCCGTTCGAACTAATCGAGTTTAAATAGTAGACCAAACTTTTTTCAAGCGAAAACAAATTGATAAGATAACTATTCTCCATAGCGGCGTTTATTTTTTTCTCGAGTTCATCTGAAATGACATTAATTATTTTCAGATGTTCCAAAAAATGAAAAATGGAACGATAAATTAATTTCAAAGTTAGTTGTTGCAAAGAGGTTACTTTAGACAATTGTTTTCCCTCAAATAGCGGAAGGTCTTCATCAATAACAATGATGAGTTTATCGCTAAATAGAAACAATCCCGTAGAAGCAACTTTGAAAAAAAATTGCTGTGCGCCGGAATAATTCTGCGGCCGTTTGAAAATGATCGCCGTGTGGCTCGGCTCAAATTCAAGTCTTGAAAGCTCATCTGGATCAGAAGCTGAGTTTAGCGTGTGTTCATCAAGTTTAAACTCATCCACAAGAAATCTTTTCTCTTTTTCGTCGGGACTGATGAAAACATATATCGGGCTCTGCTCGGAAGCCGTTTCAACAATTTTATTTTCAATTATTGAGTATCGTTTCAGCATATTGCCTCACATGGATTAATGAGTAACCAATTATTTTAGTGCTTGTACTTCATCAAAAAGCAAATGATCAAAAGTTTCTCTGCTTCGTATTACCGAAAATTTATTTCCTTCTACTAAAACTTCCGCCGGTCTTCTGCGCGCATTATAGTTTGACGCCATCACCATTCCGTACGCTCCGGCAGACATTACGGAGAGCAAATCTCCGTGTTCACTTTTTTGAATCGTTCTTTTCTTTGCAAGAAAATCTCCGCTTTCACAAACCGGACCAACAACGTCCGCAATGATCTCTCCTCTTGTTTCGTCAAGCTTTACCGGTTGAATGTGGTGATATGCACCATAAATACTTGGGCGCAGAAGGTCAGTCATCGCTGCATCAACAACCAGAAAATTTTTATTTTGATTTTTTTTTGAGTACAAAACTTCGGTAACAAGAATTCCCGCGTTTGCAGTTAGGTATCTTCCCGGTTCAAAAATAATTTCGCAATCTAAATTTTTTAAGATCGGAAGAATCGCTGCGGCATATTCCTTTATCGTAAACGGTTTTTCATCTTTATACTGGATTCCTATTCCGCCACCGACGTCAAAGTGTTTTAATTCCATTCCTTCTTTTTTAAGAATAAGAAAAAGATTGGCAAGCTTTTCGACCGCTTCAACAAAAGGTGATATGGTGGTTATCTGCGAACCGATGTGCATGTCGATTCCGGTGAACTCAATATTCTTTAATTCATTTTGCATTCGGAATATTTTTAAAGCTGTTTCTCTATCAACACCAAATTTATTTTCCGAAAGTCCGGTTGAAATATAGGGATGCGTCTTCGCATCAACATCGGGATTAACACGGATTGCCACTCGCGCAATCTTATTCATCGAAGTGGCAATTTCATTTATCAAAAAAACTTCCTCTTCAGATTCCGCTTTGATCATTAAAACATCATGCTCAAGACCAAGTTCTATTTCTCTTCTCGTTTTACCAACACTTGTTAAAATTATATTTTCCGGTTTAGCTCCTGCTTTTAATGCGCGGTAGAGTTCTCCTTCGGAGTTAACATCAACTCCACTGCCAAGACGTAAAAAAGTTTTAATTACGCTCAAGTTGAAATTTGACTTTGCCGCATAAAATATTTTATGTTGAATATCGGAAAACGCTTCGTCAAATTCTTTGTAAGCATCTATAAAATATTTTTTGCTGTAAATGTACGTTGGCGTTCCGGTTTGCTTGATAATTTCCGGGACGGCAGTCTCCTCGCAGTAAAGTTGTTGATCTTTGTAAGTAAAATATTTTGAAGGGAAAAGCTGCATCATTCTTTTTTTAATTTTCGTTTTTGGTGATATTTCTTTCGCAAATATAATGTTTTTCTCTACTTTAGCTGTCAAATTTTTACCGGAAGAATGAAAACAATTCTATTTTTTTTGTTTTTTATTTCCTCGTCTCTGCCACAAGACAGTCTTCGCACCGATACCTCTAAAATAAATTATTACAAACTTTCTGTAATCGGCGGGGCAACGCTCGGCGGATTCATTTACGGACAAGCGTTCCAAAAAAATCTTTGGTGGAAAGGAGAAAAAAGTCCGTTCCATTTTAATTGGAAAGAAGATTGGACTTACGCTCTTGGCGCCGATAAATTCGGTCATTTTTATTTTCCGATGCTGACAGCAAACATTTATGCGGATGCTTTTATCTGGAGCGGTATTGATGAAGAGCAAAGTCTTCTCTACGGCGGAATTACCGCATTAACTTATCAAACGTTTTCAGAAATAAAAGATGGTTTTTCCAAGCAGTGGGGATTTAGCTGGGGCGATTTTTCTGCAAACGCACTTGGCTCGGCTTATCCTTTCCTTCAATACAAGTTTCCGCAATTAAAAAATTTTAATCTGAAGATCAGCTTCTTTCCTTCAGAACGCTTCAAACACGGATCAAACAAAGTAATCTTTGATGACTACGAAAGCACTTATCACTGGCTTAGCATTTCGATTGCGAATTATTTGCCGGAAGAAATTAGAAAGTATTACCCGAATTTTTTGAACGTTGCTGTGGGGCATTCAGTTAAAGGATTTGACACAAACTCCGGCCATCGAGAAATTTTCTTGTCCCTTGATCTGAAGACAAATGAACTTCCCGGAAATTCTCCGTTCTTAAAATTCATTAAAAAATATTTGAACTTTTATCACTTTCCGATGCCGGCGGTAAAAGTTTATCCGAATGTTGTCTGGTATGGATTGAAGTTTTAGAAAGTCTTATATTAGAAGAAACAAAAAGAAATTTTACTTATGAACGAAATAATTTTTATAATCGAAGAATCGATTGATGGTGGTTTTGAAGCCAAGGCGTTAGGTGAATCCATCTTCACCGAAGCAGAAACAATTGAAGAGTTGAAAAAAAACATTAAAGATGCTGTCTCTTGCCATTTTGAAGAGGGACAGTCTCCCAAAATTATTCGCTTCAAAAGATAAATCAAGAACTTCTAAAAAGACTACTAAATTAACCTCATTTCGACCTTCCATCTCGTTTGAATTCCCTCCGTTTTTCGGTAAATTTGCTCACAATTAATTTCAAATTCCAAACTTCTAATTAAAGAATTGTATGAAATATCCTTTTGCAGAAATTGAAACCAAATGGCGAAGCTATTGGGAAAATAACAAGGTTTATAAAACAAATTTTTCTAAAACCGGAAATAAACTTTACACGCTCGTAATGTTTATTTATCCCAGCGGCGCAAAGTTGCATTGTGGACATTGGTACAATTATGGTCCAACCGATAGCTGGGCGCGCTATAAAAAATTAAAAGGCTTCAATGTTTTTGAACCGATGGGTTATGACGCGTTCGGGCTTCCGGCAGAAAATTTTGCGATCAAAACCGGAATTCATCCGCACGACAGCACAATGAAAAATATTGCCGACATCCGTTCGCAGTTGAAAAATATGGGTTGTATGTACGATTGGGATGCGGAACTTATGACGTGCGTTCCCGAATATTATAAATGGAATCAATGGCTTTTCATTCAACTTTATAAAAAGGGATTGGCATACCGAAAAAATGCACCGGTGAATTGGTGTACATCGTGCAACACGGTTTTAGCTAACGAACAAGTGCTTTCTGATGGCAATTGCGAACGGTGCGGCTCGCAGGTGATACAGAAAAATCTTACGCAATGGTTTTTCAAAATAACCGAATATGCCGAAGAACTTTTGCAAGGATTGGAAACAATCCATTGGCCCGAAAAAACAAAATTGATGCAGAGAAACTGGATCGGTAAAAGCGTCGGCGCTGAAATTCATTTTAAAGTTGAAAACAGCGATGAAATTATTTCTGTTTTCACTACTCGTCCCGATACGTTGTTTGGCGTAACCTATGTTGTGCTCGCCCCGGAACATTCTTTAGTTGATAAACTCGTTACTGCGGAAAACAAAAAAGCGGTTGATGACTACCGCGATCAGACAAGAAAATTAACAGAGATTGAAAGGACTTCAACAGTAAAAGAAAAAACGGGAGTTCCCATTGGAGCGTATGCAGTTAATCCGGTGAATGGCGAACGCATCCCCATCTGGATCGCTGATTACGCGCTGCTCACCTACGGAACAGGATGTGTTATGGCGGTTCCGGCGCATGACGAAAGAGATTTTGAATTCGCAACAAAGTTTGTCTTGCCGATCCGCAAAGTAATTTTGCAAGATGGAACAAATGAAAGTGATGAATTAAAAGAAGCCTTCACCGAAACCGGAACGATGGTAAACTCAAATCAATTTAACAGTTTGCGTTCGGATGAAGGGAAACAAAATATTATTGAATATCTCGAAGCAAATGATTTCGGAAAAAGAAAAATAAATTTCCGCTTGCGCGATTGGTTGATCTCCCGGCAAAGATATTGGGGAACACCGATCCCGGTAATTCATTGTGATAACTGCGGTGAAGTTTTAGTTGAAGAAAAAGATTTGCCGGTTGAACTGCCTTACGATGTCGATTTCAAAAGTCAGGGAGTTTCTCCTCTTGCACGAAATGACAAATTCATAAATGTAAAATGTCCCAAGTGCGGCGCAGATGCAAAACGCGAAGCTGACACTATGGATACATTTGTTGATTCTTCATGGTATTATTTCCGCTATCTCAACCCGAATTTTTCAGAAGGAATTTTTGATAAAGAGTTGACTGACAAATTTGTTCCGGTTGATATGTACGTTGGCGGCGCTGAACACGCAACAATGCATCTTTTGTACGCTCGCTTCATCCACAAATTCATCCGCGATCTTGGATTAACAAATTCCGATGAACCGTTTCAAACGCTTGTGCATCAAGGAACAATTACAAACTCCGGCGCGAAGATGTCGAAGTCAAAAGGAAACGTTGTTAATCCGGACGACTTCACAAAAAATGTTGGCAACGATGTTTTCCGTTTGTACCTAATGTTTATGGGACCGTTTGAACAAGGCGGCGATTGGAGCGACAAAGGAATTGCCGGAACGGAAAGATTTGTCCAGCGAGTGTACGATCTCTTTACCAATCATGCGAATATTGCAAGAGAAATTTCTGCCAAAGAAAAATATGATCTGCAAAATTTGAGTGATGCGGAAAAAATTATTTATAGAAAGATCAATCAAACTATTGCAAAATATGATGGCGAATTGAATCATTTCCGATTTAATACCGCGATTGCAAGTTTAATGGAATTGATAAATGAATTAAAAACTTTGCCGACTTGTGGAAAAGAAATTCAAGTTTACACATTGGAAAGATTAGCAATTCTGCTTGCGGCAATAGCGCCGCATTTGGCAGAAGAATGCTGGCAGATAATTGGGAAAGAAAAAACGATTTTTGAAAACCCCGTTTGGTTTGATGCTGACAAAGACGCTTTAACAGAAGATGTCGCTAACATTGCCGTGCAAATTAGTGGAAAACTTCGCGCAACTATTCAAGTTCCGATGAACAGTGATGAAGCTGTGGTAAAAGCTGTGGCTTTATCAGATGAACGCATTACCAGGTGGATTGACGGGAAAACGGTTGTTAAGGAAATTTTTGTGAAGAATAAAATTTTTAATGTTGTCGTAAAATAAACCTTTGCGGTGAGTATTTACCGCTAAGACACTAAGAAATTAGAAGGAAACAAATGTTAGACATAAAACTTATTCGTGAAAATCCGGAGCTTGTCCGGCAAGGATTACTCAACAAAAACAGCAAAGATATTGTTGATGAAATTTTAGCTCTCGATGAAGAACGCCGTTCACTGATCTTAAAAACCGACGAGCTAAAAGCAAAGCGAAATCAAGCTTCCGCACAAATTCCGCAGATGAAAAAAGCCGGACAGGACACTTCAGCTGTGTTTGCAGAAATGAAATTAGTCGGTGATCAAATTGCCTTGTTCGATTCGCAACTCCGCGAGATTGAAGAAAAAAGTGAAATGATTCTTCGGCACACACCAAACTTGTCTCACACAACAGTTCCCATCGGCAAAACAGCCGAAGATAATGTTGAAACAAAACAATGGTTGCCGGATGGTTTTTCTTTCCAAAATGATTTTCAAATGTTAGATCACATTGAGCTCGGAAAGAAATTAAAAATTTTAGATTTCGAACGGGGAACAAAAATATCCGGTTCGGGGTTTCCTTTATACATCGGCAAAGGAGCAACGCTGGAACGCGCGCTGATCAATTTTATGCTCGACTACCATTTGCAGCATCACGGTTATACTGAAGTGCTGCCGCCGATATTGGTGAATCGCGAATCAATGAAAGGAACCGGTCAAATTCCAAAGATGGAGGAAGATATGTATTTCGTTGAGAAAGACGGATTGTACCCGATTCCGACCGCTGAAGTGCCCATCACCAATATTCATCGCGATGAAATATTGAGCGAAAAAGATTTGCCGATAAAATATGTCGGTTATTCTCCATGCTTCCGACGCGAAGCCGGTAGTTATGGTAAAGACTCAAAAGGATTTTTGCGCGTACATCAGTTTAATAAAGTTGAAATGGTAAAATTTGTAAAACCGGAAACTTCTTACGACGAATTGGAGTTATTAGTAAGAGACGCCGAAGATATTTTACGGGCTCTGAACGTTCCTTACCGTTTACTTTTACTTTGTACGGGCGATTTAAGTTTTTCCGCCGCAAAATGTTACGATATTGAAACCTGGTCTCCGGCTGAAAACAAATGGCTCGAAGCTTCATCATGCAGTAATTTTGAAGCGTTCCAGGCACGGCGCGCGAATATCCGGTTTAGAAATGAAACGACAAAAAAACCGGAATTTGTGCATACACTCAATGGCAGCGGTCTTGCGACCAGCCGTTTGATGGTTTCAATTTTAGAGAATAATCAAACACCGGAACGCAAAATCATTGTTCCGAAAGTTTTACAAAAATACACGGGATTTGAGATAATAGATTAGCACATTAAGTGAATTAACCTTGCATAAAAGTAATCCGAAAAGAGAAATAGTCTATTATCGGCAGACCCAATAAAAGACACAATTAAATACTGTTTAACAAAAAATTGTTTTGCCATAAAAAACTAAATGACAAATCTCAAAACTCTTAAAAAATATTTTATCCGTTACAAAACCAAAATCTTTTGGGGAATTCTTTTCATTCTTATCTCCAATGCATTCTCAACGTACATCCCGATCGTTATTAAAGATGCGATAAATGATTTGAATCATTCGTTGATCCAGCAAACCTTAATAAAGTATGGTTTACTAATTGCCGGTTCTTCGCTTGTTGCGGGAGTTTTTCGATTCCTCATTCGCCAAACCATCATTGTTGTTTCACGAGAAATTGAATTTGATTTGCGCCAGGATTTTTGGGCGCACATTCAGCGGCTGCCTATCCGCTATTTTCAGAATAATTCAACCGGAAACATTATGGCGCACGCAACCAATGACATTAACGCGGTGCGCATGTTTATTGGTCCGGCGGTGATGTACACTATTGATACCGGCATTCGTTTTATTATCGTCCTCTGGATAATGCTTTCAATTGATGTTTCGGTAACGCTCTATTCATTGCTGCCGTTACCGTTTTTATCTTTCATGATTTATCTCATCAGCAAAAAAGTTCACGCACGCTTTACCGCAATTCAAGAAAAATTTTCTGAACTCACCACCAAAGCGCAGGAAAATTATTCGGGAATGCGCGTTATTAAATCTTACGTTCGTGAGGAAAGTGAGATTGATCAATTCGCAATGCTAAGCAAAGAATATTTACATAGAAATATGAAGCTTGCAAAGATTCAAGCGTTGTTTCAACCGATCTTATTTTTGATAACAGGATTATCAATCATTATCGTTATTTGGGTTGGCGGTTTGGAGGTCATCAACAAGAAATTAATGCTTGGCGATATTACCGCGTTGATTATTTATTTGGGCATGCTCATTTGGCCGATCATTGCATTCGGCTGGGTGATTAGTATAATTCAACAAGCTGAAGCAAGCATGAAAAGATTGAATAATATTCTTGCTGAACCCTATGAAATTGTCGAAACCGCAGAAACTGATTATTCTTTAAAAGATTTAAGGGGAAAAATATCTTTCAAAAATGTTTCCTTCCGTTACAAAGAACATTTACCGAAAGTTTTGGACAATATTAATCTGGAAATTCCTATTGGAACCACGCTTGCCATTATGGGCTTAACCGGCGCCGGCAAAACCACATTAATTAATTTACTTCCCCGCCTGTATGACGTTACCGATGGTGAAATATTCCTTGATGATAAACCGATCAATACGATTCCCCTTGCAACCTTGCGCAGACAAATCGGACTGGTACAGCAAGAAACTTTTCTTTTTTCCGATTCAATAGCAAAAAATTTGTGTTACGGATTAAAAGAAGATAACCTTGAGAAAATGATGGAAGCTTCTCGTATCGCTCAATTTGACAAAGATGTAAAAGATTTTCCCGACGGATATGAAACGATAATTGGTGAGAGAGGAATAACGCTTTCCGGCGGACAAAAACAGCGCGCAACCATTGCCCGCTCTTTGGTAATTGATCCGAAGATATTAATTCTTGACGACTCCTTTTCAGCCGTTGACACACATACGGAAGAAGAGATTCTCAAGAATTTAAAAACGTTTATGAAAGAACGTACAAGCATTATTATCAGTCACCGCATCTCAACGGTAAAAGACGCCGACAAAATTGTTGTGCTTGATAAAGGAACGATTGCAGAAGAAGGTACACACGATGAGCTGCTTGCGCTCAACAAATTGTACGCCGACATCTATTACAAACAACTACTTGAAAAAGAAATTGAAGAATTTAATTGAGGAGAACAATTATGGCAAAAACTAAAATCGCTTTCTTCGAAATAACTTCGGATGAAAAGAAGTTTATAAAAAAACAATTCGATAAGAACTTTGAGCTTTTCTTTTACAAAGAAAAGTTGGACGAAGAGAATGTGGCATTGATAAAAGATGTCGACGTTCTTTCAATTTTTATTTATTCTAAGATCACACAAAAGATAATTGAGAAATCAAAAAAGTTAAAATTGATTGCAACACGCAGTACCGGGTTTAACCACATCAATTTGAAAGAAGCGCAGAGGAAAAATATTTCTGTCTGTAACGTTCCGTATTACGGAGAAAATACCGTTGCTGAACATACGTTTGCGCTAATACTTGCGCT
>Ga0209417_1007189_pt1 | contig 10896 bp, 11 predicted proteins | sample RifGroF2_FD_184002 | JGI IMG/M metagenome (GOLD analysis project Ga0209417, IMG submission 184002) | Groundwater microbial communities from Rifle, Colorado, USA - Groundwater F2 (SPAdes) (version 2) | ecosystem: Environmental > Aquatic > Deep subsurface > Groundwater | place: Rifle, Colorado... | reverse complement strand
CCAAAGACACCTCCCCAAACAACCAGCCAGCCCAGGTGTGTCCGCATCATATTCTCAACGATTTCTTTTACCCGTTGCGGGGTGAGTTCGTTTAATGTGGCGTCCACCATAGCGCTGATTTTTGACTTGAATGTTTTAAAATTGGTTTCTTTTCGTAAGACCGAAGCTATGTCAATATTGGATAAGATTTCTGATGTCTGTCTTTCAAACTCCATTTTGAATGGGTTCCGCAGATGCTCTAAGGCCTTTTCTCCGCCAAACAATTTAAACATACCGCCAAATGATGAGTTTTTAATTACCGTTACGAAACCACCGAACATTTTATCAAAATCGATTTTATCCATGATTAATTCAGGCTGTATTGTGTGAGGCAATGCACCCTGGGTGACTTTGACAAAATTTCCTTCGGTAAAGAAATTCTCCAAGATCAGAACACGAATACTCTCTTTAAATTGATCAAATCTCAGGGTAATGATTCCGGAACCATAAAGTCCGGGTATTCGTTCAAATAGCATGTAAACCGCCAGCCAGTTGGTCAGTGCGCCGGACAAAGCGAAAAGACTTGCCATCATGAGTGCATGTCGTCCAACGAACTCAGGCATTAAATAAGAAGCTCCAAATGCGATAGCAGAAATCAAATTGGTCAGGAAACTTTTATTCGCAAGTATTTTTAATTTACTTAAGTCCAGCCATGAGGTTTCTTTCTCAAATACCAGCGTAGGGAGGCTGTATGAAATCGCCTCTGTTTTTTCTTCTGTCATTTCAACATCTCCTGTTTCGTAGAGTGCATAAAATGTATCAATTATTCATGGTGAGAAAACCTGGAATCATTACCTGTGCAATTTTGCCATGCCATGAGTTTATTATTGTCTTATCCGTGAGTCAAGAGATAAGAATGCACGAGATAATATTACTTTTTGAGATTAACGTTATTGATACCTTCGTGAATTCTTGGTATCATCTTTTTTATGGAAAATACGTCTGAAACAGATTATATAAAATTTCTCGGCACCGCCGGCGCAAGGATTGTCGTGTCCAAGCAATTGCGCGCCTCCGGTGGGATGTGGTATTCCTTAGACGGTTATAATGTGCTGGTAGACCCTGGCCCCGGATGCCTGGTAAGGTGTATTTCAAGCAGGCCAAAGATGGATCCAATGAAACTGGACGCCATTATCCTCACCCACAGACATCTTGATCATGCTGCCGATGTAAATGTAATGATTGAGGCGATGACTGAAGGAGGATTTAAGAAACGCGGTGTACTCTTCACTCCTGAAGATGCATTGACAGAAGACCCGGTTGTTTTCAAATATGTGAGAAACTACATATCCCGCATAGAAATTATAAAAGAAGGCGGAAGATATAAGCTGTCCGATACTGTTACTTTTGAAACTCCTTTAAAACACCACCATCCGAGTGAGACATACGGCATAAATTTTATTACTTCAAAGCATACGATTTCACTGATTGTGGATACCCGCTATTTCCCGGAATTATTGAAACATTATAAAGGTGATGTGTTAATAGTAAATGTAGTTCGTTATACGGTGGATAAGGACACTCAAAAATGGCTTTACCATTTGAGTATTAAGGATGTGAAGGAAATTGTAACGACCCTGAAACCGAAGGTAACGATCTTAAATCATTTTGGGATGACAATGATCAAGGCACAGCCGCGTGTGATTGCAGAACAATTATCGAAGGAAACAGGGTTAAATATTATAGCAGCCGGGGATGGAATGAAATTTAATCTTATTCCCGTCTCGTGACTATATAGTCTGCTAACTCATGGAGGGCAGTTTTATATTTGGAATCCGGTAGCGGGGCAATTTCTTCCTGCGCCTGTTTGACGATATTTTTGGCCGTGTTGAAGGCATATTCTACCGCATCATGCTTCGTCAAGAGTTCAATAATGGCGCTCTTGGTCTCTTTTACATTATGCGGAAGTTGATTGACCAGCCGGATAAGCGGTAACGTAAGCTTCCCCTTCTCTATATCAGAGTTGAGTGATTTACCAATCTCTTCTTCGGTGCCCATTACGTCAAGGCAGTCATCCACGATTTGAAAAGCAATGCCGATTTTTAAACCATAATTGGATAACATATCCGATACCTTTCGATTCGCTCCGGCAAACGTTGCCCCCAGACGACAGCTTGCAGCGCAGAGGGAAGCGGTTTTTCGCTCAATAATATCGAAATAATCACTTTCGCTGAGTCCAATATCGTACCGCCTTTGAAGTTGAATGAGTTCGCCTTCGGACATGATATTAACGGTCTGGGAAAGCAGCAAAGTCGCAAATTGAGAGTCGAGGGCAGAAAGTATCGTAAACCCTCTAGAAAACAGATAATCACCAAATAGAATGGAAATTTCCCTTCCCCATTTTGAATTGACACTCTCAACGTGCCGCCTCATTGAGGCTTCGTCGATGATATCATCGTGAACAAGGGTAGCGGTATGAACCATTTCCACAACGACTGCGATATCTATGTGTTGGGGCGCTATTTCTCCTACGCATTTACCGGCTAACAATACTAAAGCAGGGCGTAACCGTTTCCCTTTATACTTGCCAATATGGGAAATAAGGTCAGCTAATGAATTGGTTTCGGGTTTTAGTTCCTTATGGAATCGGATTTCAACCTCATCCATAAGGGTTTTTATCGGGCCAAAGATATTTGCAGTTTCCACAATTAACCATATCCTTTTCAGTGATTGATGAAAATAAAGAGAAATTATAATATCAAGCAATATTTGAAAAGTCAAACTTCTTTTTTAACTTGCAGACAGCATTGAAGACATCATCCGGTGTGACAGAATGTATGCACGTAACGTGGTCGCACGTCCGCTTTTCACAAGGGCTGCAAGGGATGTCTTTTCTTACTATCGCCCCATTATCATTGTAGGGGGCATAAATAACAGGATCTTTAGGTCCAAAAATAGCAACGGTTGGCATTCCGATGCATGAAGCAATGTGGGTAGGTCCGGTATCGCCACCGATAAAAAGGTGTGCATGCTGCAACAATGCGATCAATTGTTTTACCGACGTTGTCTTACAGGCGATCGTGGCCTGATATCGCATGAAAGACATGATCTCTTCTACGATTTTGTATTCCTGTCCCCCCCAGGTAAAAATAACCGAATAGCCGAGTTCCTGTATTAATCTATCAGCCAGATTTGCATAATTTTTAGCTGGCCATCGCTTATATTTCCCAAATAGGCTTGTCCCCGGATGAATTATTGCAATAGATTTTTGGTTGATAGGGGTTTGATGGATAAAATCTTCAATATAAAGGCGGTCATTATCCGGGATAGAAAATACGGGTCTTTGATAGTGTGCATCCATACCCAGACCACGTAAAAGATTGAGATATTTGTCAACTCTGTGCGTATTCTTCTTTTGCGGGGTAATCCGTAAATTGGTAAAAATAAAATTAAATTCCTTGCAATATCCCCTGGAAAAGCCAATTCTTGTACTTGCGTTACTCAGATAGGTTAACAAGCCGCTTTTAAAATTACCGTGAAAATCCAATGCAACGTCATATTTCTTACCCCTTAATTTTTTAAGGAACAATCGAGCTTCTGAAATTATCGTAAAATATTTTTGTGGATATTTAAGAGAGGTTTGCCATTGTCTTCTCGGAAAGACTAGGACCTCGTCTATTCCGGGAAGACATTCGACCAAATCCTTATGTTTGTCCTCTACAAGCCAGGAAATATGGGCAGCAGGGAATATCATCCTCAAATTTATTACTGCAGGCATAACATGGACGATATCGCCCATTGCGCCCAAACGAACAACCAGGATGTTCTTTGGATAATTGAATTGTTTTTCCATCTCTAGTATTAGTGTGTAAAACTTCTTTTCCCCATTCCCCGTTTTTACGAGGACGAGTTTCATGAGGACAAGTTTTGGCAAGTTTTTACCTCCCCTTTTGTTCCCTCTTTGCGAAGGAGGGGTAACAGGGGTGGTTAATTAGTTGCGGCTCCGTTGCGCTATGGATACGTTAAAAGAGTTTATATAAAACGATTCGTTTGCTACTATAATCCTTATAAAACCCCTTTTCAATAACAATTCGACTCAATTTGGGTTTGTATTCGTTTATATCTTCATATATACTATTTCTGTAATATGTGTTTTCAAACAATTCAGTGAATATGCGTAGTTAATTATTCAGGTGACCGTTATGTCACAAAAACTAAAAATACCAGCATCCTTTGCAATAGTCAAGAGAGGGAATACGACCTTATTTGTAAAGGAAAAGCACAAAGAGAGTATCCTCCGCATTGTTTTGGATAAAGAATTTCTGCATAAGAGCGGTAATAATACTCAGGTAAAATTTGGAAGGGGAAGTTATTTGTCTGTGCCTATGACGGAGAACAGCACGGAACGGTTTATTATCAGGGACTACAGACACGGTGGTTTATTGGGCAAGCTTTTTGGCGGAGTTTTCCTTAATGGAAACAGGCCTTTAAAGGAGTTGTTTACTAGTGAAACCGCATCTCAAAGGGGCGTTCCATCTGCCGAAGTGATTGCTATAGCCAAGCGAAGACTGTGGGGTTTATTTTATAAGGCAAAGTTTATATCAAAGGAGATAGATGGTGCTGTAGACATGGTCGAATTCCTCAAAAAATCTTCGCCAGAATTCATACAGACTTACAAAAAGCCAGTAATCTTTGCCCTCGTAAAACTGATAAGGAATATGCACGAAGCGGGTATCTATCATGCAGATTTGCATCTAAAAAATGTACTCCTGAAAAAAGATTCAACTGGGAAATTCACCGCATATATCATAGACCTGGACAAATCGGTCGTTTTGGATAAGCTTGATATTCAGCAAAGGATTAGGAATTTGTTGCGTCTGGATCGCTCTCTTGAGAAACTGCGCTGGCTCTCTGGTAAAGATTATAAATCCAATGTGCCAGTTTCCCTTGACGATAAGCCAGGAGAATCTTTAAACCAAAAAATAGCCACAATTTCTAAAACGGACAGGATTAGGTTTTTTAAAGCCTATATGTTATTTGATAGCGCGATTGACAAAAATTGGAAAATGTATATACGACAATATCCTTCGCATCACTCTCTGCATAAGTTCTGGTGGCGTGTATCGGGTCTTTCAAGAAGCAATCCTGAGAAAGGCAAACTACAAGGGAAAAGTTTTTTAAAGTTTCTCTTTGTGAACTCAGTAATTTAATTGTATTTGAATTTTCATTTTATTTATGCGGGTTATACGATGTATGGCATAGAGAGTCCCCCTTAGAAAAGGGGGCTAGGGGGTTGTAAAATAGCCCAGAAAAAACACAACCCCCTGAATCCCCCTTTTCTAAGGGGGACTTAAACGGAATATCTTAAGCTTTAGAAAATTTCAATGTTACATAATAGGAACGCGAGATTTATCTCGCCTGACGCTACTAAAAGGTAATCAACAGAAATAGGCGACTTGAAAGTCGCGTTACACAGCATTAATTTCAAACTATTGTTCCTCCCCCTTGACTTCGTCGTGAGCTCAGTCGAGGGTGGGATTATCTTTAATTTAAGGTCATAACTATGCTCATACAAAATATTATAAGTCCAGTCATTGCATATTTCATAGGCAGCATCCCTTTTGGATTTTTACTGACGAAGTTTGTGAAAGGTGTCGATATTCGGCAGGTTGGGAGCGGTAATCCAGGGGCAACAAATGTTGCGAGGGCATTGGGTAAGCCGTATGGCATATTGGTTTTTTTCTTAGACATGCTCAAGGGTTTTTTACCGGTTTATTCTTTTGATCAATTGTTTTCCGGTTACGGACACAATCTGGCGTTGATATTATGTGGGGTAGCGGTAATCTGTGGTCATACCTTCCCTATTTATTTGGGTTTCAAGGGCGGAAAAGCCGCAGCAACGGGCTGTGGGGTGTTTCTGTGGTTAGCCCCGGTGCCGCTCTTTATTGCAGTTGCAGTGTGGTCATTGACCGTTTTCATTTCCCGTTACATATCTCTAGGATCCATGATTAGTTCTGTGGCACTTGTAGCAAGTTTAATACTATTTGGCAAAGAACCTTTTGGTCACGGACTTCCTCTGACATTATTTTCCATATTCATCTCAGTGCTTCTTATTATTCGTCACAAAGCAAATATAAAAAGAATTGTAAATGGTACCGAAAGCAAAATCGGCAAGAAGGGTAAATCGCCAGATTTTGCTGAAAATTAGTAAATTTACCCACGAAAAACACGAAACAGACGAAATCCCTTTCGCGTACTTTAGCGTCATTCGTGGGTTTCAGCTTTTTGTTACTTTAATGTCTTTTAGTGTATTTCGTGGGCATCTCTATTAACAAAAATATCCTTGACCTTTGAAAGGCGTGGGGTATAGTATTTCCTGGGGTGGATGAGCACCGGTCCAAATACCAGGGAAGAGGTTGAAAAACACTGGGGTGTCAGGACAAAGGCCATGAGCCTCACACGATCCCATTTTGGGAGCGCCCACCTCCTTGTGACATCCACCATTACATTATTCTCATTTCTTTAACGATTTGAATCGTTGGGTTTCACCTGCTTGTTCAACCCAACCTTATTTAACGAACTCATAAACTGAGTTCTGTTATAAGTGAATGGGGTGAGGTTTTAAAATTTATGGGTAAGAGGCAATTTATAAAACAAATAAAAAGTTTTGAAGGTCTTATTCATAAACATAAAGAGAAAATTGAGAATGAAAAAGTTAAACCACTTCCTGATGTAAATATGATAAGATATTGGGAAAAAGAAATCCAGGTCTTTATGAATGAGATAGTCAAAGCAGAAAAGAGATTAGAAAGGGGGAGATAAAACCATGTCAATTTTAAGCAATAAAATAAGCCCTACCGCGACAACCCTGTTAAGCGAACTCAGAGAAGAATGTTTGTCTACTATCAAATTAATTCACCAACTCGAACTCGAACACTTGACAGATGAACAAATTGAAGATGTATTGGGTGAATTGACTGCATCCCTTACCCACTTGCAAACCCACTCCACAATGGTAAAGGAAGAATTAGACAAGCAGGATTAAAGTTTTATTGGTATGTGTTGGGGGACTGAAAATAGTTGAGAATCGAAGGTTAATTGAGTGAAAATACGACTGGGAATCTAGTTGGCAAATTTATCACCTGCTTGCGAAAGACGCGAAACAGACGAAATCCTTTTCGCGTACTTTCGCGTCATTCGTGGGCATCTCTCTCAATAAAATATCCTTGACCTTTGAAAGGCGTGGGGTATAGTATTTTCCTGGGGTGGATGAGCACCGGTCCAAATACCAGGGAAGAGGTTGAAAAACACTGGGGCGTCAGGACAAAGGCCATGAGCCTCACACGATCCCATTTTGGGAGCGCCAACCTCCTTGTGACATCCACCCCTTAAATTTTGATTTATTCACCGAGGGAGGTAACAACATATGGTCGTTAAAGCCGTTGAAATGGTTCGTAAGATTAGGGATAAACAATTTGAAGAAACAAAGGGTCTTTCGGTTGAGGAGCAGATTGAATTTATCAGAAAGAAATCGGAGGAATTACAAAAAAGATTTAAAAGGAGTCGGCGTTCAATTGCAGGAAAGGTGTAAGTGACCATTGCTTGTTGCAACGGCATAGTTGCTCGAACGTTAGCCGAAATGCCAATATACATAAAAAGAAGAAAAAGTTATGAAGTGTGTAATCCGTCACGGTGAGGTTATTAAGGTTATGGATGTAAAAGAAGTGGGCAAGGTACTCATGTATGAGGAAAAAGGTCAATAGGTGAGAAAATTGTCATGAGAAAGATGTTTCTGACAATTCAGCCAGAGTTGGGATAAACGAACTTATTACGCTTGTACCAAGTTAAGTGCAATAAGAAACACTATGAAATTATCAGATAAAAAGGCCATGTGGGGTTTAAGCATCATTTCGGTATTATTATTAATGAATACTTTTCTAAAGCAATATTCCGAAAGTAAAATTGCTGATTATAAGAGTGAAATAACAACGCTACAAAATAATTTATATGCAGAGTTAGGCAGGGTTATGTATTACACATTAAAGGCAAATCAAGATGAAAGTCTATCATTGCTTTTGACAATAAATAAAAGTATAGAAGTAGATTCAATTATTTCACCAATTGCAAATCCAACAAATGACATAATAATCGATTCGATAGAAAAGAAATTACAGCTTCTGATTATTACAATGAGCGGCTAAAAATTGATTGCAGTTCATTTGAAGAACATTTTAACAATTATAATAAATTGAATGGGAATTTACTTAGTAAAATAAAAAATGGTACTATTTGGTCGCCTTGGAATCGCTTTTTTACGGTTGTAGAATTTATGTTAATATTGATCAATGTAGTAGGCCACTCTTATATACTTGTTACTAATTACAACAAAAATAAAACTGTAGTGAGGCAATTGAGGTCAAATCTTTAATCTTGCTATAAGGTTGTGTAAGAAATAGATTATGTTTCATGGCAAGACTTTAAGGATAGAATTTGATAGGGCACTTTACCACGTTACATCAGAGACAACGCAAGAGAATCTATATTTATTACTGATACAAATCGTGTCTTGTTTCTTGATAAAAAAGAATCAGCTTCAATAGCAAGATTAAAAACACGACCCCCTTGGCCTTCATTCGATACGTGGAACATTTGCATACCACAAATTTATTAAAGAAAAAGTGCAAGCAACTATTCAAGGATAAAATGGATCTAAAATGAGCTTTGTTGACATCATTAATATTGTTACTGCATCACTGTTATCTGTGGGTGGTGGCGCAGCAATTATTTTTGGCTTATCTTCATGGCTTGGGAAAATTTGGGCTAATCGGCTTATGGAAGCCGAAAGAGCTAAACACTCCAAAGAATTAGAGGGACTTCGTATAAGATGGCAGCATGACAGTGAAAAAAGCCTTGCCGATATAAAAACTGAATTGGATATATATAAGGAAAAGCATTTGAAAGGTCATTCTGACAAGCTTGCCATTTACAGACTCGCTGTAGACATAGTTGCTGACCTTTTGGGTGACTTAGATATTACTAAGCTGGCCGCTACGCCTCTACCTGATGCATTACAACGCTGGGATAAGTTTAATAGAGGGCGTATAAAAGCATATGGGTATCTGGCAATGCTGGCACCGCAAAACGTTATGGACGCATTCGATGCTCTTTTTGATTTTCTTATTATGGTCGCTCACGGTCAAAAACCTTATGATTGGCCAACAGTACGACAGTTAGCGTTAAATTTGTTAAACACGGTACGAAAGGACATAGCAGTTGATACAAATCCTATTGAATATAAGGGTGATCTATAGGATGTTTGAAAACCCTGCTCGCAGCGGACAGATAACATGTCGGAAAAGACTGTCGGTCAAACCCTTCGGGCTTCTTTTGTACCAAGAACATTAGACGAAAAACGCATATAATGAAATTGACGGGAACAATTCCAAGAGACGAGGAGATGGAACAGTCCATTAGGTTCAAAACCTATCTGAACTATCTGGTCTGCATTTCTGATTTTCTGGGAGATATTTACTCCGAACCAACACGACTTATCGCTCCAGTTATCCAGTCACGAGCTTTTCAGAATATACAAGGCGGTAGATGCTTTGACACCGAACGACTGGCACAGCTATTTCGCAACGCTTGGTTCACCGAAATCCAGATGAGTATTTCAGCTCAATACGAGGAATTCGTTTCTTACTCTAACCACTGGATTCCAGTTCAAGCATATTACGCCACCTATCTTGCGCTTCGTGCTTATTTTACCTCAAGCGGACAAGATATCGGACGGGAACACGCTGCAAACCTGAAGGCAATCGGAGAAGAAATTCAACGGCGACCGAGACTGTTTCCACAACCTTGGTCAGTAGTGTGCGTAGACAATCCAGGATCTTCGTCTCCACAGTTTCGGAATCTTCCGAACGACGTAACAATTTCACCAATTTCTTCACTCACATCCAGTTGGCGAGTTAGCTTCTGGGATTCCTATGCGAAGTTTCTTAAAACCACTCGCCAGCGTATACTTGAGAAACAATGTGAAGATTGGAAAATCACAAAATCTCGCAAACGAGTAAGCTCGACCATAAAGCGGCAGTTCATACAAAACTTGTCTCCTACAACTATTTTCCATTGCCTTTATAGGCTTCGCTTAAGGTCGAACTATGCTGACGCTGACTCATTTCTTCTGTCAGTTCACGAATCAAGTGACGGAGCAGCATTTCACTCCGCCTTACGGAAGATTTGTTGGGGTTCTCTCTTGGTATTAGAACTACTGACATCTTGCTATATCGGCAAAAGTGAATTCAATAGTATTGTGGATGATTTTCGACGTTATGACCTTCATGGCGTGTCTGATGACCTTATTGGTTTGAGATGGGGATCAATGCGAACATTATGGTAAAGTGTGCTTGTGCGTTTGACAATCTTACCACGAAACTCGCTGTGGTAGTATTCAGTTATACTCATTCCATTGTTTTACCGTAAGATCAATGGCTCATGCTTGACGTCAAAAATAAAGATGTGGCTACTCATACGATAGTAGCAAGGAGTGGAGGGTTAAACCTTCATTATTCATTTTAAAAGAAAATGCCAGCAACAGCAGATAACAGAGAGCTTGAGGGTAAAACTCAAAGGCATTACCCTTCTCAAACACTCGAAACGTTAGCTTGAACTTTAGGAATTTTAGTTTACCCACGAAAGACACGAAACATACGAAATCATATTCTCTGTGTTAAATCAAACAAATGGCGTATTGCAATGTGACCCTCTACAAGCTTCTTAAGCTGCGGAGGAACTCCTCAGCATTGATAAAACCCGTAATAGTTTTATCACTGACAACCGTTCCGTCTTTGTTTATAAATGCAATAGTCGGCAATCCTACAATTCCGTATTTCTCCCAAAGTTGCTTGATCTTCGGGT
>Ga0209417_1007185_pt1 | contig 10901 bp, 13 predicted proteins | sample RifGroF2_FD_184002 | JGI IMG/M metagenome (GOLD analysis project Ga0209417, IMG submission 184002) | Groundwater microbial communities from Rifle, Colorado, USA - Groundwater F2 (SPAdes) (version 2) | ecosystem: Environmental > Aquatic > Deep subsurface > Groundwater | place: Rifle, Colorado... | reverse complement strand
TGTTAAAATCGTAATTTAAAGTTTCTATTCCTTCTAAAACATAGTTTAAAATTTCATTTGAATCGCTAGGAGTTTTGCGAGATAGGATACTGCCTGTAATTTCACCGTCCGAAACGCATGCCATGCTTATTTTCGTTCCACCAATGTCAATTCCCAGAGCTATTTTGTTTTTTGAAGCCATTATAAATTTCCCTTTTTAAGCTTTTTCTTGATTTCCATAAGATTATACTAAATCATTCATAAAAAAACATGATTTAAGAATAGCAATTTTTTAATTTTTAATTTGTTTATATAAATACAAGGACAGGAATTTAAAAATAATAATTTACAATAAGATCAGGAGAAAAATTATGACAGAAATGTCTTTAGGCATTATTCCAAATGGAAAAACAAATTGTTCACCTTATGAAGACGAAAAAGGCAAAGGCAATAAATGTGTTTATACCGGCGAAAATAATATATGGGCAGGATCTAGCGTAAAATATGACGACGGCACAACTGTTTTTACATTCCCCAACAAAAACAAACTGGTCGGAGGCGTACAACATATAATTTGCAAAGATGGTAAATGCGATAAATCACTTGCCAATAGAGAAATGTTAAGATAATTAATCAGAAAAAACTCTTACTGAGTCTACAAATCTCTTTGTAATAAGCTGCGGTCTTGTGACAGCAGAGCCGATAATGACAGAATAAGCTCCCAATTCAAATGCTTTTTTGGCATGCTCTACAGTCCAAATTCGTCCTTCAAGAATTACAGGGCAATCAATTGCTTTAACAAGATTTTCAAGCAAGTCAAAGTCAGGCTCTTTGTTGTTTTTTTCTAAAGTATCTTGTGTATAACCGGAAAGAGTAGTTGAAATTATATCAGCCCCAAAAAGTTTACACATTAAACCTTCTTCAAGAGTAGCACAATCAACCATTACAGGTTTTTTAAGTTCTTTATGTATTTTTTCTATAAGCTCGGCAAGATTTTCTTTTGGTCTTTTTCTGGAAGTCCCGTCTATTGCAATTATATCAGCCCCTACATCTGAAATTCTTTTTGCGTCTTCAAATGTTGGCGTAATATAAACAACTTCTTTCCAGTTCTCAGGAAGAGGGTCAGGCTTTGTAATGCCAATAATCGGAATATCGGAAAATTTTCTTGTTTCTTCTATATCTTTAACCCCAGCCAGTCTTAGCCCAGAAGCCCCACCGTTTATTACTGATTTTATAATACTTTGTAAACAATTTTCTTCATAAATAGGCTCCCCGGAAGATGCCTGACACGAAATTATTATTTTATTTTTTATTTTTTTTAAGATTTCAGACATAATTACAACCTTTAAATTTTCATTTATTTAATTTTAATTAAAATTCAAGATTAAGGAAAGATAAAATTATTTTTGTCTTCAAATTTTAAAAACTATTGTATTTTTGTCATGTTTTTGGTTATTTAATATATAAAAGTAAAAAAGAAGAGATTATAAAATTCTTTAAAAAATGAGGTGAAATTTTATAATTTTTATTTAAAAATAATCAGCCTGAATTGTAAAAATTATTTATATTTTTAATTAGGGCATTATTTATATAAAAACTTTATATTAAAATAAAGTTTGACAAACAAAAAATTATTTCAAAAATCGGAGGACAATAATGTCAATAGGATCTTTTGTATTTATGCTTCACAGTCACTTGCCGTTTTACAGAAAAGCGGGTATGTGGCCTTTTGGTGAAGAGAATCTTTATGAATGTATGGCTGAAACATATATTCCGCTTCTAAACGCGATTGGTGAATTACATGATCAAGGAATAAAAGCTAAATTAACCGTAGGAATTACCCCTATATTAGCAGAACAACTTAATGACGAGCATTTAAAAGATGGCTTTGTTAAATATTTAGACTCCAGAATAGAATCCGTTACAGGTGATTTGAGCCGTTATCCAAACGACAGCGTAGCTCATTCACAACATTTAGAATATCTTGCAAAATTTTATTTTAATTGGTTTACAAACATAAAAAATGACTTTTTAAACAAATACAACAAAGATTTAATCGGCGCCTTCAGAAAATTCCAGGATCTTGAATGTATTGAAATCACAACTTCAGGAGCTACACATGGATTTTCTCCATTATTAGGCACTGATACTAACTTAAATGCACAATTTAAAGTCGGCGTTGAGTCATACAAAAAATTATTCGGAAGAAAACCAAGAGGAGCATGGCTTCCTGAATGTGCATACAGGCCGGGATATGAAGCAACTTCACCTGAAGGAAAAAAATATTACAGACCCGCAGTTGAAGTATTTCTTCAAAATAACGGAATAGAATATTTCTTTGTAGAATCACACCAAATAGAAGGCGGTGTTTCTGTAGGAAGCAGAAGATCAATCGGTATTTACGGAAATATTGAATATATTCCTCTTCCTGTAAGAGAAGCTACCGGTTTGGATACCTATGAAGCTTATTACTTGCCTGAAGCACAGGTAGCTGTAATGGGAAGAAATCATGAAGGCGGCTACCAGGTATGGTCAGCATCTGACGGTTATCCTGGTGACGGATGCTACAGAGAATTTCATAAAAAAGATGATAAATCAGGCATGCATTACTGGAGATTAACCAGCCCAACAGCAGATCTTGGCGATAAAATGCTTTATGATCCTGTTTTGGCTATGTCAAAAATAAATGAAAACTCGGATCACTACGTAAATGTTCTTTACCATAGATTAAATGACCATAAACTTGCTACAGGCAAAGACGGCTTGTTAATGGTTTCCTTTGATACAGAATTATTCGGACACTGGTGGTTTGAAGGAGTTGAATTTATTAAACAGGTAATAATTAAACTCGATAAATACCAAAAAGATGTAGTAAAAAGACAAACAGCAAGCGAATATCTTGATGAAAATCCTCCATCAACAGCTGCTGCTCTTCCCGAAAGTTCATGGGGACAGGGCGGACACTTCTGGGTATGGCAAAATCATCAAACAGAATGGATGTGGCCTATTATCCATTCCGCTGAAAAAAGAATCAGCCAAATTGTTGGTAATTATTCAACAATTCCTGATGACAATGTTCTCCACAGAGCTCTTAATCAGCTTGCAAGAGAAAACCTGCTTCTTCAAAGCAGCGACTGGCCTTTCTTAGTTACAACATGGCAGGCTAGAGATTATGCTATTGAAAGATTCAGACAACACCAAGAAAACTTTGAACGTCTTGCCGCAATGATTGAAAACCATTGTGTTGACCAAAGTTACCTTGAATCACTTGAATCAGTAAACAATCCTTTTGCTAATATAGATTACAGAGTCTATACAGAAATTAAAGAAGGCACTTTACCTCAACACGAAGCAGGTTTAGCACCTCTTTATACATAAGAATCAATATAAAATATAAAAAAATCCTGCGACTTATCGCAGGATTTTTTTTATAAACTCTTTCTCTTCTTCTTCAGAGAAGAATTCTCCGTTAATTCGGGCTTTTAAAAGTTTCCTCAATATCTCACCAAAAACAGGAGATGGTTTTACCCCTAAATTTATAAGAGTTTCACCTGTGGTATAAATTTTAATATCTTTAAGTTTTTTAAAATAAAGGTCTGCTTTTTCTTTTAATTCAGGCTTTTTAATCAAACAAATCAAAATCGACTCGGGCATAAATTTTTCAAAAAACTCGTAAATTTCAAAGTTTGCTTGACCGCAATTTGTCTTATTCAGGAGGTCTTTAGCTCCAGTCAAAACCTCTGTTTCCATGCTGGAAAGATATAATTTTTGAGCTATCTGATTGATTTTTTCATTTGAAAAATCTGAAAGCATTACCCCGAGATAAATAAGCCAGAAAAAATCATAATTTATAAAGCTTAAATACTCTGAAACTATATTCTGAATTGGCTTGTCATTGCGAGGAGCTTGCGACGAAGCAATCCAATTATTATTTATATCTTTATCCACCAGCCTATAAATATTTTCGCGTATAAAAATTTCCATAATTTCTGCTTTATTAAGAATGAGTTCAGCCTGCATCGCCTGCTCATCGCAGCCGCTTCGGCTTACACTCCCGCTTCGCACAAGATTAAAAGTTTGCTTTAACTCGGATTTAATTCTTTCCCCGCAGAAGTTATCAAACATGCCGGAATCAAGACAATTCTCCTGCAATTGTTTTGTAGTTTCATCCAAATCATAACTAAACCGTACTCTAAATTTTAATGCTCTTATTATTCTTGTAGGGTCATCTATAAAGCTTTTTTCGTGAAGAATCCTGATTTTTTTTTGTTTTATATCGTCATATCCGCCTAAATAATCTGTTAAATCCCCGAAATTTTCTTTATTCAAAGATATCGCCATAGAATTTATAGAAAAATCACGCCTGTTAACATCATCATAAAGATCACAGCCTATTTCATCAACTTTAGGAAGACTTCCCGGGTACGGATAAGATTCTTTTCTTGTACTTGCTATGTCTAATATTATCAAATTTTCGTCATTGTGAGGAGCATCTTGCAGATGCGACGTGGCAATCTTTTCATTTATATAAAAAATAACTTTTGTTGTACCAAAATTTTCATGAATTTCCTTTATTTTACAAATATCTGGATAGTTTTGTTCAAGAAAACGCGCAAACTCAATAGCATTTCCCTGCACAGTAATATCCGTATCGAAATTATTTTTACCTGTAATAATATCTCTAACAGCTCCGCCTATTAAAAAAATCCGCAAAGACAGCTTTTTTGCAGCCTCAGAACACAAATAAAGAACTTTTATGGTGTTTTCAGTGACAACTTTTTCTAATTCTTTTTTTAAATTTTTAACTGACAAAATTTATTGCTCTCTGGTATAAAAATTTCCAAAAACGTGCTTAAATTTGGCATTTTCTCCCTGAAGTAAAATATTTCTTGTAATAAGCTTTTTATTTTCTTCAAGCAATGACTCAACCTGATTAGCAAGAATTTCATTATCTCTTTTTATTTTAGCCGCATCGATTATAGGCTCAAAAACATTACTCTGTTTAATTTTATCGGCAATTTCGTTTGTAATTTTTTTAGCCACAGACTCGGCAAGCAAAGAAAGAGTTTGAGTCGTTATATCTACAGTAACTTTATTTAAATCAACTATTGGATGATTCTGTTTAGTCTGAATTTGAGCCTTTTGAACTACGGGAGAAGTAACAGCAACAATGGTTCCATTATTAACTATCGAAGAAATTTCTTCATTATTTTTCCCCAGCTCTTTAAGTTTCAAACCGCGATTTAATTTATAAACAGCAAGATCATCATAATATTCAACGTTTTTTTCATCTTCATAAATAGAATCTATGCGCCATAATTTAATAAAGGTTGAAATTTTATCTAAATTTGCCGATTTTTTATTTTTTATTTTTTCTACGAGCTGCTCTTTTGTGTACATCTTAAATTAATACCTTTATTCACAAACTTTTTATTTCAAATTCAAAACTATTTATAAATTACATAAAATAAACATTATAAAATTTTAACAATATTATACTCTTAGAAAAATTTTATGTTTAATACTTAACATAAAATTACTTTTCATATAAATCCGCCAACTTGAAAAATGCTTGGCTAAAAGGCTTTTAGACAGTTTATCTTATAAATTTGAAGCATAATTGCAGGCTTGTTCAACTTTACAATTATCACAGGTACAACTGCAAGGCTCTATATGAATTGTAACGCGTGAATTTTTTATATTGTTTTTTAAATCTTCTTCAATCCTGTCACACAAAGCATGTCCTGCTTCTATTGTGAGTTTTTTCGGAATAACAATAATTAATTCGATTAATTTATCCGCGCCGGATTTTCTTGATTTTAATTCTTTAATTTCAATGACTTCACCCGGAATAAAAGTATTTACCGTATCAAAAATAATTTTTTGTTCTTCTTCCGGCAATGAACCGTCAAGCAGATTTTTCCCCGAATTAAAACATAAATTCAATCCGGCTTTAATAATAATCAAAGCTACTAAAATTGCAACTATAGGGTCTAATATCTCTATATTTGTTATTTTTATAAGAATTAAACCAACCAGAACACCTGCGGAAGTCAAAACATCAGTTCTCAAATGTTCCGCATCAGCAAGCAAAGCCATGGAGTCTGTTTTGCGGGCGACATTAAATAAATGACGGCTGACTATTATATTTGCTATCACAGAAATAAGCATTACAACAATTCCTGCGGTAGTATCAATATAGTCATATTTATTGTTTATTATCTTTTCAACCGATTCAAAAATAATATATCCCGCCGCTAAAAGGATTAAAGCTCCTTCGATAAATCCCGAAAAATCTTCATATTTTCCATGACCAAACTGATGGTCGCTATCAGGCGGATTTGCGGATTGTTTTACGGAAAAGAAAGCTATTATTGCAGCTAAAAGATCCGTAAATGAGTGTACAGCTTCCGATATAATACTTATACTGTTTGTAATAAGACCTACAACAAGTTTTGAAAGAATTAAAACAATATTAGAGCCAATAGAAAGCAATGCCGCGTTTTGTTTTTCCCCGGACAATTTTTAAGCTCCTAAAATTTATAATTCCTATTAGGATAGCATAAATTGCTCAAGTTTAGCCAAAAAATAATTAACTTTGCACTGTCATTGCGAGGAGGAGCTTCAGCTCCGACGTGGCAATCTATTCAGTGTTTTTTGGTAAATTTTGAAATTCGGATAGATTCTCACGTCACTTCACTTCGTTTCGTTCCTCAGAATGACAACTTCACTATTCATGACTATTTTAACGATTAATAATTGGCATTAAAAAACAAAATGCCAAACCGCGATACTCAAAGCCGCTAAAAACAGCCCTATTACACATAAATTAGTAAACAGATATTTCTTAAAAGTAAGATAAAAGATTTTTAAATCAAACCCTAACGAAATATTATCCTCATATTGAGCATTTAGCATAAATCTGTTTTTATAAGTAATTTGTTCTCTTTTATGAAGCAGAGTCCATCCTGTAAGACCCGGTGTTACTTTATGAAAAATACCTCTTGGGATTGGTTTTTCATCATTTTTGAAGCCTTCAAGCAAAAGATTATGCTCTTCTAGAGATAACGGTCTTGGGCCAATATAGCTCATATCACCTTTTAAAATATTAAAAAACTGCGGAAACTCATCAAAAGAGCTTTTTCTGATTAAATTTCCTATCTTTGTAATTCTTGGATCGCCATCAAGAGTTCTTGCTCCGCCACCTTCTGATTCTGTGCCTGTATACATTGTTCTTAATTTGTAAACGTTAAAAAGTTTCCCGTCTTTTCCGACTCTTGTCTGTGTATAAAAGATCGGTCCTTTTGATTCAAGCTTTATCAAAACTGCCAGAATTGCCATTAAAGGAAGCGAAAAGAACAGCACAAACAAAGACATGCCAATATCAGCGATCCTTTTTATTAAAAGATAATTTTTTTTGTTTAAAGATTTATTTATTGAAATAGCTTGTTCAATTAATATATTTTGTTTTGTTTCAAGCTTCATTTTTTGTATCTAGCCTCGATAAAAATTTTTGGAAAACTCTTCTTTAATAAAACTAAATCTGTTAAAAAATTGCCTTTTTTATTTTAAATGTCCATGAAATTATTATACGCGGGTTATTGCTTGTCAATGCAGATGTGTTTATTTTTTTTGACTTTTGTTTTTTCCGTAAATATTTGTAAATTTTTTTCAATCATGCGCCTCTTTTTCTTTTTTCAGTGAAAACTTCGATCTGCTTGGGTCGTTTTTGTCATCCTGAACTCTATTTAGGGTTTATTCATTTGGGCTTTAAATCAGTAAGCGAAAGTTGGACAGATGCTGAATCACCAGGCAGGGGCATAAAACTAAGGCTCTCAAGTTTGCCTTGTTTTGCAGCCAGTTCGGTATGACATTTTGTTGGTGCCTCGTATGCTTGCATCGAGGTTATTTATTTTTTTAAAATTGTAATACTCAGAAATTTGAGAAGCCATCTGGTTAAAAACCTGCTATTGTCATTGCGAGGAGCTTGCGACGAAGCAATCTCATAATTAGTTTAATCTTGCGATTGCCGCGTCCCCCTTCTTTTTTGATATTTAATCAAAAAAGTGGGTTCCCTCGTTGGTCTCTCGCAATGACAAATAATTTTAACCAGAGGGCTTCTGAATAATTTAAGTTGAATAATAAAAATTTTTTGTTTGGTCTTTTGACTAATTCGTTGAATTAGTATACTTCTTATGATATTTTGGGCAAATGAAAGCTTTATCAACAACTTTATTAATAATATGTTTATTCTTATTTTCTTTAATTTTTTGGGGAAATATGATAATTCTTGAAAGTTTTCCCTTGAGTGGAGTGATTTCTATATATTATGATTTAAACGGAACGCCATATATTTATATAGACAGCTATACAAAAAAAGACGGCACTGTCGTAAAAGGATATTATCGCTCTTTGCCGGACAAAAACAAACGCAATAATTGGACAACAAAAGGAAATATAAACCCTTTTACAGGAAAGAAGGGATACGAATAGCCTTAAAAAACTGTTTTTTATGATAAAATATTCAATATACTTTGGAGTCAAATATTTATGAATAATTATTCAATAGGGATAGATCTTGGTGGTACAAAGATTTTAGCGGGTATTGTCGACACAGAAAAGGGTACTGTAATAGAAACGGCAAAAAAAAGAACTAAAAAGCTTGAAGCTGAATTTATTGTTCAAAGAATTATAGAAACAGTCGAAAAAGCTATATGTAAAGCGCAGATTCCTGTTTCTCAAATATTTTCAATAGGCATAGGAGCTGCAGGACAGGTTGACAGAAAAAACGGTGTTCTTCTCGCTGCGCCTAATCTTAATTGTTTTGATGTGGAACTTAAGAAAATACTTGAAGAACACTTTAATATACCAACTTTTGTCGGCAATGACGTAGAAGTCGCAACGCTTGGTGAAATGAAATTCGGTAGTGGTACCGGTTACAATAATTTTGTGTGTATTTTTGTCGGCACAGGCATAGGTTCCGGTATTGTCTGCGAAGGAAAACATATAAAAGGTGCTACTGGAACAGCCGGAGAAATCGGGCATATTATTGTTGATTCAGGAGGAAGACTTTGCGGATGCGGAGGACAGGGCTGTCTGGAAGCTTATGCGTCAAGATCTGCTATTGAAAAGAAAATACTGGGTTCTATAAAAAAAGGACATAAATCCATTATTACTGAAGCTATTAAAGAAAGCGGCATAATTCGCTCAAAAGACTTAAGTGATGCTCTTGATGCAGGTGATGAAATAGTATTAAACTGCATTACAGAGGCTTCAGAATATTTAAGCAGCGGTCTTGCTTCTGTAATTAATTTTTATAACCCTGAATTAATCATTCTTGGCGGCGGATTAATGGAAGCTATTGATTTTTTCTATGATCTTACGGTTAAAAAGACTTTTGAGAAAGCTCTTGCTGTTCCTGCCGAAAAAACAAAGATTGTGAAAACACAATTGAAGGATTTTTCAGGCATAGTTGGCGCTGCAATGCTTCATCAGGGATAAAACCTCCTATAAATCTTTACTCGAAGTCAAAGAATTTTCGCATTTGTTTGGCTGCTTTAAATTGCTTATCAATAAGTTTAATAAATTGATCTATATCATTATTACACTTTTCTGTATATAGTTTTACAATCATATCAGGGGTTATAGTGTCATTGGCATTCCTTTTGTTCAAGTCCCTGATGTATTCCACGATATCAAAACGGTCTTTATCGGCGCAAGCGCACAAGATATTAACAGCGCCAAAATTTTTCCCAACTATCTGCTGAATTAATTTGAATTCTTTAACTTTATCTCTGGTCATGTTTTTCTCCAATTAAAAATAGCTTTGATTATTAATGAAATTTTTTTAAAAAGAAGCTTGCTTTAAGTGAACCTTTTTAAGCAAATGAACGGCAGGAACATAATAACTGTTCAATTCAAGACATCTTTTAAGCATTTTTATACATTCCGGATAAGCTCCGATAGCATAATTATATTGCCCTAAATGATAGAAAGTTTCGGCATCCTGATCAACAATTTCAACACTTTTAATTAAATATTTTTTAGCTAAATTTAAAAAGCCAAAATTTAATAAAGCTCGACCTATTAATTTATAGGATTCCAGATTTACGGAAGCTAAAACTTTTTCATTTTTTATTATGTTTTCGGCATAACGAGTTTTGTTTGCAATAATAAAATTGCCTATATCCATTTCAAGAAAATTTCTTATTTGCAAATATGTAGGGATATGGGGATTAGGTCTTAAGTTTATAAAGTCCAGCAAGCATATACCCCATTGAGCGGCAGGAGAAGCTGAACAACAGCTGTACCACAATTTTTCTGCTTCATTTTTATTTCCTGACAAAAGTTCGCAAAAACCCGCCTGATATTTTTCTCCGGCTTCTTTATAAATTTCGGCAGCTTTTGAATAGTCCTGTTTTTCTTGATATGCAAGCGCCAGTGTATTTTTATAAAAATTTCGATAAAAATCCGAGGCCTGCTTTATATTTTCAGATGATTCTAAAAGTAGATTTATTGCAGTATCGGGATTTTTATTAATTAAAAGTTCACATCGCGCTTTATTTATTATTTCTTTAGGCATGATATTTTTATTTATCGGGTTTGTTTATCTTGGTAGAAACAGATTTTAGTTTGTTCAAATATTCCGAGGTAAAATCTTTTTGGGAATCAGGGATATTAATAGCGGTATTAAATTCCGGCAATGAAATTTCTTTAATAGATTGTTCATTTGCTTTTTTTATTTCTTCATAAATTTCTTCTCTAAAGATAGAAACATTTCTTGGTGCATTAATGCCTATTTTTACATTATCCCCGCGTGTTTCTAAAATAGTTACTTCTATATTATCGTTTATTATTAATTTTTGACCTTTTTTTCTAGTTAAAACAAGCATTATATAAAACCCCTAAAAAAATAATTTTCT
>Ga0209417_1007183_pt1 | contig 10903 bp, 16 predicted proteins | sample RifGroF2_FD_184002 | JGI IMG/M metagenome (GOLD analysis project Ga0209417, IMG submission 184002) | Groundwater microbial communities from Rifle, Colorado, USA - Groundwater F2 (SPAdes) (version 2) | ecosystem: Environmental > Aquatic > Deep subsurface > Groundwater | place: Rifle, Colorado... | reverse complement strand
TTTTTTGATATAATTGTTTTATGACTGAAGAATACAACGAAAGTATAAAAGAGCTTATCAAATACGAGAAGATGATCGTCAATCCATGGAGAAATCTCGTCCGAGGGATATTTTATGGATTTGGTTTTTTCATCGGTTCTGCCATACTTGCCGCGGCTTTGATCTATGTTTTGAGCCATCTTGGTATTGATGGTAACAACTTTTTTAGTAGGGCAATTAAAGGCATTGTTGAAGCGGCCGATAAATATAGATAACTTAATTATTGGCGTTTAATAAAAAAACAGCAACTGATTGCTGTTTTTTTTAAACGCTATTAGGTTTTTATTTTAGAACAAATAATGTTAACAATCCAAGTATGGCGTACATTGCTAGCCAACCTATGTTATAAACTGCCGCACTAACACCATCTTTCCTCTTGCCCTCTAGGAAAAATGTCACCGACTGACCGAAGATTAGCCAACCGACAACAGCGGCGGAAAGAGAAAACAGTAACAAGATGGCAAAAGGCATGAGTATGTTATCATCACCTTGGCCAAATAGTTTCTCTCCGTTTCGCATCACTAGCGAGACAAGAAAGATATAGACAGCAGCTCCAGTTGCATTTCTGAAGGTTTTTAAAAGTAATTCTTTATTCATTTTTTCTCCTTAATTTTTATTAATATGCGCTTTCCCCTCCTCTTGTAGCCCAGTGAGGAGGGGGCAGAGGGAGGTAAATATGTTCCGAGGTCCAACCGTGTCGGGGATTGGATTATTAAGGATAAGGGGACGACTTCGGAATGAGTCCTCTTGTCCTTAATAGAAGAATGTTATATCGGAATCCCTTCATCGCCTCGGTACTCGAGAATATCTCCCGGCTGGCAATCTAGCGCTTTGCAGATCGCTTCCAAAGTGGAGAATCGGATTGCCTTTGCCTTGCCATTTTTGAGGATCGAAAGATTTGCCATCGTAATTCCAACCTTCTCGGTTAGCTCAGTCATGCTCATCTTATTCTTTGCCAGCATTACATCAATATTGATTATTATCATCCTGACTCCTTAGACCGTTAGGTCGTTTTCTCTCTTAATATCGATGGCGTTATGCAAAAGTTTCTGAAGAATCGCCGCAAATGTTGCAACCGCAATGGAGGCAAAAATAATGATCAATCCGATCGCAAAGACACCTGGGGCGTCATCTCGATCTGCAATCATAAATACAACTGGAGATATCGCTAAATACAGCAAAGCAATTATGCTTGCACAGTATTTGATATTGTTTAGTGCTTTAACAGAAAGCTCCGAGAAAGCCTTATTCACATCGATCAAATTCAAGAGTTTTATGGCCTGATACAATGCGATGTATAAGGGTACGACCGATATGGCCATACTTATCAAGATTGGAAGAAGTTCCCACTGAACTGGCATGACATCTACCATTTCTTTGGTGATTGAAGGAAACATGTAAATGCACAATGCCAAGACCGCCAATCCGATAGCAACCACAACTCCCTTGAGAAATAATGTTGAAACTTGTTTCATAAAACAGCCCCATTTATTAATAACTTAAGTAGAGCTTACCAGACTATTTATCGTTTGTCAATAAATTATTATTGATAAACTTGAAAAGAGTATAACTTATCTGTTTGGCTCAATCAGAGTTGTTGGTTGACAAATTAATAGTTTTGTGGTATATTTTCGTTCGATTGCTTACACTTGTGAAAGGAGCGTTTTCTAATGGCAAAGAAGCGCGGAAACAATGGCAAAGGACATAGACAAGGCGAACTCGAGAGGAACTTACAGAAAATTCAGAATATTCCTTCTCGTGTATATGAAAACGAAGAGTCGATCAGGGCTCTGATGAGCGTTCTAACCCATCTAGTTAGAGGTATCGAGACAACCGGAAATTCATATCTAAAAACCGGAACCGGAGTCAAGATCTATACACTGATACGGACACTATGGAGAAGATTCCGCCTCGATTTCAACGCAGATGCAGCCAAGAGGCTGTACGACGTGGTTTTCGAGCTGGCGCTAATCAATGCAGACCGTAAGAATGTGCTGATGGCATACAACACTATGTTCTCGCAATGGGCGAGCCAGAGCGTTGAGAATGTCAAGTTTTTCTATTCGACAGCGCTGAAATCGCTCTGTAGAACAGAACACCCTCTATCGGTCGATGAGATTGGCGGCGTTACTCATGTTATGAATATCATCGGACAAGAGTACAATTTGACAGACGATCCGGATGGGAAAGGCTCCCCGCCAATGCGATCAATCGAGCTTCTTTATGAAGCGGTCGCCGATGGAGATGAAGAGGCAACTGCGATCCTTCGAAAGCTTCTGGCAGTCTTCGGACATAACCGGTTCTATCCTGTTCCGGCCAAAATTGCCAATCGAATAAGCGTAGATGACCCATCGCATAAGTTGCATACACTCTACTTCCATTCTACTGACAAGGCGGCCCTAGGTTACCTGAAGCTATACAATGGGATTATTGGTCAGCTAGGTATCGATGACGAACTGAAGTCAATCGGTAAACTGGTCGATGAGAAGTTCGACGACATAGCAGTCCTTCTGGAAATGCTCTGGACCGATATTGTTGAGATTGGCCGCTGTGATGTCCGTACGACGGGAGACGACTCCTTTACTATTACGGGGTGTCTCGGAGGACTAGCCGGAAGCAAAAGGTATTTTATCCGGAATGGTTACGATTATCCTGAAGTCGGCATTGTTTTCGTACAGCCGGATTGGTTTTCAGGGATGACTTACTATGAAACCGGTAAAATATCGCCCAATCTCGTCGACGAGGATCCGGCTATCGGAGAATATGTGAGACTTGCGGACTATCTGATGAATACAATCGCGTATCACAGGATAGTAACCAAAGAGCCTCGCAAATCGAAGACTGATGGAACAACGGCGCCAGCAACCATAATCACTGGACTTCAAGTTCGTGAGATGGTTAGAGAACACCTTATGGCGCTTCGACCTGGCTGGAAACCATCACCTGAAAAGGTAGAGGCCTATCGCCTACGAGGCAAATATCTACCTGAAGGTCAGACATGGGTGAAAGAATCACCTCGTGTACGGACTATCACAGGCAGCACAAAGAGCCAAGTTGATAGAACTGACTCGCTATTCACAATCGATCCGCTACGGGTTCTTCGGAATCTGTAGCTACCCCAGCATGCTGGTGGTGGAGAAATCCCCACCAGCATTTTTTTCTATTATTAACTGATCAATCCACTTTGGCTAACATATTCACCAATAAAAAATGACTAGTCTTGCGACTACTCATTTTTTATTGGTGGAGGTGGAGGGGTCAGTCACCGGTCAAATTCTGCTGAATTTGCCGTCGACCCCAGCTCGTCACCGTCGTGACTCCGCTTTGTAACTCCCTCGGCACATACTAATCCAATTAAAAAAAGACCAACATAAAGTTGCTCTATTTTTAATTGGTGGAGGTGGAGGGAGTTACACCCTCGTCCAAAAGGCTAAAAACACACACTCTACAAGTTTAGTTCCGATGAGATTTATTCGAACAATGGATAAAATCGGAACAAAAATCCACTACTCTATCTCAAGAAATCTTGATACTGCTGACTTGAGAACTCAGGAGTATGCAACTCGAAATATGACATTCATACCCCTCGTTCGAGTAGACAAGGGATGAACGGTTGTGCGATTAAGCAGCAACTGGCGCAAAGCTAGGAACTGCAAAAGCAGCCTTTACTTTGCTAAAAAGTGTGTTTGCACTTAAAATTTTGAAAGCACTTTAAAGCGACTTTCTTACTTACTTGCAAGCATGTTTTTAATGTACCTTCTGTCGAACAAATACACCCCCATAAACAGACTAATTATATAAGATATTTCAGATTGTGTCAATCTTCGCACTACCACATCAAATGCTAATTATTGACTAATGCAAGTTTTAGTGTTAGAATATCATTTTGCACAAAAATAAGAGAGAGGAAAATGAGAAATTGACTATGATCAGAATTATTCTGCCAGGTGATATCTCAGAGATAAACCTGGGAATTCTAGCCACAGGACTTGGGAAAAACATAGCGATCAATGGACGCAATATCCAATACATGGACAGCATTGCGTTCTTTCGCCTGCTGAACCCGAATTTCAAGAGAGTCATAATCGATCCTTCGCCCCGATTGTTACAGCTAATTGCTATAACGGGGGCATGGAAGCATGTTTACATTCAGTGAGTTGGTAGTTGCCAAATCATGTCCGTCCGCTCGACGGCTCCCCATCATCTGGGAGAGCCGTCTTTTTTTGTGTTTTAAGCAATAATTCAGGTTTTAAAAAACCATAAACGCTTGTTATGCAATTATGTTCGGTAAATGTTCGGGATATCCACAAGACTGGGGATATCGAATAGAGAGCTTTACAAGAATGAGATCAAATCGAACAATTCGCATGTTCGCCTTTTGTTCGTAGTTATCCACAACCCATACATCTATCGACTAAGATATTCGGTTACTATTTTTACAACAACTCGATTTGACATCATTAAGATGTTAATATATAGTTGAAACTAAATTCAACTAATTATCCATTATGAGCAAAAAACTAAAGAAAATTACGGAGGAAATCATTTTTGTTTTTAACGAACAGAAGCTTCTGATATTGCAGCAACTGTACGAGTGCAAGGATGAAGTATGCGGTTGCGATCTTATCGACAAGATAGGGATTACTAAAGATTTGCTCTCATACCACATCAGATCACTAAGAGAACGCGAATACATCGAAGAAGTTAAATGCGGACAAAGAAAAAAATATTCTATTACAAAAGCCAAACTGCCTTTAGTTAGAGAAATATTAAAAACAGCAAGATTAATATAAGGAGAAATATGTCAGAAAAAAAAGTTATTGTTTATTCAACCCCAACCTGTCCCTACTGCGTAATGGTTAAGCAATATTTGAATGAAAAAAAGATTGAATATAAAGATATCGATGTTTCAGAAGATCAGGAATCGGCTGAGAAGATGTTCGAAAAGTCTCATCATATGGGTGTGCCTCAGCTTTGGATCGACCATGAAGTCATTGTAGGGTTTGACCAAACCAAGATAGATCAGCTATTAGGAATCTAACGACATATGCCGATTAGTGTAGATAAACATAGTTGTCCCCAAAACCATCTCTGTCCAGCAATAAAGGTTTGCCCGGCAGACGCTCTTTCTCAAAAAGATTTTAATGCACCCGAAGTCGATACGAATAAGTGCCTTGACTGTGGCGCTTGTTCCAATTTCTGTCCGATGGGCGCACTACAATTGCAATAGAAAGCAATAAATAAAAAAGGTGTCCGATATTCTGGACACCATACTGATAATTCTCATCTGAGTATAGACTTATTACCCTATCTCTTGCTTCCCTTGCCTTGTTTTGTGCCTTTAGTGGTCACCTGATTGTCTTTGGCTTTCGCGGTTCGTTCCGCTACCTTCTGCTCCATGGTTTTCTTCGGTTGCCCATTCGATCCCACAGAATAGAAATTGCGTCCTATCCCATGACCTTTGTTGCGATGACCCATCTCATCATCACCCCTATCTCAAAGATTTACCTTTTCAAAAATATCATGACCTTTGTTAAAGCACAACTGTAAATCCTATCGCTCTCAATTTAAAATCACCGGCATCTTTGGCTGGGGATTTTGTGTTGACAATTACATGAATTAGTGATATAATTGCAAAATATTGCCTGAAAGTATGGGTAGAATAAGGAGGGCATAAACATGCCATGTGGCCTAAGCTGTAGAGAAAGAAGATGGCTGCTTTACGCTGAAGGTATCACCAAAACCGCAGAGCAGGCTGTCATGGAAGTAATCCGTGTCGCGAATGACCCTGACGATCAGGGTGGATATTTCTTCTTCGCAAGTTTGTCAATTGGGGACGAAATTCCGCCAGTCAAGTTTGGCAAGATTCCTGACGGTTTCGATGAGGAATTCTCAGGATACGCTAAAGAGAAGGTCTACAGAGCCTATCAGAATCAGGATCTGAGCAGTTGGCAGAGCCGTGATGTTGAGAGGTCGATGTTCGGCGGCGCAGTCATCGGCGAAGATGATATCAAGCGCAAGTTTGGATTCGGTTTCTCTGGGCTCAAGGAGCATCGTGATGAGGCAGCAATGCTTCTGACAGCGACACGCTCAAATATGATGACTGCTCAGAGAGCAAGGGAGATCGCCCTGATGTCTGACAACCAGTTCTACTTGGAAAACTGGGGATAGGTTTTCCCCCGCCACAATCAAAGGCTAACATGCCGGGATCGGAGCTTGCTCCGATCCTTTTTTTATTAGATTGGTTGAGCAATAAACATTGTATAATATTTACCGTAAATTCCGATACCGATTTCTTTTCCAAAAGAGGCTAGTATATTTTTACGATGGCCTTCGCTATTCATCCAAGCTTGAACTAAGTCGCTGCTGGATTTGAAATCACCTCTGGCCAAATTCATTCCGACAGCTCGATATTTGTATCCAGACTGATTTATGAAAAATATATCACTCACTCCAGTCGGTGATGTGTGAGCAAAGTAATTATTGACAGACATATCTTTACTCTTGGCATAAGCAGCAGAATTAAGGGTACTATTGACCCGAACTGATCCAAGGCCGGCATTGGTCCTTTCAGTATTGATAAAACTTATTATCTCTTCAATAGTGCTCTGGCCATTAGTAACTGGTACTGGAGTGATAGCTGACGGCTGTGTGACTGCTGGAGCTGGAACTGATGGCTTTGGGGCTGGAATGGGAGTGGCAATAGGGGCAGGCTTTGCAGATTGGGTCGTGGGAACAGGGGCAGTAGTATTTGGAGAAGCTTTTGAAATAGACGATTGAGATTGATCCTCTTCTAATTGAGCCTCTGTCGAGTCTTGTGAATTCTGATCTTCAACAGGCACAAGTTCTCCCTCCTCTTCTTGAGAGATGGAATCTGTTTCAGCTGAAGTATTTTCATTTAATTGATCCTCTGCTACCTCTGCAGTGCTTCTCTCTGCATCTTCTTTTATGTCTTTTAGTTCGCTCTTCATCCTGTCAAATCCATACGCCGACGAAGCTATCAAAAGAATCAGAAACCCAAGGAGAACAACTAATTTTTTGTTGGCCCGTTTAGTTGTACGGGTGATATTGTAATGATTCATAGTCAACCGATTGTATAAAAGAGCGGTTGCTTATTCAAGCTCAGGAATAAATCAATTTGCTATATAGTCAAGCCCAAAAAAGAGAATTAATTTCCATTCTCAGTTAAGAGTGCAAATCTTTGTGTGAGTTAATTAGCGACCAGAGATAACTGTTTTGATCTTCTCTACGACATCGATCGGTAGTACTTCTGATTTAACTAGATAATCATCCGCTCCTAGCTCCATTGCCGTCTTGCGCTTATTTTCATCGGCTAGTGCCGTAAAGACAATAACTGGAATATTTCTAGTTGATTCATCTTCTTTGAGCTTTTCTAGTACCTCGAAACCATTCATCGCCGGCATCATCAAATCCAAAAGTATGATATGGGGTCTTGTCTCCGCTGCCTTTTGCACTGCTTCAGCCCCATCCTGAGCCGTGGAAACGATAGCGCCTTCTTGTTTTATTCTTTCTTCATACAACTGGAGTAAAGTATAGTCATCATCCACAACCAGTATGGCTTTGTCCTCTAACATATGTCCTCCCAACTTAATAGATTTTAATTCTAGTTATAATATAGTACTTAATCAAAAAATATGATAGTATAAACACGCATTTTTTAATGCGCGAATTTCTAAATCCGAATTTCAAATTAATTCAGGAAACTAACCAATTAAAAAAATTGGCGAATACATAAGTCTACTTTTAAACTTTTAACTTTTAACTTATATGCACATACCAGTTCTTAAAAAAGAGGTTATCGAAGAATTTGCCTATCTAGCTGACAAGGATGGCTTTTTTGTCGACGGCACATTAGGACTTGGTGGACACAGCCTGGCTTTATTGGAAAGCTTTCCCAAGAGTAGATTTAAAATCATCGGAATAGACAAGGACTCATCGGCTCAAAAAATAGCAGAGAAAAATATTGATGAAAAAAAACTATCCGATCGTTTCATACTTGTTCATACCGATTTTTCAAATATCAAAGAGATACTAATCGACTTACAAATCGGTGAGATAGATGGAGCGCTCATCGACCTAGGCGTTTCTTCTTTACAACTTGACCAGAAAGAAAGAGGCTTCTCTTTCGAAGACCCAACTGCATTATTGGATATGCGTATGGACCAAAGCCAAAAAGTTGACGCTAGATTTATTTTGAATAATTATCCAAAATGGGACTTAGAAAAAATCTTGAAAGAATACGGGGAAGAGAAATTTGCAAAAAACATTGCAAAAAATATCACTCAAGCAAGAGTTGAAAAGCATTTTGAGACTGTTGGAGATTTACTGGAAGTTCTGATGCAATCAATCCCCAAAAAACAGATTTATGGATCAAGGAAACATTTTGCAACTAATACCTTCAGGGCACTTAGAATGGAGGTCAATCATGAAGTTGATCGACTTGAAAAAACGGTTAACGATTTTGTTGAACACTTAAAACCTGGTTCAAAAATAGCTATCATAACATTCCATTCGATCGAAGACAGAATTGTTAAAAACACACTCAGAACATTGTCAAATCCTTGTGAATGTCCAGCCGAAATACCTTATTGCGTCTGTGGCAAAAAGCCATCGGTAGAACTAATCAGCAATAAGCCAATCATTCCGACCGAAGATGAATTAAAAAGCAACCCAAGAGCTAGAAGCGCCAAGATGAGAGTTGCAATTAAAATCTAAGTTCATTATCAAAAAAAATTCATCAAAATTAATCAAAACTTTTATGAACTTTGCAACTTTTTAACTTTTTACTAATTTTATGAACAATAAAATTCTCCTACATTGTTGCTGTGCACCATGTACTACCTCTGCATGGGATCAGCTAAAAGCCGATTGGGATATCACTCTCTTTTGGTTCAATCCTAATATTTATCCTCAATTGGAACATAATAAACGCCTCGATGAAATGATAAAGTTTGCAAAGAAGGTAAACTTACCTTTGGTTATTTCCGATAATACTATCGATTTTTACGAAGAAACTGCTGGCCTTGAAAATGAATTAGAAGGAGGCAAGCGATGCGTTAGATGTTTTGAAATCAGACTTCAAACGACTGCGGAATTTGCTAAAAAAAATGGCTTTGACTTCTATGCTACTACTTTGACTGTGTCTCCATACAAAAACGCTGACCTTATAAACAGTATTGGCAAAAAGAATGAAAAAGAAAATATTAATTATCTAGAGACCAATTTTAAAAGAAATGGCGGATACCAAAAATCGATCGAACTATGCAAGGAATATAATATTTACAGACAGAAATACTGCGGTTGCAAATTTAGCCAAAGGTAAAACTAAGCACGATACTACTACTTGATTCTTAATTATCTGTTCCTAATTCTGACTTGAGCTTCGCGTTCCTGATCCCTTTTTTTCAGCACCTCGCGCTTATCATACTTTTTAAGACCTTTGCCCAATCCGAGCTCCAATTTTGCCATGCCCCTGGTGGTATATAACTTCAAAGGAATTAAGGATATCCCTTCGCCAGAAGTTTTACCGACTAGCTTGTCAATTTGATCTTTATGCAACAAAACTTTCCTAGTTCTCTGGGGATCACCTCCTATCGCACTTATATTTCCACCCACCCAAAAAGCTTCCTTGTCTAAAATCTTTACATAGGAACCAGTCAGATTTACTCTTCCAGATCTTATTGCTTTGATTTCTGGACCAGTCAAAATCAGTCCTGCTTCCATTGTGTCGAGGATTTGATAATCGTGCCTAGCTTTCCGGTTATAGTATTCTATCTTTGTCATAAGTTCTTTTTATTTAGCAGTAATTGATCTGATTGAATTCCACTCTCTAATTATTACTGAAATTGAAGCAGCGACCGGAACAGCAACTAAAGCCCCAACGAACCCGAGGAGTTTGGCACCAATTAATACAGCTATTATGATGATCACCGGTGATAGTCCGACAGCCTTCTTCATAACGCTAGGAACAATGATAGTATTTTCGAGCTGCTGTATTATCACATAAAATATGAGGACCAGCAATGCAGTAAGAGGAGATACTGTTAGTGCAATTACGATGGCAATTAGACCTGCAATAAATGGACCGATCGTTGGAATAATCTCTAGAACTCCTGATATAACTGCTAGCGCCAAAGCGTAAGGGACGCCAATTGCAAACAAACCTATGAAATCCAAAACGCCAATGATAAGACAAAGTATCATCTGTCCGCGAAACCAATCGCCAACTTTACTGGATATCTTTTTGATCACATTAATGGCGGCATCTTTTTTTCTTTCTGGCACAATGGAGATAAAGAACTCACTAAATGATTTCTGATCGATAAGCAAGTAAATAGTCAAAATGATAGCCATAAAAAAGGTAAATATACCGCCAAAAATATTTATAGTAATACTAAGAAAGCTACTTGTGTAGTCCCCAATATTTTTAGTCAAAGAAGTAATATTGTCACCCAGAACCGTTCCCGCCGAAAAATATTGCTTGAAAAATTCTACTATATTCGGCAGATTGTTTATAAATTGTTTAAATTGGTCGACGAGTGGCGGAACCACTATGTAGATGAAAAATCCGATTAGAACTAATCCAATTAGGACAAGTGCTATGACAGATGGAATCCTTTTGATCTTTTTCTCCCACTTGTTGACAACTGGGGAGAAAGTGGAAACCAAGATAAATACAAAAAACAGCAATAAAATAATTTCTCGGACAAAAAACAAGAAATATATTCCCACCAATACAAGAATAATCTTAGCAATCGTCCAGGCAGAAATTTCTAGCTCAATTTTTTCTTTCATAAAATCCCCTACTCTAATATTTTTGAATAATTAAATTTTATCACATTTG
>Ga0209417_1007182_pt1 | contig 10903 bp, 10 predicted proteins | sample RifGroF2_FD_184002 | JGI IMG/M metagenome (GOLD analysis project Ga0209417, IMG submission 184002) | Groundwater microbial communities from Rifle, Colorado, USA - Groundwater F2 (SPAdes) (version 2) | ecosystem: Environmental > Aquatic > Deep subsurface > Groundwater | place: Rifle, Colorado... | reverse complement strand
CCATATGAAGCCAAAAGAGTATTTGAATCTAAATACGTTACAAAAGTTGTAACCCTTAAAGAGGAGGCTTTTAAGCTATGTGCCTAATTACTGTTTAAAAGTCATGGGTTCAGATCCTTTCATATCGTATTTGTAATATCTATAGATTTCATCGTTTTGCGCCTTTTTGACAATTGGCGAAGGATTTATCAAATTTATAAATTTTTTTACATAAATGAATATAATGTAAATTGAAATAATTGAAATAATTATGTATAAAATATATGACATATTATTTTCCATCTTCCTCTTTATAAAAAACATTAACAGCATACCCTCAATACAGAGTATTATTCGTTATATCCATCATCAAAATATATCTTGTCCAAGTGCTTTAACACGCCTCACTATGTATTCCTGCCCCGAGGTTTTATTTTTTAATTAAGATGACAACATTGCTTATATGTATAGAATATTCAAAACAGAAATTAGTGTAAATAATATGTTTAAATTACTTTACAATATATCAGCAATCGTACTTGCATTGAACTTAGCACAAATATATAGAAGTCCACCTAACATATTTTCGGTTTTAGGAATTTTATTAAATTTTTACAATCGAAACTTAAAAATTTTCATAGAATTTTAAATGTAATGTTTTTATTATAATTAAAACTTTTTGCGGGTTTATGCAGAGTTACTGAGGCTTTATATAATCCTGATTTCAAACTACCGGCATGTTTTAAAGTAAAAAACCTTCTAACATTACTTTTTTCAAGGACAAAACTTTTATCTATAAGTTTATTTCCCTTGTAATCAGTGATAACAAACTGGATTTTGTCGTTTTTATCCAAACCAAATATATCTGCCCATAAGAATACAACCGGCATATTGGAATTTAGGGCAACAGGAAGAACTTTACCGCTTTGCAAATCTATAATGTTAGAATTTTTATCAGTAACTCCAATGTTATAAATAAATGTAGGATAATATTTTAATTGTTTAATTACATTATTTGACCATAAAGTATGCGTTATCTTTTTACTTGTATTTAAGCTATTGCCTGTAAATGGATCAACCAATTCTTTAAAATGTTGAACTTGAAAGTGTAAATGCGGTGTTTCAGCCAGCCCCGACATTCCTACATAACCAGGCCTTTGCCCAGCCGAAACATTATCTCCTTTTTTAACCGTTACACTTCCTTTTCTCAAATGACAATAGATATTAGTCCAGCCATTTCCAAGACTTATTACCGCTGCATTTCCACAACCAATTTTATCAACGGTATTTGTGCCGATTTCTTTTACATTAATATCATTAACTTCGTCACGAACAGCCGTCACAACACCATTTGATGCAGCAAGTACAGGAACTCCTTTTTCCATTTCATTTAAATCTTTGATTAAAATATCTGTTCCAAGATGATTATTTGTTGTGCGTTTTCCTCCCGTATAATCATGCCAGTCGTCACTAGCATCAACATCAGGATATTCTGAAATCCAACAATCTTTATTTAGTTCGCACTTAACCGGAAATTGCAAAGTCGGAGTGTTTGCAGCAATTACAATTGCAGAACTGCATAAAAATAATATTATTAAGGCTATAAAAATCTTCTTATTCATAAAGGTATTTTAGCTCAACTATAATAGGTTTTGATTAATTTTTGTCTGGTAATCTAATATTATGTAAAATTGCAAGTTTTAACAATTTTAGTCTTTTAGTTATAGATCGGGTAGTTTTATAAGGCTTAAAATTGGTCGTATTCTGGCATGATTTTTAGAATTCGGAAATGCGAATTTCAAAATTGTTACAATACTTTGCGTTTTGAGAAAATTTTTGCCGCAAGTTTTTCGGGCAAAATTAGTTTCAAAAATGATTTCTTATATCAAGCTAATAAGCAAGCATTAAATTCCGTTTAATGCTTTTAATCTGACAGAGACATCCTGGAAATTAGTATTATACGCATAAACTTTACTAAATTGCTGGATAGCTTTTTTATTCTCGCCTAATTCTTGATAACTTAAACCCAGTAAATACCTAAAAGTTTGCATTTGATCATCCATATTTCTTTTTCTTGTTGGTCCTGTTAAAAGAACATCTAAAGCAGCTTTATAATTATTCAATTCAATAAAACAATTAGCTAAAGAGCAAATCACAGTTAGGTCTTCTTTGTATGGACTTGGAAAACTTTGAAAAACATTTATTGCTTCCTGAATTTGATTGTTTAAAATATAAACATTACCTAATTTGAATTTAAATTCCAAACTGTTTTCGTGTTTTAATAGCTCTTCATAGTGAAAAACTGCTTCTTTAAAGTTTTTTATTTGAAAATAAATATCGCCTAAAATAGAATGCAATGAAAATAAATTTGGATATAAAGCTAAAGTTTCATTAAACTTTTTCAATGCTTCTGAATAATTTTGACTGTTATATAAATTCTTCCCGGACAAAAATAGTTTTCTTGCTTGTCCTTTAAGCGATTTGGAGCTTAAATACATTGAAGTAAACTGTCCTATTATGGATAAAAAGCCCAGAACGGGAACTGAAATTAAGAGAATAAAGGATAAAACAGACCAAGCGTATCCTAAACCAGCATTAGCTTCAAATTCTCTGGGTAAAGGCATTGAGTCAGTTTGCATATAAGGTGATTGGGTATAAGAATTAGAACTATTGTTTTTTGAATTATTTCCCCCAAAATATTCTATTCCGTATAAACCGGTACCGGGAATGCCGGCAGAAACGTAAGATCCTTTCTTACTGTTAAAGCCAATTCTTGCTCCTTTACCTCCTACACTAACACCCCAGCTCTTACTTCCTAAGTTAAGCTTAACACCTTTTGCTATTTTGACACTTTTTCTAAATCTGAATCCCATAGTTGTCCAATCAATATTTGTCTCTAATGGTAGTAATTTTAATATAAACAAGATTTGAATAAGTTCTTTTTTTTATGCTATTCTTAAAATTAATAAAATTGAAATTTAATTTTTGAAAGGGATGGATAAATGAGTGAGCAGATTCCTTATACAGAGCAAATTCCATTTAATGCTGCTGAATTTGTAGAAAATCCTGAAGCAAGATGTCCGTGTTTATTATTATTAGATTGCTCAGGGTCAATGATGGGAGAACCTATAAGCCAACTAAATGCAGGGATTATGAACTTTAAAGATCAATTAATTGCTGATAATTTAGCTTCAAAAAGAGTAGAAGTGGCTATAGTTAAATTTGGACCTGTACAAATCTTAAATGATTTTGAAGTTGCAGATACATTTATACCTCCAAATTTACAAGCAAACGGTACTACACCAATGGGAGAAGCTATAGTTCAAGGAATTGAACTATTAAGACAACGTAAAGAAGTTTATAAATCTAATGGCATATCCTATTATAGACCTTGGATATTTTTAATTACAGATGGTGCTCCGACTGATCATTGGCAAACTGCAGCTCAAATGGTTAAAGAAGGCGAAAATAATAAAGAATTTGCCTTTTTTGCTGTAGGAGTTGAAGATGCAGATATGGAAATATTAAAACAGTTATCCGCAAGAGAACCCTTAAAGTTAAGAGGTCTAGATTTCAGGTCATTATTCCAATGGCTTTCAAATTCAATGCGCTCTGTATCAAGGTCAACTCCCGGTACAGAAGTACCTTTGGAAAGCCCTTCGGGGTGGGCTTGTGTATAATGAGCTGGAAGTATTTTTATGCCTCTGTAGCAGGAACCTCTCATAAAGAAAGAAATATTCCTTTACAAGATTCAATAAATGTTCAAGTTTTAAATAAATCTGATAGCGAAAAAATAATTATCATAGCAGTTGCAGACGGTGCCGGTAGTGCTTCTCATTCGCATATTGGTTCTAATTTGGCTTGCAAATTGATTACTAACAAGGTTAAAAAATGGCTGGAACAGGATAACCAGATTGAGCAATTAACTGCTGAAATTATTGAAGTATGGCTTGCTAATATACGAACAATTTTTTATAAAGTTGCAAATGGGCTTTCTCTTGATTCAATACGACAACTGGCAGCTACACTACTTGTAAGTATAGTTGCTAGCGAGTATAGTTTTTTCTTTCAAATAGGGGATGGCGCCATAGTTATAAAAAGTGATAATGAATATAAGTGTATATTTTGGCCACAAACAGGTGAATATGCTAACACTACATATTTTATAACAGATAATGATATTTCAAAAAACTTAATGGTCGCTCTTGAGAAAGAACAAGTAAAAGAATTTGCTATGTTTACCGATGGAATTCAGTCAATTGCTCTTGAATATATAAATAAAAAGCCTTACGAGCCTTTCTTTAGACCTTTTTTTAATGTAGGCAATGATTTATCAGTAGGATTGAATAACAATTTTTCAAATAATTTAAGCAGTTTTTTGAATTCAGAACGTGTAAATGCACGAACTGATGATGATAAGACATTATTAATAGCTACTTGTACTTGATTATGGAATATTCAGATAAAAATGGTAACAAAATTAAATTGGGAAGAGAAATAGCTCGTGGAGGAGAAGGAGCTGTTTACGAGATTCTTAATGACCATTCATCTGTAGCTAAGCTATACACAAGAAAAATTTCTCTAGAAAAAACCAAAAAATTAGAAGAAATGGTCAGTTTTTATACACCCGAATTAGCTGAATATTCAGCTTGGCCAACTAAAATTCTATATTCTAATTCAAAGTCAGTTGGTTTTATTATGAAAAAGATTTCCGGTTTTAAAGAAGTACATATGCTTTATGGAAACAAAAGCCGCCAAAAAGAATTTAATAAGGCTGACTGGAGTTTTATTTTAAGGGCAGCCCGAAATCTTGCTTCAGCAGTTGCAATGGTTCATTCTTCTAATATAGTTATTGGGGATGTTAATCAGGGGAATATGCTAGTTTCTTCAAATGCTCTTGTTAATCTTATAGATTGTGATTCATATCAGGTTTCTGTAAGGAATAAAGATTTTTTATGTGAGGTAGGTGTTGGTCATTATACTCCACCGGAGTTACAAGGTCGGTCTTTCGAAGGGATAAAACGCACGCATAATCACGATAATTTTGGTTTAGGTATTCTTCTGTTTCAGTTGCTATTTTTAGGAAGGCATCCATTTTCAGGAAAAGGTGCCCCCGCTGAAATAGAAAAAGCTATTCAATCATTTAAATTTTGTTATAGTAAAAATGCTTTAACTAAAGGATTGTCTCCTCCTCCAACAACTTTACCCTTTTCTTCCTTACATCCCAAAGTTTCTGAGTTATTTGAACGAGCTTTTAGCGAATCAGCTTCAAAAAATGCAATTCGTCCATTGGCACAAGAGTGGGTAGAGGCTCTTGAAATTCAAGAAAAAAGTTTAAGAACATGTTCAAGCAATCCTATCCATAAATTTTATAAAGGAATTAGTCAATGTCCTTGGTGTACAATAGAAAACAATTCTGGAACAGTATTATTTGATGTTGGGATAGCTATACTTGATAGTAGTACAAATCCACAAATCATCTGGACCAGAATAAAAGCTGTTAAATCACCCGGAGAAGCTCCCAATATTACTATTTCCGGAAATATTATTCTACCTACGCCCTTGCCTGATTATATTAAACAAGGCAGATTTAAAAATAATTTAACAAAATGGTTTCAAACATTAGGTTGCGCAGCTATTGGTTTATTTATTATCATTGCATTATTTGCAAATAATGCTGGCTTTTTTGGATTTATCGGTATATTTTTCTTATGGTCAATAATAAGTGGGATTTTGCAGCAAGAAGCTGATACTTGCAAAGAAGAGAAAAACAAAAGAACACAATCTCTAAAGGATGCAGAAGCAAACTGGAATAAAACCAAGTCATATTGGGATAAAGAGTCTGGAGATACTTATTTTAATTCCAAATTTAACGAACTGGAAAATGTTTATAGGGAATTATTAGGTTTAGATAATGCTTTTTTAAGGGAAAAACAAGCGTTAGAGCGAAATATAAAAGAATATCAGCTCAATAAATTCCTTGATAGATTTAACATTGCGGGTGCAAAACTTAATGGAATTGGGGATGGACTTAAAGCCCAATTAGCTTCATTTGGGATTGAAACTGCTGCTGACATTACTCGTAAAATTTATGGTATTCCCGGTTTTGGAGAAGTAAGGATTAATACGTTAATGGATTGGAGAAGATCCGTAGAAGCAAAATTTCATTTTAATCCTAATCAGGGTATAGATACGAAAGATTTGCAGCAACTTAAAAATAAATATACGCAAAAAAAGCAAACCCTTATAAACTCCTTATTAAGAGGGGAAAAAGAATTGATTAGAATAAAAAGCAGTATTTTAACAAAGAGAACTCAATTATTGCCTCAAATGCAGAATTTACTGAACGACCTCCAGCAAAAAAGAGCTGATATGAAAATATTTTAATTGTTTTTAGCATTAATTCCAATTTTATTAAAACAGAATTAATGATACGGGAGAGGATAAATATGAAGAGATAGAATTGAAAGAAGAAAATCAAAAATTTTTATTGTAAAATTTTTAAGAATTTAGTAAAACAGTTATTATGAGATTTACAAATGTCTATTCCTTCCTTAACTATTGAAGATATACAAGAAATAATTCCAACTGCGGAAAAAGTTGAAACACCTATTCCGGGTGGACAAAAACAAGTATTTCCTGTGCTTATTGCTGGTACTTGCTATATTATAAAATTTATTCGTGTAAATTCTCAAGATGTAATACCAGAACCAGATGGTAATATTTTGGTTGAGAGGCGCTTACAACGTGAAGTTGAAATCTTAAAAAAATGTGATTCGCCTTATTTAGTCAAACTTGGCCCGATAGCTATTACTTATATTAATTTTAAAAATCAGCATTTATTTTATTATTCTGAAGAAATAATAAATGGAAATGATTTAAAAACGCTTCTTTTTCATAATTATAAATTTTCTTTCACTGAAATTATTAAGTTGGCGTTGGATATTAATAATGCAATAAAAGAATTATGGAAATATCAATATATTCACAGAGATATAAAACCCGAAAATATTATTTATGATAAGGTGAATAATAAATTTGTTCTGATCGATCCTGGTGTTGCATTTGATTTAAATGGAGATTCTTTTACAAATCCAGGTCTTGCGGTAGGAACTCTTATTTTTCTTTCTCCTGATCAATTAAATTACCACGGAAGAAGAAATTTAGATTTTCGTTCGGATCATTTTGCTTTAGGCGTTGTCTTGTATTTATTAATAACAGGAAAACATCCGTTCATTCCAAACGATTGTTGTTCTCAAGAAATTATTAGTAATATATTAAATCTTAAGCCTATTGCTCCAATTGATTTAATATCTGATATGCCACCTTTGTTAAACACCCTTATTTTAAGATTACTTTCTAAACAACCTCACTTAAGATTTAGAACCTGCGATATTTTAGAAAATGAATTAAAAAAATTAGTGTGATTTAATTTGTGAGAAAATTAAAAAATAAGGAAGATTTTATGACAATATATATTCAACATGGCTATGGAAAAGGCGAAAAAATCGATAAAGCCCTAGAAGATAATTCTATAGGAGGAATAATTCTTAACCCTTCAGGAGAATCTCCCGAAAAGCTTCAACAAACAATTTCTCTTTATGCTGAAAGCGGCATAAACATAATGTTTGATCCCCAATTTTATGCCTGTGTTATTGATAATGCATGTTGTCCACGTTTAGCTGGATACCCGTACTTTACATCTAATTTAACTCAAAGAGATTTTATTTCTCCCAAAAAGATTTTTTCTTACATCAGCGATATTATTAGTTTTCAAAATGACTTAAATTTAAATACAATTTTATCTCCAACTTGTATGATTGATAGTTTTGAGGGTAGCTGGAATCAAGTTGCACTAACTATGGCTCAATGTTCCATTGAATTTTGTGAGGATAACAATATTAAAAAAGAGGTATATTCTTCATTTGTAATATCAGAACTTGCATTTAGAAGCGACAATATCCAAGCTTTAAATGATTTCATAGCAAGTGTAACTAGTTTTAATTGCAATAATATTTATTTAATAATAGAAAGAAGCAATCGTTCTTATAAACCGCATATGGACCCTGATATACTTGAAAATATTTTATATTTAATATTTTGTCTTGCAGATAGAAATAATATAAAAATAGTTTGTGGTTATGCCGATTTAATTGGCTTATTGTATTTAACCGCTGGAGCTTCAGCTATTGGAACCGGCTGGCACTATAAGTTAAGGCAATTTTCCAGAAGTAATTTTGAAGAGTCTACTGGCGGTAGAACCCCAAAAGACAGGTACACATCTTTGCCATTATTGAGTTCAATATATAATTCGCCGGAATTATCACGTATAATTGAGGAAAACCAATTAGGTAATGTATTATCAGGAACTCCGTATGACAATATAATTTTAGAGGATGGTGCAATAAGTCCAAGGTGGACTCAAAATATAAGCTATTATCATCATTTATTTTCACTAAATAAATTATCTGCACAAATTCAAGAATTTAATAATGTTGATCAGCGAGTAGACTTTTTCTTAAATGAAATAAAAAAGGCAAAAAGTAGTTATAATAAACTTAGAATGAGAAATGTATTGTTTGATAATAATAATAATGGCTATCATCTTGAACAATGGGAAGAAGCTTTAAATAATTTTAAATCAACTTTGAGTAATCTATGAATAAATTAAAAATTATAAAAAATATTAAATTAACTGAAGAATTTTTAGGCAATGAATTTGAAAAATGCTTAAGAGAAGGTAAGTTTAACAAAATATTGCCTATGTTCAATAATGTTTTAAGAGAATTATCTTGTAAACAGGGTATTGCTGATTTCATTTGTTTTTCCAATACAAGTTTTTTAAGCAAAAATTCAGCAAAAATTGAATATATAACTAATAATATAGGAAAAACTTTCATTCCAGTAATTTCTCTTTTACTAAATTCAGCACCCTTAAATGAAATAGAAATCGCTAATTCAATTGGATATAGCAGAGAAAAAGCAAGACGAATTATAAAAATCCTTATAAAAGAAAAAATTCTTAAAGAAAGCAGAAAAGAAAAATATTGTCTCTATTCGGAATGGACGAAATTTAATATTGAATTATGGGCATTTGAGTTAAAATTATCAAACTGGAAACGTGCTTTATATCAATCAACTCAATCTCAATCGTTTGCAAGTAATGTGGTAACTGTTTTCCCGTTTAGTAAGAAAGATTTATTACTAAAAAATATAAATAAATTTGAAGAATTAAAAGTAGCTTGCTTATTATTTGACCCATACAATCACAATTTAGAAGTCTTACACCTTCCTAATAAATCTGAACTTAAAATCAACCCTCATTATCTTTTTGCATTAACTGAAACTATTATGGTAAGGAATAATCAATAGATAAAGATTTAAAAAACAGCTCAAACTCATAGATATTTCGTGTCAAACTAACTGTCTCTTTACACAGGTTTCGTTCTTAAATATGATACTATTAATTTATGAGCATAGGTTTATTTCAAAAAACATTCGCGTCCTTAAAACATAAAAATTTCAGATTGTTTTTTGCGGGACAGACTGTATCTTTAATTGGGACTTGGGTGCATCAAACAGCGTTAAGCTGGTTAATATATGACATGACCGGTTCTAAATTCATGCTGGGTTTGATTTCAGCATTAGCTTCGCTGCCAATGTTCTTTTTTTCAATTTGGGGTGGTGTTATAGCTGATAGGCTTCCAAAAAAAAACACACTTATTGCAACCCAGACAGTTTCTATGGTATTAGTGGCTGTACTTGCTGCATTGGTATTGTTAAACATTTATAAAATTTGGCATATTGTAGTCATATCTGTATTATTGGGAGTTAATTTTGCGGTAGATATGCCTGTAAGACAGTCCTTTTTAATTGATATAACAGGAAAAGAAGATTTGATGAACGGTATTGCTCTTAATTCTTCAATAGTTAATCTTGCCAGAGTAATAGGTCCTGCGCTTGCGGGAATTATAATGGTAAAATACGGAATTTCTTGGTGTTTTATTATAAATTCGCTTAGTTTTTTGGCTGTAATAGTAGCGCTATGCTATCTAAAAATCCCGCAGATACCTATAAAAGAAAGAACGGAATCAATTGTTCAATATATAATAAGCGGATTTCGGTATGTTAAACATAATAAAATGATTCTTGAGTCAATGATTATAATGGCTTTAATGGGAATTTTCGGGTGGTCATACGCACTTTTAATCCCGGCTCTGGCAAAAGATGTGTTTTCAAAAGGAGAGCAGGGGTATGCGCTGCTTGTTTCCGCGAATGGTTTTGGCGCTCTTGTCGGAGCTTTATTCGTAGCGTATATAGGAAATAGCCCTAATAAAAGAAGAATTATGAACGGCGGCATATATTTTTTCAGCGTGATGGTGTTTCTGCTTTCTTTCAGCAAAGTTTATTGGATAAGCCTTGTCCTTATCGCAGGCGCGGGAATGGGGCTTTTGATTTATTTCTCGTCCTGCACGACCCTGATTCAATCCAGCGTTGACGATGCTGTCCGCGGAAGGGTGATGGGGATCTGGGCACTGGTATTTGGTGGGATGATGCCTTTAGGAAGTCTTTTTGCAGGAGTATTTGCCCAATATTTTGGAGTAACGGCAACTTTGCTTCTTAGTTCAATCATCTGCCCAATATTTACTTTGATTTTGTCTTTATGAAAACTTTTATCTTAACTTAACCCAGTTGGCTTTACGGATGCGAATGTTTTCGGGGGTAATTTCAAGCAACTCGTCTTCTCCGATGTACTCAAGACAATCTTCAAGCGACATAATCCTTGGAGTTGAAAGGGTTACCATTACATCAGCCGTCGCGCTGCGCATATTGGTAAGTCTTTTTGTTTTGCAGACATTAACCATAATATCCTGCGGTCTGTTGTGTTCGCCTACCACCATTCCTCTATAAACCTTTGTTTTTG
>Ga0209417_1007180_pt1 | contig 10906 bp, 6 predicted proteins | sample RifGroF2_FD_184002 | JGI IMG/M metagenome (GOLD analysis project Ga0209417, IMG submission 184002) | Groundwater microbial communities from Rifle, Colorado, USA - Groundwater F2 (SPAdes) (version 2) | ecosystem: Environmental > Aquatic > Deep subsurface > Groundwater | place: Rifle, Colorado... | reverse complement strand
TACCCCGGAGAGATCCAGCCGCTCCCCGGTGAGATCCAGCGCCTTGTACGCCAACACGCCGAGGAGGCAACACACGAACTGCCGCACCTCCGCGCGCACACCGTCCCACCATGCCGCGAGCTTGCTCATTGAGCGCCCCGAAGTACAAGCGCAATCACGAGCGTCACGAGTTGCACAAGTACCACCCCCGCGATACCCCATAACCGGTTATTCATCGCGGCGACCTGATGTGATAGCCCGTTGATCACCACGCCTCGAAGCTCGGCAATCCCCTCCCCGTTGGCAACCGTGGCCTTGCGAAGTTCTGATAGTTGTTCACCCATTGCGCCGAATGCCCCCTCGCAATGAAGTCTATACATAGCGCTCGCCTCGGGGGTATCAGGTTTTTCGCGGCGCGCCATCGGTGGTCTCCCTTACGTCCGTCTCGGCCTCTTCAAGCGCCTTGATATAGCCTGAGAGGTAGTTGATCCTCGCGATCAACCCCGGGAGGTAATCCGTGATAGTCCGGTGCTCATCCTGTGCGCGTTTCAGGTCTTCGCGTGCCTTCTTCAGCTTCTCCACGTTGCCTCCTATATCAGACGTACGCGAGCTGGTGTTCGATCCCTGCCCCGTCCTGCACGTACACGTTATTATCGGCCTTAAAATAGAGCTTTCCATAGTCTGCATCCGCTGCCGGAGTTGTTCGCTCCTTCAAGCAAATCGCCCCATCCTCAATAGTCAATCCGGCATAGGCGCTTGGGCTTGCTGTCCCGAGTCCTATTTTCCCACCGTTGTCGATGTATATCGCATTGTCGGCAGTTCCATCCACAATTACGATCGCATCGTTTCCGTTATCATCTCGGATAAAGCATGATCCGGCAGTAGAAACGAGAATCTGAAAATACTCTCCCCCTGCTCCACCTTCGGTAATAGTAAGAATCCCGCTTCCCGCCGCCGCCGGTTTCACATTCAATGTTTCAATCGTAACGTTGCCCGACACTGTTAAAGTCGAAGCAAATGTCACTGCACCATCGGTCTGAATCACGCCTGCGGAGGATATCGTCGTGCCGGTGCTACCGTAGCCGCCGCCCACGGTGAACTGCCCCACTACATCGAGCGTACCACCCACAGTAAGCATCCCTGTTAACGTATCAGTTCCAATTCCGACATAGCCATCAGCACGTCGCGCAAAAATCACCGGATTGATCAGTTGCGCCCCGGCATCGTCGTCTGCGATTATGCGCAGATTTGCTCCGACGTTACTGCCCGTTTCGGCGGTGTTGTCCTTCACAATTGCCCACCGCGCCACGCTCACCGATGTGATTTGCAATCCTCCTGCAGTGTCGGCCTCGGAGCCTATTGTAATAGGATAATGCGTAGACACAGCAGGCGTATCCATGAATCCAGCCGTACTGCCCGTTGTCAAGGTCGAACCAAAGGTAACTGCCCCATCCGCGCTAATCGCTCCGACGGAGGAAATCGTCACACCCGTAGAGCCATACCCCCCGCCCACCGTCAACACCTCAAACACCGCCGTCCCTGTAAGCGTCGGGCTCGCGGACATGACCACGTTGCCCGTCCCGGTAATGGCGTTGGAGACGAGAGCCTTGGAGCCGTCGGTAAATACCGCTTGCGAGGCGGTGAGCGCCGAGAGCACGGGTGCGGCGGTGAGCGTCAAAATCCCGGTGACCGAAAGTGCATGAGGTATCGTGAGCACCCCGGCGGCCATGTTCCACGAATTTGCTATTTGGATAACATTAGTTGGGCCTAATGATTCATCTACGTTGGTGACAACCGTGTCCGTTTCGCACGAGACAAGCCGGATATTGTCCACCGCTTTGAGATAAAATGCCGTGTCCGTATTATCCACATGACACGCGGTGAATGCTATGTCCGACCCTTCTACCTCAAACCCCCGAGCCGTTGTTGCGCCGGAAATGGTTGACACAGTACAGTTCGTAAACTGCGACATCGCAGAGATCAAAACAAACCCTTTAGCAGCTCCGGTACTGCTTGATACCGTGTCAACATGCACATTCACGGCTGTAACAAGATCCCCGCCCGTAACCCTCAGGCCAGCCGCTGTTGACCCGGATGTTACAATGTTGTGGATGGATATATTACTCAGGCTGATGCCAGTACTATCCGAAAGGGTAGTATCTATGTGTAGCGCATACGTAACTACTGTTGACGCCCCGCTCCCAGCAAGATCAACATCGGATATTTTACAGTAATCAGCGTCAGCTACATGTAGTCCATACGCGCTTTCCATGCCAGATACGTAGATCTTTGAAATCATTGTGTCGTTGGACCTGACTACGACTACAGGGGTTGCGGCTCCACCCTGGTGGGAAGATATTTCCGTGACAATAGCGCCGTCGCAATACAGTACATACACCCCAATCTCATCAACGCTAGCGCATATTGACAAATTTAGCGTAAACCCTCTGACCTCTACATTCTTAATACGGTTAGGGTATAACCCGTCTATATATATGAGATAAGTTTGTAAGCCCGCTACCTCTCTTGTAAGTAGCGTACCCGCACCTTCGCCGGAAATGACTATCTCGCTCGTAATAATAGATATTCTATTGTATATATGCATATTGCCACGGGCGATGTGCAGTTCGCCTCCGTCAAAGGCTTCCGAGAGGAATTGTATTCCTGCGTTGACGAATATTTCGTCGTGCGTTCCCGCGCAGTTGTATTGCGCTTCAACATCCACCGTTCCATCATACGGAGCCACGACAACATAGTTACTGATGTCGGCCACGTCTTCCTGCACGTAGATGATCTCGTTCGCCACCCGCCCTGTACTGTTCCCGAACGTGTCAAGAATAGTGGGGTCGGCATCGCTCACCCACAGCCTCGCCAGCGCCCGCCACTCCTGTATCGGGTGCCGGTAGTAGAAGTACTTCTCCGAGTACTCAGGCTCCAGCCGGTCGATGTGCCACTCTCCGTTTCGCGCCAAGTACACGTAGAACCACGCCGGGCCGATCTTCGACCCGACGAACATGGAGTCCACAAGTTGCGTGGATGAGGCGATGCGAAGCTCCTGCCCGAAAACCGTCGCAACCCCCGCGCTCATGGTGATCTGGTAGTTCACGTCCAGAGTCGGCGTGTAGCCCTCGCGATACCCCGGAGGTAAACCCGTCACCTGCGTAATCAGCGAGTACTCAGCCGCATCCGACCTAGCCTTGGCTATCGCATCATAGTCGCTCAATACAGCCCCCTCCGCACCCGGCGAGCCGCTTCCTGCCTGCCGTACTCCCGAATCCGCTGATCGTACCCCGGAAGCTTCCGACGCTCAGCTCGTTGCAACTCATTCGCCCGCTCTTCAATCGCCGAGCTCACCTGATCCCGCTCGAACTCCTCTTGGAACATTTTGAACTTCACGCCCCCAAAGTACGCGAGCGCTTGCAACATGTCCTCCAAGCCTTCGTGGTCGTCGGTCCTCCCCGTGGCTGCGGTGATAGCCTCCTCCACTCCCGGAATGAGGCTGTTGGAAACGTCTATCCCCGCGTCCACGATGTTCTCGATGAACCGAAGCACGGGAAGATTCGTCTCCAACACCCGCTGCATGAACTCATCCATCACCACCTTTCCGTTGCGCTCGTCTACACGAATCCCGTTCTCCCTTCCAGCAAGCCGCATCATCCCGTCCAATCGCCCGAGGACCCACGGCGACTTCGCGAGGAACTGAGCCAGCCCCGGTGCCTCAACCTGATCCAAGTAGTCCCGCTGCGCAAAGGTGTTCTTGTTGGTGATCCGCTCAACAATCGTCTTGATAACCGGGTGCGCGTTGGATGACAGCTCCTGCCAGAACTCCTCGCCCTTCACCCGAGGCACGAGCGCCCCCTCCTCCCACTCCAGAGGAATCTTGTTCAAGTCCTGATACGGGAGGTTCGGAAAGAACATGATATACTGACCGTTCTCGTCCTGCGACACCGGGATATAACCGAGGTTCTGTTGCCACTCAGGCATGAGCACCATCGGGAATCCTTCAAGCGTGAACTCCTCGGTTCCCTTCGCCACCAAGGCGTAGGCTCCAGGGTACATGACCAACCCGTTGATCTGGTTCGCCATGTTTTTTCTCAACCAAGTGTAGAAGGGCGCAACCGGTCTCAGGTACTTGCGCTCGAATTCGGTGAGGTCGTTGTAGTTGATGAACCACTTCTGCGTGTCGAGCTTTGCCCATTCCAGAGCCGAGGCGTTCTTGACCACCGCATCGCCGACCATCGCCACGCCCTCGTCAAGCTGCCCCTTGGTGACCTGCTCGAAGGTCTCAAGGAACGATTGCAGCTTGGCCTTGGTTTCAAGCAGGTCTCCTACCGCCCGAGACCCTTTGAGGGCGATGTTCTCCTGCGAAAACCCCACCGCTTGCCGGAGTTTGTGCGCCGTCGGGGAGGTGACCCGCTTCTCTACCTCGCTGAAGAAAGACCCCCACCCGACGAGTCCCTTGTCCCGCGCGTAGTCAACCAAGTCCTTTACAGGCACCCCGCTGATCTGCCGGTTCAGCGCCCGCGTGACAAAACCGTCGCCGACGTTCAGCGCTTCCTTCGCCATGTCCGCGTACTTCTGCGGATACAGGGCGTAGTGAGCAAGGACGGCTGCCTCGGTGTACTTCTTCGGATTGAACCAATCCATCCCGTGTCGCATGAACCCGGTGAAGTCGTTGGAGAAATGGTTACGCATATGGAAGCCGGAGGTCGCGGTAGCCCATCCCTTCCACCACTGAGTCACGGTACCGATGACGTTCTTCATGGTCGAGATCGCCTGATCCGAGGAGGTGGCCGCGTAAGTCTTCGTGATGATGTCGGTGAGTTCCTTGTCGAACAGATACCCGGCAAACCCCGGATCGGTGACCGAGTACAACCCGAGAGACGGGATGGAACCTCCGGTTCGGGCGATACCCTGCATCAGTTTCTTTTTCTTCACGTCGCCGAGGTCGTCAAACCCGAGGTCGCGGAAGCGAATCCCAAACTCACGGAATTTCTCGATCATGTTCCCGCGCTGCATCGCCCGTGCGTGCGCCACGATGCGCCGGTTGAATATCTCGGCAAGGTCAAGGCTCACCGGGGCGACGTTGTTCTCGACGATGTAGTTCGTGATTGCCTTGTCGATGTCGATGCCCTGCTTCTGCGCCACCTCGGCGAACATATCCCCGTAGAACAGTCGGTACTGCTGCGCCATCTGCGCCGTGGATTGCTCACCGGTAAACTTCGTGGCCTCGGTGAACCCCGGCGTCGCCGTTCCCGTCACGCGCCCCGCCTTGCCCTTCGACAAGAGGTTCTGCTGATACTTGGGCATGTAGTTGATGATGGCCTCGTAGTCGGGGAGCAAGCCTTTCTCGATGAGTTCTCGCTCGCCCTGCCTCATGGTCTCAAGCAGCGCGTCCGTGCGCTTCCAGAACTGCCTGACCTTCTCAACATCGGCCTCATCCATCCCGAAGCGGTCCACGAGGAGCTTTTTGTTCGCCTCGATGAAGGAGGCGGTATCCATCACCGCCGTGTCGGCTTTCCTTGCCGCGAACTCAGCGGTCTCGGCGTACATCCGCACCTGCGTGGCCGTAGCCTGCAGCTCATCCCCGAGGTCGGCGAGAGCTGCGTTGTACTCAGGAATCATCTTCGAGCTCACCGAATGCCCGTAGGCCTGCGCATCGAGCATCTTCTGGTGCATGAGCTGTTGGTACGGGTTCCTGATACCGAAGGCTTTCTTCACGAACCCCACCGGCGATCCGGGCCGGTTCATGAACGCCCACCATGCATCAGAGAGGGTAGCGCCCTTGGCTCCGGGTATCTCCACGCCTCCCACCTTGCCCTTCACGAGCTCCCCGAAGCGGTCGAAGGTCTGTGCAATCACGTTCGGGGCTTTCTCGACCGGCATCCCCTCGCCGAAGATCGAGCGATTCGCCCTCGTCCCGGCCCCCGAGTATCCTCGTTCGATACTTTCCCTGAGCGTTTCAAGCGCCCCCGGAGCCTTCACCTGCAACGGCTCCTCAAGTACGCTTATTGCTTCCGAGTACGGCTTGCCTGCCTCCGCCATCTTGTCAAGCTGCTTCGTCCTTCGTGTCTCGGCGAGGTTTTCAAATCGCCGGGTGGCCTGCCCGATACCCTCGGTCATCTCGCCCTGTAACTTCGCAGCCGGGGTAAGAGTTCCCTTCTTCTGTGCGCTCCTCACGAGGTCGTCAAGATACCGGCTGAACTCCACGTTCCCCGATGTCTGGATAACCTTCTGCAACTGTGGGAGGATATCCCCTCCGGCCTCCGCGATGTCCTGTACCCGTTTCGCTACGTCGGCAGACCCGACCATCTTCGTGAGCGCGGAGAGGTTCTTGTTCAGGAGGTCAAGCCGTACCACGTCGTCTGCGTACTTCGCCCCGGCTGAAAGCGCTCCCTGCGAAGCACCGGCCACCGGGTTCAGGAACTTCCACGGATTCACGTAGGTCAGCGGGTCGAGAAAGATATCACCCGCAAGCCCCGCAAGGCCTGCCGGGGTAAGCTGCCGGCGAATCGCGTTAACGAACTGCGCCACTTTCCCTGTAGGCGCTTCATCGGCCACACCCAACAGCGGCTTGTTCCAGAACTCCTCATCGCCCCCAAGGAAATCACCGTACTGCTCGACGTTCTCCTTGATCATGTCGGAGAACGTGTTCTTCTCCTGAAGCGTGAGTCCCTTCCACACGCCCTCAAAGGTGTCGATGATCGCCTCACCGATAGGCTTCTTCTCTCGTACCGCGTCGTGGATGGCGTCGAAGGCGTTCGCGGAGGCGAAGTTACCCGCCTGTAGCACGTCGAAGATGACTGCAAGGAACCCCTTGCGCTTGCGCTTCTCCTCGAACTCGCTCTTCGCCTGATTGACGTAGGGCATGGCAGTGATGTCGGATTCGGTCAATTCGGTAGCTGACGTGGGCGTCCCTGCTTTGCGGAAAGCGGGAGTAAAGCGATTCACGTTGCGCACCACGTTCAGCAAGTCGGCCACTTAAAACCCTCTTGAGCTGTCCTCGGTAGACCATAGTCCGTACTTCTGCTTCATGTCTTCGATGAACTGATTGATCTTCGGGAGATCACGATCCTCACGAGCTCTCACTTGCATCCCCTGCGCATGGCTCTTGAGTACGCCTATCTCACTCGGATTGAGAAGCCCGGAGTTGGCAATTATCTGAAGCGCTCTCCACGCGGGCACTTCGGACCCGACCACGTTTGCGTTAGGCTCACCCAATTCATAGGGCTTTCCTTCTACCTCATCCCCCATCCCTGCTACCGCTGCATTCCCGTACCCAAGCGTAGCAAACGGCGAGATTGCTGCCCTTGCTACAGCCGGGATCTCATTCATCACCCGTTCTCCGGTAGCCGTGCCTTCCGAGAACGCTTGTGAACCCTCCGGCGTGGATAGCCTGCCTATCAAGCCCTTGTCTCCAATAGGCTCCGGTGTTTCGGGAGTAGGAGCTTCGTCGGCGAGACGCTTCTTGATATACTCCATCTGCACCTGGACCTCTGATTCAAGCTCTCCACCCGAAAGCCCGGTGTCGCGAAGGTAGTTCTTGATGTACGCTTCTGAGAAAAACATGATGTTCTTCGCTTGGATCTGGTATTCTTCAGGATCGGACGCCCACGGAAGAGTCCATACCTGTCGTTGCACATCATACGTCCCGTTGGATTCCTGAACCGCCCGCTCCCATGCAATCCGTCCAAGCTCCGCAAGTCCTATCGGTTCGCGATCGTCTTCTTTGGACGCCGCCAGAACATCACGCCGATAGTCGGCCTCCGCTTGCGCCTCTGCGGACCTTGCCGCTGCCTCGCTTCGGGCTATGTCCTCCCGTGACATGTTCGATCGAATTGTTTCGGCAAGCTCCAAGGCGGCTTGGTTTCGAGCTTCTATCCGGTTCGCCGCCGAACGCTCATCTTCCTTCCCGGCCCGGAACTCTTCTATGCCTTCCTGCCATCCGCGTTCCTTCTCAGCCTCTATGGATTCCCACTTCCGCTGCTTCCGGCGACCGAGCACGCCGCCGAGGTTCTTCAAGCTTCCACTTACCGCTTCCTGTGCGCGGAAGATGGGGTCGTACAAGCCTTTCGTATCAAACTGGAACGCCGCCATTTAGTCGCCTCCTCCAAATATCGAGAACGAATCAGGAATTATCTCGCCGATGGCAGAAAGCCCGTCTACAAGTATCTGCCATCCCGCCTGCTCAGCTCCTAGTTGTTGGAGCTCAATCGAAAGCGCGTCGATGATCGGCTTCATCCGCATGTTGTACTCGCTCTCCATGAGGTCCATCATGCCCTGATCGATACCAAGCTGCGTCATCGCTCCCTTGTAGATGATGTCCGCCTGCGCCAAGATCCCCTCGGTGTCGGCCCGGTACTGATCGAGCTGCAACTGAATCTCGCCCATGTAGCCTTCCATAGCCGCCACTAGGGAGGTCTGCCGGAGGTTCATGAGCGAGGTGACGTTGGTCTGCCCCATCTGCATTTCGTTCAGCACCCGTTCCTGTTCAAGTCTGAGCCGATCCATCTGCGAGTTGATGTGAAACTGCGTCTGCATCAGCGACAACTCGCGCTCGCCCATGTAGGCTGTCTGCTCCATCCCGAAGCGCTCCAAGTCAGCCCTAGTAAGGGAATCGATCGCTTGCCCCATCGTCTGCGAAAGAGAGGTGTACTGATCAATTGACAGCCCCACTCGTTGGAGATCCGCCGAGGTCACCTGCCCCATCGTTGAAGACATGATCTGCATGAACGCCGCACCCTGCTGTTGAGACATCCCAAGCCTTTGAAGGTCTTCCGACATGACCCCGCCAACGGTCGAGGACATGGTTGACATGAGACTCTGTGCCTGCTGCTGCGATATCCCAAGTCTTTGCAGGTCGGATGCCTGAATATCTCCCGTGGTCGATGACATGATCTGCATGAGTCCCTGTGCCTGCTGCTGCGATATCCCAAGCCTCTGAAGGTCGGCACTCTGTATCTGCCCTGTCGCCCCTGCCATCGTGGACATGAGGCTCTTGTACGAGTCCTGCGCCAAACCCACTCGCTGCAAGTCGGCCGTAACCGCCGAGTTGTACTGATTCGCGGTCTGCTCCAACATCCGGTAGTAGGAGTCCTGTTGCATCTGAAGCTGCTGGATCTGCCTGCCCATACTCCCCTGGTAGCCGGTCTGCACCCCCCCGAGGATCTCGGCGTAGATCCTGTCGTTTCTTGCCAGCGCTTCTGTCTTCAACGCCATGTCCTGATTCATCACGGCCATGTCGTACTGCAACCTCTGGTCGGCGATCCTCCGGTTGGCCTCGTCTGCCGCCGAAAGGTACTGCGTGAAGGAACCGGAGTTTGCCATCACCGCCTCAAGCCGGTCCTGTGACGTTCGCTCTTCGGTCGCCATCTGCTGACGGTTCATGCGCTCGTATTGACTCCGCTCCTCTGCGGTGAGTCCTTCCATTCCTCCACGAGTAGCGCCCTGCATCTGCGTAAGTGCCGACGATAGAGAATCCCACGAGTCGTAGCCAAGCAATGTTGCCGCTTCATCCCGGGCCGCGTTCTGGTCAAGGGTGCCTTCGGGGCGCATAGCCGCGAGAGTAGCTTGCAGGTTTGCCCAATCCGAGTACCCGAGGGTCTGCGCGGCCTGATCCTGAAGGTCCGCCGAGGTCGAGGCTTCAACGCCTCCGTACTGACCAAGCTGTGCCGCGTACTCAGCCCATGATGCGAACCCAAGCCTCCGCGCGGCTTGGTCCTGTATCTCGGCCTCGCTCATCCCCTGAGCCCCAAGTGCGCCCGAGACCTCCGCGCTGTAAGCGGCCCACGAAGCAAAGCCCATGCGCTGTGCGGCCTGTTCTCTGATCTCGGATTCACTCATCGCAGTGGCACCCATCGCGCCTTGAAGCTCTGTCTGATAGGCCGCCCAATCAGCGAACCCAAGCCGCTGTGCAGCCTGCTCCTGTCCCTCTGCTTCGGTAATCCCCGTGGCACTGTTAAGGCTCTGCACTTCGAGCATGTAATCGGCCCATGACGCGAATCCCATCTGCTCGGCCGCCTGCTGCTGCAAGTCCGTCTGCGGGGTCTCCTCTGTCGAACCCAACTCACCCATCCTCGAGGTGTAGGAGGCCCAATCCGCGAACCCAAGCTGTTGCGCGGCACGATCCTGCACGTCTTCCGGAGACATGAGCGCCCCCGGTTCCATCTCTGCCAGCGCCGTCTCGTAAGCTTCCCACGTTGGATACCCCAAGTCTTGCGCCGCCTCGTTACGCGCCGCATCCTCGTCTACGTGCAGGTCACGGAATCCCGCAAGCTCCGCCTGCATCGCTGCCCAATCCGCGTAGCCGAGCTGCTCTGCCGACTGATTGCGGTAAGAATCCATCTCATCCGAATCCGGCCCGGCTTCAAGCTGGGCGAGAAGCGAGTCAAGGTATGTGTAGTCCACCTCCGAGAGTTCCGGAAGTTGCGAGAGAAGTCCCGACTCCCCGGTAAGCGAATCGAGGTATGGATCGAACTGCCCTTGGTAAGCATCGAGGAGGTTGTTGAAGTTCAGCGCCCACGCTTCGAGTTGGTTCTGAAGCCATACGTCGGTATTCGGGTCGTATTCTCCGGTGGCTTCCTCTTGGGCTCTGCCTAACAGAGATGGTTTGGTCAGAGGCGGTTCGGTCGCAGGCGGTTCGGTCGCAGGCGGTTCGGTCGCAGGCGGTTCGGTCGCAGGCGGTTCGGTCGCAGTGGGAGTCCATGACGGATTCCAGTCGGCAATGTAAGAGGTCTCCGTCTCACCCGGCCTCGCCCCGTACAACTGCCATCCCTCTTGGGGGGCCGTATTGTACAACTGGTAGTTGCCGGTAGTCGGGTCGTACCACTTCGGAGCCGCCGATCCCTGCGTCGCCCATGTACTCGTGCCTAACTGTTCTTGTGTCCACGGGTCCCATGCATATGCCATCAGTATCTCCTCTCTCTCG
>Ga0209417_1007178_pt1 | contig 10913 bp, 12 predicted proteins | sample RifGroF2_FD_184002 | JGI IMG/M metagenome (GOLD analysis project Ga0209417, IMG submission 184002) | Groundwater microbial communities from Rifle, Colorado, USA - Groundwater F2 (SPAdes) (version 2) | ecosystem: Environmental > Aquatic > Deep subsurface > Groundwater | place: Rifle, Colorado... | reverse complement strand
TTCGATCCGCGCATATAGAAACCCCGCTTCAACCTCTTGAAACCTGACAAATCCTTTGAATTTATGCGCTTCATGCGACACCTGCCGCGCAATGCGGTTGACCGAATGCACCGGTTCCTCCGCCAGTATCAGGCACAAACGTCCTCCCACCTGCAATCCCATCACTAGGTAACGCCACAGCAGCATTTCAATCCCCGCCTTCCCGCTATGAAAAGCATAGCGCGCAGTGGCAAAGGCATCCTGCGACACCGCTTCTACAAACAGTTTCCGGAACGCCACGGCACGCTCCCGCACCGTCGCAACCTCGTGAACCTCACCGACGAAAAGCCCGGCGGCCTGACAGTCGCCATCACGAGTAAACTCCGGCTGCTCCTCCCCCGCCTCCAGGCAGTCGGCCACGGCACAGAGGAAGCCTTCGAAGCTGCCATCGTAGCGACAGGTTTTCACGCCATATCTCCGATCATCACCACCCGTTGCTCCAAAGCAGTACCCTTAAGCGCATTACACAGTTTTTCATCGCCAGTGACCATCCGGCCATTAAAGGAGACCGCCAAGGCAAGGTAAATGCTGTCATAGAAGCTCCGTCGCCAGGTCACGGCAATCCGGGAAGCTTCGTCAGTGAGCGTATAGGTTGGCACAATAGTAACGTCCATGCGGCACAGATCACTTAGAAGCGCCGGAATAACATCCGCTTCCATCTCCTGGCGCAGCCATCGTTTCCAAAGAACATTGCCGCATTCCGGAAACAGCAGATCCGGAGCAAGCAGGGTATGCCCGGCGTCAAGCAGCCTGATAGCATTGATGGAACATGGTTCGGGAAGAAACCACTTGACAGCTACGCTGGCGTCGATCACCAGGGTGCTCATCGGTCGCGATCCTCCCGCACCAGCTCAGCGCTTTCACCGAAGGTACGACCGGCAAAATACCCCTGCCAGCGGTCGGCTACCGCCGACGGCGACTCTTCCGGACGAGCGGCATACTCTTCAAGTATCAGCTTCACCTCTCCCTGTAACGAGCGGTTATGCTGTTTGGCCCGGTCTTTAAGGCTTTGTATGGTTTCTTCAGCCAGGTTTCGAATAAGTAACTGCGGCATGACACACCTCTCACTCATGATAGCATTATGCTATCACCGTATCTTCAAATCGGCAAGAAAGAATCTACACACTTCACAACTCCCCGGTAAGCGCCGATGCATCCGGCAGCGCCGCAAACAGCTCCAACTGGTCCAGTCGCGCCGGACGGCGGGTCGGCGTCAGCATGCGCTCCATCAAACGCGGCCCGTCCAGCCTGATGCCCCCCAGATAACGGCCGCCGGCGGTCAGGAAATACCTGGCCCGTTTCAGAACCACCCCCAGTTTCTTCAACTCCACCTCGCCCAAGCGGGTGCCACGGCGGGCCTGCACGATGCGCTGGGCCGAGCGCACCCCGATCCCCGGCACCCGCAGCAGCACCTCGTAATCGACCCGGTTGACCTCCACCGGAAACAGCTCCAGGTGCCGCAGGGTCCAGTCGCTCTTGGGATCGAAACGCATGTCCAGATTGGGGCGCGCTTCGTCCAGCAGTTCATGGGCGCTAAAACCGTAGAAGCGCAGCAGCCAGTCGGCCTGGTACAGCCTGTGTTCGCGCAGAAGTGGCGGCGTGGGCAGCGCCGGCAAACGCTTGTCACTTGATACCGGCACAAAAGCCGAGTAATAGACCCGTTTCAGTTCCAGCTTGTTGTAGAGTCCCTCCGTCAGCATGATAATCTCGCGGTCGCTCTCCGGCGTGGCGCCGACGATCAACTGGGTACTCTGACCGGCCGGGGCAAAGCGGGGTGCCCGGCACGACTGTTTGTGGGCCTCTTTTGCTTCCACGATCAGGCCGCTGACCTGGCGCATCGGGTTGACCACCGACTCGCGCGGCTTGTCCGGCGCCAGCAGCGCCAGGCTCTGCCGGCTGGGAAGCTCGATATTGATGCTGACCCGGTCGGCATGGCGCCCGGCCTCGGCGATCAACAGCGGATCAGCGCCCGGCACCAGTTTCAGGTGGATATAGCCGTTGAAGCGCTCCACCTCCCGCAACCGCTTTGCCACGGCGATCAGCTGTTCCATGGTGTAGTCGGCGGAACGGATCACGCCGGTGCTGAGAAACAGCCCTTCGATGTAGTTGCGGCGGTAGAAGTTCATGGTCAGGTCAACGATCTCGTCCGGGGTCATGGCGGCGCGGGGGATGTCGTTGGTGCGGCGGTTCAGGCAATAGGCACAGTCATAGATGCAGGCATTGGTCAGCAGGATCTTAAGCAGCGAGATACAGCGGCCGTCAGCGGTCCAGCTGTGGCAGATACCGCTGGAGGTGGTATTGCCGAGAGCGCCGCCCTTGCCGGAGCGGTTGCTGCCGCTGGAGGAGCAGGAGACATCGTACTTGGCGCTGTCGGCCAGGATCTCCAGGCGCTGTTCAAGGGGAAGGGTGATCATGGTGTAGAGGGTAGCACAGGTGTGTGACAGAATGTGTCGGGAGACATGCTATTTTATCTTTTGGTACATCAGAGCGCCCCCAACAGATACCAGTCCGGCACTCCCCACACGTTCTCCCTGATCTGCACCACATCGTCTCCTGGATAGACAACAAGTCCCACCCGTGCGGCTTTGGGGTGTTCGGAGATGAACGTTGCCACACTCCGCCCATCTGCTGCGGTTATCCGGCTGGCGGACTTAGTTTCGATGGGTAGAATTCCCTGCTCCCCAGCCAGGAGGAAATCGACCTCCATACCGGCTGCGGTGCGATAGAAATAGAGCTCCGGATCAATCGGCTGGAGTTGTTTCCATTTCAGCAACTCGGCAAAAAACCAGCTTTCATAGGCCGCGCCCTGACTGACGGAAAGCTCTCCCAGAATAACCCGGTTCAACCCAACATCTGGAAAGAACAATTTCGGGTTCTTGACGAGCCGTTTGCTAACGTTCTCGTGCCAAGGTTGAAGCTGAACGCACTGGAACGACATGGTCAGCAGTTCCAGATAGCGCTTGACCGTATTAACCGCCAGTCCCAGATCCCGCGCCACTTCACTGATCGAAAGGAGGTTCGCAGTGCGAGCACAGAGAAGCTTCTGCGCCAGAGCAAAAGTATCAATATTCGCCACCTGCCCAACGTCAGCAATATCCCGTTCCAGATAAGTTTTTCGGTAATCCTTCAGCCAGTTAAGGCGCTCCGCGGCTCCCTGCCGCTGCCATACCGGCGGATAGCCGCCCCACTGCTGATGATTGTCCCGCATCGCCCGCACCACGCGTAAGCGCTGCGGAGAGCAGATGTGCAACCGCTCGACATCCTCGTTGGAAACAGCCTGATCCTGCCAAATTCTGGTCAAGAGCGGCGGTTCGCCGCCTCCGGTCAGCTCAAAAAGCGAGAACGGGTGCATCTGGCCGAGCGCCACTCTGCCAGCCAGAGTTTCCCGGATACTCTTCATCATCAGCAGTTGCGACGACCCGGTCAGTATAAATCTTTTCCGTTCGGCCACCGGTTTCCGGCTTTCCCGGTCCACCACCAGCTTCAGCGGATCAAACAGAGAGGGAATCTTCTGCACTTCGTCAAGGATGACCAGCGGGGTCGTAATCGATTCCAGGATCGACACTGCCGATTTCTGAAAACGGAGACGTTCGTCGGGATCGTCAAAGGAGATGTAGGTAAAGGGAAGGCGGAGGTGTTCGGGAAGCAACTGTTCGCAGAGAGTTGTCTTGCCGGTCTGGCGTGCGCCTGTCAGAACAACGACAAGATCGTGTTTCAGGCGTGAACCGATGACGTCAAGAATTGAACGCTTGATGGAATTCATAGCGGTTTTTTATCACTGATGCTGCAAAATTACAAGGTAATATTGCAATGCAAATGCACGACACACCTATTCAATCAATTTAAAATAACAAGGGTGTTTTATATCAAGTTATTTAAAAGAGAAAGGGTGTTGTTTCGGAGATGCTTCTAAACTGTAGATAAATTCTCTCTAGCGACGAACCAAGTTGATCTTCATCACAAATGAAACTGTACCACATGGTCCAGAAGCGGCAGCTTTCTCAGACGGAAATCACTCGTGTACCGATTGGCGGGATCATGTTCAGTTTCCACCAGCCCCATGAACCCGGCAAACCTCTCCAAAGAGCGCCACGAATAGCACCTTCGCAGAGACTCTTCCGGCGAATAGTACTCACCCATCTGCGGCACTTCCTGAAGTACCATTGGGAATGCTTGCAGAAAGTTATCCTCATAGAACCGGCTCGACCGCCACTCTGCGCCATATTTGTTCAACAGATGGAGCGTAAACAGGAAGGAGTGCTGGACCATGGGGATTTCCTGCATCCGATCCCCGTAGCCCCAGTTGTATTCCCTGGCAAAGGCCCGGAACAGGCGCGGATAGATGCCTGCCATGCCCTGTTCCGCCAGCAGCTTGGGGCATTCCTTGCCGATGATGAACTTCCCCTTGTACATTCTGATCAGTCCGGCCAACACTGCCACCAGCCTGGTTACATTCAGTCCGGCAAATTGGTCTTCCGAGCGAAGCTCCCCGTAACGTGAGTGCCGTGCATACTCCTCTTCCCCCCAAAATGCCCTGGCAGTCTCCCGGCAGAAGTTCCGGGGCAGGTTTCCGGTGGCGGTCGCTTTCAGACCGTCATCGCCGATGGCATCGATCAACAGGATGAAGAGCGTAAGGATCGGAGCTTCCGGGGCAATATCAAGGCAGGAAGGGAAAGTAACCAGAGCAGGTGTCTCAAACGGAAAATGGAGGAAGCGGTGCATCTGCTCCGAAGACAGTCCATGGAAGTCATCTATGGCGGCCTGACTTTGCTGTTGCATATGCTGGCTGATAAAGGCGTTGGCCTCATCCAGCGAGCCGAAGCTCTGTCCCTTGAGCAGCTCTCTCAAACCATCCAGTCGTGAGCCGGATCCGTCCGGTTGTCCGCCGGTGTTCTCATTATCTGCGCAGCACTTCTTGTATTTGAGGCCGCTTCCGCAGGGACAGGGATCATTTCTGCCGGTTTTCATGGTTGGTTCCTTTCACGATCATGTTCAATCCGGATTTATGGAATTTTGAATTGTGTGCAAAATAAGCCGAATAGAGCGACCTAAGGGTTATAAAATGATGTGGTGACTCTTGATTTTTGACGCTTCGTTATGATCGACACCTGTTTCACGAGCGAATTCCATCCAGTTGGAAACCGCCTCACCTACTTCATGGATTACCTTTTTGGCAGTCCCAATACCAAATCTGTTGGCAACGGCAAGCAAGTCATCTCGGGTGATCCCCACAAATTTACCGTTCACGGACATCAGATGCTGATGCGTCCACTCGCTTGCAGGGCTGTAGGCATGTGTCACGTCATAAGCAGGGGCAAGTTGCCATGATCCGGACTCTGCCATAATGAAGGAATGGTTTTTGGTGTGATCGTCACAGTTGGCAGCCATGACATTGAACGTCATACGTCGGAATGTTTCCTCCATAGCCAGGTATCCAAGTCCGAGCTTGCTGATCACCATAAAAAACTGGGCATAATCATGTGTGGCCTTCTGTTTGTAGTCGAGATGGGCCATGGCGCAGAGTGTAGTCATGTGGATTTTCCTGTTGCCGTCGCGGTCGAAGCGTTTGGTCATGAAGTGCGCCCGACCATTCTCCTCAATCAGCCTGCACGGTGACATGGTGATACCTGCGGTTGTGGCCATAAGATAATAGGCCATCTCGATCCGGCCATAGTCCTGTGAACTGCCCAGCGCGAGGTCTGTGCCCACACCATCGAATTTAAGCAGCCAGTGCTCAAAGCCCGGTGCAACGTCAAACTGGCCAGCGCGTATCTCGTTGGTATCCGGATTCCACGCTATTGCTGCCTTGGCGCGAGCGCCTCCAGCTGATGTTCCTACCTGGATGATCTGGTTAAGAGCAGCTTCTGACATGGCATCAGTTTGAAAATCGCCGGATAGAGATCGCCGGGCCACTTCAACAAGTCTGGACAGATCAATGGCCGTGCGACTGGAAGTTACTCTGGTTCTGGACGGTTTGAATTCCAGAGCGCCCATACTTCTTTTGCCCATATAGCCTAGACGGTCAAGGGCCGTGATTGACTCCTTGCTGACACCTTTTTGCGCCATCCAGGCATCGACCAGACTGTTGCCGAAATCATCCGGCAACGCATCCGACAGTAACGCAGGCAGACGTTTATAGGTAAGTTCCGGCAGGAACGGGAACACATAGGGCTCAAAACTGAGCGGCATCATGATCGGCGCGAGTTCGATACCAAGCTTCACGAAATGGGGATAGTACGCGAAAACATAATAACCACTGCCCGGGTCGAGAACGACCGCCCCTACCCGCTTGCCCCATATTTCCACTTCTATTTTATCAATCGGTATGTAAGCGGCCATGGCTACCTCTATTCAGAATGATCCGGCAACAGCAGTTCGTTCTTGAGTTTCGGTATACGGGTTCTCGGTTTGAATACTCTTTGTCGAGGGGTTTTCTGCGAAGTCATGTGCAGGGGGTTTACCGTGACTTTTGGCGCAAGTGTTTCCAGCCATTCTACCCGGTTCAAGACCCGCAAAATTTTGATCAGGGATTTGGTCGTGGATGTTTTACCGGATTCGATTCGCTTTATAACATTCAGGGCGACTCCGGCTTGTTCGGAAAGAGCTTGCTGATCCATATTGCGGAGGATTCTGAGGTTGCGAATTTGCTGACCCAAAACCTCTTCCCATTCTTCGGGTGTTCTGTAATCAATCATAATAGCCTCTATGTAATCTAATATAGCCGAATATGCCTAATATGGCTCATATATGGCCTATACTACTTTGCTTGGCATGCAAAGTCCATAAAGAATGTAGCCAAGCCACCACAATAGATTGCATATGGTCTATTTTAAGTATTTTTATGTATTTTATACCATATAAGGTCTATTAATTCCAAACATCACTTCCATCTGAATCATCAAGGTCTTGATGCGGGTCGAGTAGCGGCCAACGGGGGTTTGGTTATAGGTAGTTTCTCTTGTCGGTCAAGCCAAAACCTTTTTTATCCACAATTTCAGGTGACTGTGCGCAAGCTGCTTTGACATCTATCTTGTTTCCGCAAGCAACACATTGCCAAGGGCCAGAAGCTTTTGTCATTGGGGCTATAGTAGGTTTTTCTTGGTGGAGGCAACGAGGACAAATTTCAAAATCATACTTTGGGCTCATATAATACCCCTCCGGTTGGATTTTGAAATCTTCGAGATTGATTTTTGGTTTTGTTTTCAAATAAAGGAGCAGAAATGATACTGCAAAACCAATGGCTAATATACATAATGAAATTAGTATCTTTGTGGTTAATGTGCTTTTCAATATTTCTAGTAACCAAGGGGGAAACGTTTTCTCCGGAAGTACGTGCGGCGCTGATAGCAGGGTGATTATACCAAGCCACAGCAATCGTAATGTGCTGTCTTTTATGGCAGTTTTTAGAATTTCTTTTAGGAATTCAGTCATGATCATCATCATGTTCTTCAATATGTTGCTGGTAAATTTTATATTCATTGTCATGGCTAAGAATCAGGAACTTTCGGTCTACCCATCGACGCCCAAGTGGGGCTCCAAGTAAGCTGTCGTCAATCTTGGAAAGGGGAGTGATTTCGCATTGGATTTTCCCGAACATTTTCCGGCGACCGATGATTTTAACAGGAAACAGCAAGTTTTCATGGCCAGCAAGGTTGAGTTCTCCGAGTCGATAGAACGCTTTGCCATAGTTGAGATTTGAAGGATCTTTATGAATATCAGCCTCTATAATTTTTCTTACTCTTTCATCCATCTCTCTTTCTTTTCTGCGATTTTCAATGTCGCGAGCAATTTTTTCTTTGTCATCGAGAACTTTCTGCCGAGTAAGGTCTGTCATATGTGTAGCCCCCTTGTATTTGCATAAGTTCAGTTTCTCTTGTCTATAACTCATTGTTGACCGGTTCACGCGCACGCGCACGTGAACCGGTGATCTATTCAAATGGAACATTTATCCGATGAATACAACATCCGAGAATTTATTGCACTTCTCCCATCTCAAGTCAACGCGATATATCCCCGAATCTACCCCTGCACCCGCCACAACAACTCATGGCTTGAGTATGCTAAGCCCAACCCGCAGATTATCGCAGGCTCCCTTGCCACCATTTCAATACACTGAAATTATAGGCATATTTCTTGTGACGCAACCTTGTAAGTTTTAATTTTGCAATTCAAGAAACTTCTGTGGGGTTAATACTTGGATTTCTCCGACACTCTTGAAATCTGTGTCGAAGGTGATCAGGTAGGAACAACGGGTCTCAATGGCTGTGGACAGAATGATCGCGTCAGCGATAGCCAGTCGATTGGCTTTTTTTAGAGTGGCTGTACGCAGAACCCAACCATTGCGAAATTCTGCAATGGAAAACAGGGGGAGCGATTCTATGGATTTGAAGATTCGTTCAGCTTCAGCGGATTGATCGGCAGCAGTGAGAATGGCAGCCAGTTCCAAGAGGGTAATGGTGGCAACGACGGATTTAATGCGTTTGGCAAAAAGTAGCTGAAAAAAAGCGGTGCAGCTTTCTACCTTGTCCGACTCGTTATTGAAAAAGCCGAGCAGCACATTAGTGTCGATGCAGACAGTCACAGACCGCGCCATTCGCTGCGGATATTTTTCTGCATTTCAACGGAGTCTGTCCCTGCAAGATTATGGCTGATACCGCGCAGTGCAAGAAAATTCATTTCTGCTTTGGTCAGTTGATTCCGTTTTGTTTTTAACTTGGGGAGTAGAAGCTTTACCTCGGTATGTTCCGGCAGATTGACTGGTATGCGGGGTACAAATACTCCATGTTCATAGGTGGCGGCAATGGTCTGTGGCATTTTGAAAAACCTCCGTATTGTCACGGGCAAATATAACACAGTGAGTCGTGTGGGGCAAGTATCCTTGCTGGATGGGGGAAATAGCGGGAATACATTGACCATGGCTAACTCCATGAAGAAATCAAGTACCGGAGTTCACGCGACGACGCGACGACGCAACGTTAAAACCGAAAAACCGAGGAAATCAAGAACCCATCTAATTCTACCCAACTACTCTTTTCAGATCTTCGGGTTAGAGCCTTTCGTCGCGTCGTCGTGGCGTCGCTTAAAAGCGCCTACTTTTGGTGCGTGAGAATGGTTTTTGCTTTTACACCGCCTGCGGCACGGGTTCCTTCTTTTTACGCCGGGCACGCAACGGCGGGCCATCTTCGAACAGCCCGCCCTGCCCGGCCAGCTTTTCCAGCTCCTCCTCGTCAAAGACGCGGATCACGCCATATTCGCCGTCATAACCGGGCTTGCGGATCACCCGGCCGCTCCGCATCCGGGCCACGGCCTCCCCCAGAATCGCCGATTCATGGTGGATCTCGTCCAGCGAGGCATGCAAGAGCAGGTTGAATTCCGAGCCGAAACGTGCGATTGAGCGAGAATACGGCTCCATCACCGCCTTGCTGGCCGGGCCGGCGCCGATGATTTCCGACAACAGTTCGGGAAGCGGTATCAGGCTGAAGACCTTGGGCGAATCGTCTCGATAGAGCGGCTGCTCCCGGTCGGCCAACTCCATGACCCGGTGGCATACTCCCACGGTGAGCGGCTTGCCGCAGACCGGGCAGAGCAGCCCCAGACGGCGCGTCTCCGCCGGTTCAAGACAGACGTTGCAGTTGCGGTGGCCGTCGGCATGGTATTTCCCCTCTTCGGGAAAAAACTCCACCGTACCCCGGAAGGTATCGCTGCAATTTCCGCGCAGGGCGTCGCGCAGGGAGAAATAATCCAGGCCGGTGCTAAAGAGGTTGGCTTCGCGCCCCAATTTTGAGGGCGAGTGGCAGTCGGAATTGGAGATCAGGCTGAAGCGGTCCAGCGCCGAGACCAGGCGGTTCATATCCGGGTCGGAGGAGAGCCCGGTTTCCAGGGCAAAGACATGGGGCGTAAGGTCGCCGAAACAGTCCTCAATGCGGTCAAAGCCAGACCGGGAACCGAACAGGGAAAACCAGGGGGTCCAGATGTGGGCCGGCACCAGGAAGCCCTCGGGCGCCAGCTCCAGCATGATTTCCAGCAGGTCGTGACTGTCCAGCCCCAGGATCGGACGGCCGTCGGAGGCGATGTTGCCGATCCCGGCCAGCCGGGTGTTAATCCGCTCGGCCGAGGAGAAATCCGGCACATACAGCAGATTGTGCACCTTGCGCACCACGCCGTGGCGCTTGTAGATGCTGCTGATTTCGGCCGATAGCAGGAAGCGCACCGGCGCCGGGGTCGGAGTCACGCCTGCCAGCGGCGAAACGACTGCAGCCTCGTTCTTCAGCCGCAACAGCCCCGGTTCGGCCGGCTCCAGCTGCTCTTTCAGGCAGCGCAGCCAGCCGGGATGGGTAAAATCACCGCTGCCGATCACCTGGATCCCCTTGACCCGCGCCCATCCGACCAGGCCGGCCAGTGTGCTCTGCGGGCTGGTGGCCCGTGAATAGGGGGAATGGATATGCAGGTCGGCTATGTAGTCCATGGGGTTTCCTTTATAGCGATCGCAGTAGGTCAAGACGCAATTTGCAGCTGATCTTGTACATTATCATCCTGTCAAGGTTCCGGAATCAAACCACGCTTTTGCTACGCCGCATCCGCACTGCTTTTCCCGTTCTGGCTCCGACGGCGGCGACGTTTCCTTCTCTTCCTTTGCGGCGCTTCGGTTTCTCCGGCGAGACCTTCCGGAACCGGAATCGGCACCGGCTGCCGAGCCTGGGCCAGCCACCAGTCGAGCTGCTTAGCAACGTCCTTTTTATCGCCACGGGTGATCCGGCAGTATTCGATGATGTCATTGAAGTCAGGACGCTCGGTGAACGACTCCGGCCGGCGGCCCGGGATCTTTTTCAGGCGTATCTGCTGGCTGATGATATCGCGGAATGCAGACCCGACGC
>Ga0209417_1007175_pt1 | contig 10919 bp, 9 predicted proteins | sample RifGroF2_FD_184002 | JGI IMG/M metagenome (GOLD analysis project Ga0209417, IMG submission 184002) | Groundwater microbial communities from Rifle, Colorado, USA - Groundwater F2 (SPAdes) (version 2) | ecosystem: Environmental > Aquatic > Deep subsurface > Groundwater | place: Rifle, Colorado... | reverse complement strand
TTTCAACGATGCTCGCTGGGCATCGGACAGTCGGCTTGATTTTACCGTCGCCGTCTGCGATGAGGGGCAAGGCAAAGTTGGTTTTGTTTTTCAAAACTCCAGTTTGATAAGCTCGTCCATAACCGCTGTTTATTTTGACGATGACAGTCTTTTAAAATCGGTCAGGGGTATTTCCAGCGGTCCAGGCGTAAAGTTTTCAGCCGGGGCAAACCCCGGGTCGCTGCCGGGAGGCAATAACCTCGACCCTGCCTTTGCGAAAAAACCGTTTTTCGCCGCTGATTCGGACTCGCCGACTTCCAAAAACGGAATCAACCCCGGCGAATGGCTCAAAATAACATTTAACCTGAACGCCGGCGAAAATTTCGACAGCGTAATCAAGCAGATAACCGCGGCCAGCAGCAGAATCGGCCTGCACATACAGTCCCTGCCGAAAGACGACAGCGTTTCTGCGATAAACAATACTACCTGTATACCGGAGCCTGCGACAGTTGCGATTCTTTCATTAAGCGGCCTGCTGGCAATCTGGAAACGCAGAAAATAAAAAGACGCAAGCTGCGTTTGCACGCGTGAACTTAAGTTCTTTATTTGGTTTTAAACAAGATGCTTAGATGGTCTGTTCTATACTGTTTTTTGTCTGCTTTCTTTATAAACGATCTTTCCTTGTCGTAGCACATGCGCCAAGAAACCGCTTTTGTCATTTTTTCTGCTTAGCAGCACCGGCTCAATCCTTGTGTTTATCCCACGAACCAAATTGAACAAATTCGCGCTCGCCTTGAGATAGTCACCACGAAACTCATCCACGATAACAGCAATATCGATGTCACTGTATTTATGCGATTTGCCATTGACGTGCGAGCCAAACAGCACCACCATTTTCACTGGCATGGCAACCCTTACTTTTTCGGTGTAGCGTTGCGCTATTTCAATAATTTTTTTATCCACTTGCTCAACTCCTTGGTCCGTCGGTAAAGTTCTTCACATCGCTTCTTCGTAAGGGTCTTGAGTAAGAGTTCCTTATCTTCAGGATAGCGGGCCTGTATATTGAGAGGCATCAGTTCATTAAAGAGAGCAAAAAAGTCATCTTGACCGCGAGCGTCAATCTTAGATTGTTCAGCAAGTACCAACAGATTATGTGTGTAAGGTGGCTCTTTTTTCTGGCTATGACAAAAGAACGCTTTCAGACTTTTTTCTGCAACCTGGTGACACAAAAAACCCACATACAAAAACCGCTTTGTCTCAAGCATTGCCTTTGCACTGACTAAATCATACTTGGCCATATCCAGCCAGTATTCTACTTGTTTTTTTGTGTTTACAGCCATGTTTTCTGTTTATTGTACTATACTTTATCCACAATTTAATCATTTTTTATGCGTGTGTCAAGCTTCTTTCCACCAATTCCCGTGTAAATTTGAATTCTTGTTTCAAGATGGATTATAAGGCAAAATCTTGCCAGTCTCAATCGAAAATCAGATGCAGAGAAGATGGATATACCTGATTTGGTGCTTTTGTCAAATTCACCTTATCCATACCGCTGTCACAAGGACTATTACTGCTAAAGATGCTGCTGAAGTGCTTGGGCTTTCCAATCGTATGATGCGTATCTTGATGCAGCAGTGGGTTGAGGATGGATGGCTTACTATTGTTAACACGTCAAATCACTCCCGCTTGTATGGTTTATCGGCAATTTGTCGGAAATATAACGGAAAAATAACGACAGCCCAATTAACGCCTAATCGTGCGATACAAAATCCAATACAGCATGCATCCATTATTTTACATTGTCGGTAATGCCTGGCCAGTCGTCGGTTCGGAACGGCGATGCGGGCAGACCCGCGGCATTATAAAGATTGCATTCTGTGGTAACATCTGACCATCCATAACGAACGGCAACAGGCTGCTTCATATCCGAACTTTCAACTATCACCACTCCATCCTTTATACTGGCTGTGGCCGGAACAAATCTCCGGTCGGCACCGGCGATAGTAAAGCCTTTAAGTTCGCCGCCCTTGGCAACGAGTCCGCTGTCGATGTGGGTAAACGTGAGGTGAATTTTGCCAGCTTCAACTTTCATATTCTTATACAAAGGGCCGGAATACTCGATGTTCTTGCCGTAGGTTTTTGCCATTGCCCAGAGAGCGAGTCGGCAACCAACGTCCTGTTTGTTTTTCGGATGGATATTATTTACGTCGGCATCGCCGAGGTCTGTGGTGACGGCCATTCCGGTATTAGGTACGCTCAATGTCTTAAGCTGCGATTCGCGAAGTTCCGCCCATACGATTGGGTCGCCACAAACTAACGGCATCTTGAAGTCTGCAATCTGCACAAAAAGGAACGGAAAATTGCCTTGGTGCCACTGATTGCGCCAGTCCGCAATGAGTGCTGGAAAGAGCGTTTGATATTCTTTGGCGTGACCAGCGTTGGCTTCGCCTTGATACCATATCACACCTTTTATCGCATACGGCACCAGCGGGGCAATCATACTATTATACAGCAGCGACGCAAAACTGGGATGCTGAGGGGCTTTACCAACAGAGATCTGTTTTACAGTTCATATCTACAAACATACCTGCAACGTGATGTTAAAGATCTGACCCAAGTGGGCAATGAGCGTTCATTTGTAAGGTTTATTAAAGCTTGTGCAGCAAGAACTGGACAGATGCTCAATTACACAGAGTTGGCGAGAGATACTGATATCAGCCTCAACACTGCTAAACATTGGCTATCAATCCTGCAGGCAAGTTTCCAGGTATACTTATTACAACCATATCATTCAAACGTTACCAAACGTCTTATCAAGACACCGAAATTGTATTTTCTGGATACCGGCTTGTGTGCCTATCTCACGGAATGGGCGACGGCCGCGACTTTAGAATCTGGTGCGATGGCCGGTGCCATTTTGGAAACGTATGTACTAACAGAGATATTAAAAAGCTGGTGGTACAAGGGAAAATTCCCGCAGCTATATTATTATCGCGACAAAGACGGCCGCGAGATAGATGTGGTTTTTGAACAAGATATGACCTTGTATCCGCTGGAGATTAAAAGATCGGCAAGTCCTAAGCCCCAGTGGACAGAAAACTTCAAGGCGCTATCGAACTTGGCAAAGCCTGTGGGTGAGGGAGGAGTTGTTTGCCTGTGTTCACAATCGCTCCCGCTGCGAGATAAAGTAACTGCAATACCTATTGGATGTATCTGATAATATCCCGGCTTCGGTAAAATCAGAACACCATCAGAACTTTCCGCAGATCTCGACATTACAAACTTTCGCGAATTATTGCTTTTGCCAGAGCCCCGATGGCCACTGGGTCGGTGTCAACGTCAACACCAACAAAGAGGTCATTATTAAATCTGCCGACCGGCTCTGTGGTGTATATCATCCCAAACCCAACAAGGTGGCGAAGGGTGCAAAGAAAGACGCTGAGCCAAGTAATGACGCAAATCCAAGAAAGAACTCGCCACGACCAAACCTGGCGGTTTGAGTGCGGCGATAAAGGTTCTCCAAGAAGCAAACGAGCCGCTTGATTGCAAGAATATAGTCAATCTTATGCTGGGAAAAGGTTATTGGAAAACGGATGGCAAGACTCCAGAGGCCACAATTTATTCTGCGATCGCGCGCGAAATAAAGGCAAAAGGCGACAACGCCCGGTTCTGTAAAACCGAACGAGGTAAATTCATACTCGCCGAGTAACTGAACTTTTTTTGTTGCCCTCACGACTATCAGTAAGTAACTTTGACGCGTTATTGAAACATTATTGCAAAGCCTGTCACATCGCAAAACATATAGACAAACAAATGCGATTAGTATAAATTTACGCTATGGCAGAAATAAGACTTACTCCCACAGGACAGCTTTGCTGGGTATCGGATGGTGAATCATCCGCTACTCTTGCGGCGTTGCAGAAAGCGTTTGAACATGACTGGCAAGAGGGAATGTTTACGCTGGCGGCGGAAAAAACCGATGTCGCCGGTTCAGCCTCTCTGCGGTACATACAGACCATTGCCGGCTGTTATCTGACAAAATTATGCCATATTCCAGAATCTGCGGATACGATAGTTGTAGCGCAACCGGGCGGCGGGGAGTTTTCAAGCTGGCTGCTTACCGCACCACCGATGGTAGGCGCAGAATATCTTTCTGAAGATGCCTTACGGACAATGTGGGCACAACTGGATCAATGGGCACAAAAAGAAATCTTTTCCATCGGTGGATTGAAGTTATTTTTACAAACACGGGCGTCGAAATGGCATCAGGTAGGTCGTGTATGTTTTCATCTTGCGGAAAATAAGGCTGATGAATCCTATCCGTTTGCATTTTTAGCTACCTATTCCATTGGATTTGGCGCAGGAGGCAAACTTAAACATCTGCCCCTTCGTACCGCACTAGAACAATATGCCGGAGCTAAAAACCGTTCCGCACTAATCAATCTGCTCTCACCGGTACAGCAGGCATCTTCACAAGCTCCGTGGGTCAGCAGCCTTGTTGATTCCGGCCAGATATATCAGCCGCTGGCATGGACGGCGGAATCGGCATATCAGTTTTTACGGTCGATTCCGGCGTTGGAGGAAGCAGGACTAATAGTGCGGATGCCGAACTGGTGGCAAAAACGCCCCCGCCCTACTGTTTCAGTAAAAATCGGCCAAGAACAGAAGGCAAAACTGGGTGCTGACGCATTACTGGATTTTGATGTCGGTTTTGCCATAGGCGACCAATCACTGACCGAAGAAGAACTTCGTTCTCTGCTGGCGGGAAACCAGGGACTGGTATGGTTCAAAGGGCAATGGGTAGAGGTTGACAGGGAACGATTACAAGAGGCTATCGAACATTGGGAGATGCTGCGCCGCCATGCCAAAGATGGTGAAATCTCATTCATTGAAGGAATGCGGCTGCTGGCCGGAGCTTCAACTGATCTCAAGCAGGAGGCAAAGAATGAACAGGAGCAACCGTGGGTTCATATCGCGGCAGGCGATGCTATGCGGGAAATACTCGCCAGTCTTCGTGATCCGGCACGACTTGGAAATGTGAATTCAGGAAATGCAGTACAAGCAATGCTTCGTCCTTATCAGGAACATGGAGTGGCCTGGCTGAATTTTCTTATTCAACTGGGGCTTGGGGCGTGCTTAGCCGATGATATGGGGCTTGGCAAAACGCTTCAGGTGCTGGCCTTGCTGTCTGCCTTTCGGACAAACTCACAAACAGACAAACATCGGCCATCACTGTTAGTCATTCCGGCATCTCTTTTAGGAAACTGGCGACAGGAATCACAGCGTTTTACTCCGTCGCTTAAGCTGATGTTTCTGCACCCCGCAGAAAACAGCATTGAAACTATCGAACAAATTGCCGCCGACCCGACAAAAAAACTCGCCAACACTGATTTGGCAATAACAACATATTCAATGCTGACACGCCAGGACTGGCTGGCAAAAGTGAACTGGAGATTAGTGATTCTTGATGAGGCACAGGCTATCAAGAACCCCTCGACCGCCCAGAGCAAGGCCGCAAAAAAATTGTCTGCCCAGTCACGTATCGCTCTGACGGGTACGCCGGTTGAAAATCGGCTTGGCGATATGTGGTCACTGTTCGATTTTTTGAATCCCGGCCTGCTCGGATCGGCAGCGGTTTTCAAATCCTTTGTCAAGGATTTGCAGACGCGGCAGCAGGATCAGTTTGCCCCTCTGCGGCAATTGGTAAGTCCGTATATTCTTCGCCGGCTGAAAACCGACCGCACCATTATCGCCGACCTGCCTGAAAAAATTGAAACGTTATCATACTGCAAGCTGGGAAAGACACAGATAAAACTCTATGAAGCCGCCGTCAATACCCTCAAGGAAAAACTCAGGGATGTTGATGGAATAGCCCGCCGCGGACTCGTACTGCAATACCTGATGCGGCTCAAGCAGTTATGCAACCATCCGAGCCAGTTGACCGGCGATGGCGGCTATGACCCCGCAGACAGCGGCAAATTCCTGCGGATAGCGGAGATCTGCGAAGAAATCGCATCTCGGCAGGAGAAAGCTCTGATTTTTACACAGTTTCAGGAAATAATAGACCCGTTGGCGAATCATCTTTCAACCATTTTTGGAAGAACCGGCCTGATCCTGCATGGCGGCATTGAGGTGCGAAAGAGGAAGCAGCTCATCGAACAGTTTCAGGCTGATGATGGACCACCCTTCTTTGTCTTGTCGTTAAAAGCAGGTGGAACAGGATTGAATCTGACGGCCGCCTCGCATATAATTCACTTCGATCGCTGGTGGAACCCTGCGGTCGAGAATCAGGCAACCGACCGGGCGTTCCGAATCGGCCAAAAAAGAAATGTTCTTGTTCATAAATTTGTAACAACCGGTACTATTGAAGAACGCATTAATGAAATGCTCATGGAAAAACAAAAAATGGCAGATGAAATTCTCTCATCCGACGGTGAGGTAAATCTAACAGAATTATCTGATGAGCAGCTTTTGAAGATGGTCTCATTGGATGTAACCCGCGCCCAATTATAAGGAAATAACTATGTCGTTTTACTGGCGTCCATACGTTCCCGTGGCAAAAAAACGAGCCAATGCCTTGCGAAAAATTGAAAAATTGAGAAAAAAAGGAATCAATATTCAGCCGATTGAGATTAACGGACGCACCATCGCAAAAAGCTTCTGGGGCAAAGCGTGGTGCGATCACCTTGAGTCGTTTTCGGATTACGAAAATCGTCTGCCGCGAGGTCGCACGTATGTGCGCAACGGTTCTGTCTGCCATCTGGAAATTAAAAAAGGACAGATAAATGCAATGGTCAGCGGATCGGAACTTTACAATATCTCCATTGACATTAAGCCGCTCCAAAACTCTCTATGGAAAGTGATCAAGCAGCACTGCAGCGGCAAGATCGGTTCTATGCTTGAACTGCTCAAAGGACGATTGTCCGACCATGTTATGTCCATTGTAACAGATCGAACAAAAGGATTGATGCCGCTGCCGGGCGAAATAAAACTAAACTGCTCCTGCCCTGACTGGGCTGATATGTGCAAACATGTCGCGGCCGTGATGTATGGTGTCGGCAGCCGATTAGACAATACTCCTGAACTGCTTTTTACTCTGCGTGGCGTGGATGCCGGCGAGTTGGTCAGTACTAATATTGTATTGCCAGATACTGCACTGGCAGGAAAAACGATTGCTGCAGATCAGATTTCCGATATTTTTGGCATTGATATGACCAATAGCAGTGATGCCGACCAAAAACACATCATACCAGCTGAAACAAAAAAAACTCTGCGCAAAACATCTATTGATATAGAAACAACGTCAGGCAAAAAAACGACTCGACCCACAAAAAAACGAAAAATCATAAAAGCTGTTACCTTCATACGGAAACCATCCCCGATTACCGACAAGCAAAAAATACGCTTCACAGGTAAATTGGTAGCGACCATGCGAAAGCGGCTTAAACTCACCGTACCCAAATTTGCACAGCATATCGCCGTTTCGACCACACTTGTTTATAAATGGGAAAAAAAACCTGGAGAATTGAAAATGCAGCGACGAACTATGAGAAAACTGACTGAACTGCTTCAGTCGTTAACGCCGCTGAAATAGAGACGTACGTTTCGCTCTCCGGGGCGGTCAGCATTACAACTGCTTGCGAGTTGTTACCATTGCTCACAAATCGCTACTTTTCAGGGTTCGAACATACCACGCTGGAGCTACCAAAAACCGCTTTTTTGACAGGTAACGGCACAAAATCGCATAATTACGCCTTTTATTGCGAATTTTAAGATGAATAACAGAAGAAATATTTCAAAATAACAGTTGGATTATAGAAACTAATATCGTATGATACCATTGTATTTTAGAAGCTACTAATACATGGTTAAGGATTACAGATATGAAACGCTTAGCTGAAAAACAGATATTGGCTTGGAAAAATTCTCCCCGACGAAAACCTTTAATTATACGAGGTGCGCGGCAAGTAGGCAAAACATGGTTGGTTGAGAAGGTTCTATCCAAAGAGTTTGACCACTTCGTTACAGTCGACCTTGAAACACGACGGGATTTACACCGTTATTTTGAGCAAAATCTGGAACCTAAAAACATCTTAAAAGGTCTCGAATTTGTTACAGGCAGAATTACTCCTGGCAAGACACTTCTGTTTTTGGATGAAATTCAAGCATGCCCACGAACAATTATGGCATTACGGTATTTTTATGAAAAAATGCCGGAACTTCATGTTGTTGCCGCTGGCTCTCTTTTGGAATTTGCCTTTGGTAAAATTTCCATTCCAGTTGGACGAGTTCAATATTTATACATACACCCAATGACTTTTTACGAATATCTGATAGCATTAGGAAAAGAAGCGATGGCTGAGTTAACGCTTGAGCCACAAAATGATATCAATGAATGCCTTCAGCAGGACATACTTCGTGAATTAAAGAATTATTTTTTTGTCGGCGGCATGCCCGAAGCGGTCAAAGTATATCGGGATACAGATTCATTTGTAGAGGTATTTTCAGTACAATCTGAAATTATTGATTCGTATCGAGAAGATTTTTCCAAATATACTCCTCGAATTGATATTAACTGCCTTGATGCAATTTTTCTTAATGCTGCCAAATCGGTTGGTGAACAATTAAAATACACTCACCTCAACGCTGGGCACTCATATCAGACAAATCACAAAGCTTTCGATTTGCTTGTAAAGGCACGAGTCCTACATAAAATTCCTGCATGCGACCCATCAGGCTTACCACTAGGAGCAACAGCAAATAACAAGAAGTTCAAGGCATGCATGCTCGACATCGGTTTATTACAACGTCTTTGTCAGGTTCCAGTTGATACAGAAATATCACAGGAAAATCTTCTATCAATTTATCGTGGCAAGCTTGCAGAGCAATTTGTCGCACAAGAATTATTGGCTTGGCATAGTAGAGAGTTATTTTATTGGGTCAGAAATGCAAAAAATAGTAACGCGGAAGTGGATTACTTAACTGTTCGCAATGGTAAAATTTATCCAGTCGAAGTTAAATCCGGTCCAGGAGGAAAATTGAAAAGCCTTCATCTTATGCTGGAAAATTATCCAAACTGCCCCCAAGGATTGGTTCTGTACAGTGGGCCGTACAAAGAGTTGCCAAAACAAAAGCTTACCTTTCTGCCACTTTATGCAACCCCAACTATTGGAGATAGGAATCAGGTGCGATAGCGGCAACCAGATTACGGCTATTGTTGTGATGCAAAATCAGAGGCGGCAGGGCATCGCCATTTTTTGCGGCTTGTCGCGAAATAAAAAACGGCACAAGAGTTGATTCCGGTGGGCGCACCGGTCGGCGAGATTATTCACACCACCGCGAAGAAGTCCCCAATTTGAGAATTCTCCCACAAGACAGGTGGCAGACGCATTATCTAAAAAAGGCGGATATATCTTCGCTCCCAGCCAGATTTTGGGAGCGGATATACCGGTTGAAAATATTATAACAATGTACAATTGTGATAAAAACCTCAAGTAATAGGAGTTTACCGTTATGAAACTCATCTCTCCTTACGGCGATGTATGCATTGGTGATTTTGAGGAAGTACTCTCAATTTCAGGGCGTTTTTTAAATGATCACTGTCTCATACGGAAAAACAATCAATGGCATTTTTTTGGCTGTGTAGGCGATGCGGCAACTGCAGGAAAAAGCTCGCCCTCTGTCGACGTTTCTCTTGCCCATGCAACCAGCAGTGATTTAAAAAAATGGCAGATACATCCAGATATACTTAACTGCTCTCATAATGAACCTGAAATCAAACACATTTTTGCGCCATATATCATCGAGCATAAAGGATTGTTTTATATGCTGTATGGCTCAAATAATGAGATGAACACGCAATCTATTCGCCTGGCAACCTCGAAAGACTTGTTTCAATGGCAGCCATACGGAGGCAATCCGGTGATTATTCCATCATTGTTCTGGTCCAAATGGCCTGGTTTCGGCTTAGATAAACCTGACGCGGGAACTTTCGGCGGTTGCCGCGACCCTCATATCATTACGCTTGATAATGGTGAATTTGTTGCATATTGGGTCTCCAGGCTGCAGGAAAAATTCGGCCACAATATGGTCTGTGTAGCCGCATCTATATCACGAGACTTAATTCACTGGCAGGAAATAGGTCCGGTTTTCGCTATGAAAGCATGGCATCAGCATCTGACAATGGAGTTGGAATAGCCAATGTCCAAATAATAAATATCACACCAACCATTTTATTTTGCCAACCAAAAAATGGCCATGCTTTTTGATACCAGATACTCCAATCTGATATAGGCCAGAGGTATTTAATTTGCCAGCCATAGCCCGACCCAAAATAATCCATTATTAAATGAATATGCATCAAACTTAAAAATATCAGGAACGCTTTTAATCGGTTTTTTGAAAAGAAAGTCAAAACAGCGCAGGTTAAAAATATGTAAAAGACATTATGTGCGATTAAGTGATGATAATCCCAATATAAATCATTGCTGATTAAAAATCCAAACCCATCTAAATCTGGGAAACTGGCTGCAAAGATACAGAAGAATCTTTCTTTCGGAGCAAGTCTAAATAAATTACCAAAACACCAGCCAGATAAAATATGTGTTTGTATATGCATTAACAATCCGTCGAACTCATCGTAAAAACCAGTGTAAGTCCTGTGCTATAGCAATTCAAGAAAAGATATAACCACATGATTCGAACCATCCTTTCGCATCGCTGGCGGTTACCCTCTCAAGTGCCTTTGCAATAGCATCTATCAAGGCCTCTTTTGTTCTGGTCTTGAGTGTTCGTAAAATAGACTTAACTTTGCTCCACATCTTTTCTATCGGGTTAAGGTCTTGAGAACGTATAATATCTTTCGCACTTTGAAAAGTTGATAAAAAGAGTCCTTTCTTTGGTCGATGGTACTTGAAACGATCAAAAACCATAAAACCAAA
>Ga0209417_1007174_pt1 | contig 10919 bp, 5 predicted proteins | sample RifGroF2_FD_184002 | JGI IMG/M metagenome (GOLD analysis project Ga0209417, IMG submission 184002) | Groundwater microbial communities from Rifle, Colorado, USA - Groundwater F2 (SPAdes) (version 2) | ecosystem: Environmental > Aquatic > Deep subsurface > Groundwater | place: Rifle, Colorado... | reverse complement strand
GTATGGAAACAAAGTTCCCTTTTCTGGTAAATTCCAAGGCCCAAGTGCCATCCCCACTGGCAAATTCCGCACCACAGATTTTGCCATTCGATCCGAGTGGGGAATGATCATGTGCAATATTGCCATTGCCTTCGTCCAATGGCCAAAAGCCAATCAATGAGTCACCCAGGGTTGTCAATTGCATTAAGAAACAGACGAATATAAGACCAATCAAAAAATAAATTCTGTTCTTCATTTCACATCCTCCGTCAAAATGAATTTGCTGAAATATGATGGCAATTTACCGCCCATAAGACCGGGGGAAAGTTGTAAAAAGTCTGGCTCCCCTTCAATAAAACCTGGCTCTTTGTCAATATCACCGACTATGAAATTGAAACCAAAAACCTTATTTGGAGAAATCCCCAATTCATCAAATGGAATTGCAAGCTCATAGAATGTGTAATTAGCATCCCTTTTGATTTTAAAGGAAATGTCTTCACGCAAGCGATTGCTTTTGTTGGCGTTTGGATTTTTCCATGCCCACGCCTGCATCCCTTTATTTGTCAAGGCAAACCCATATTCTGAATCATCCTTCATAAAGCTCATGCCCCCGTCGTTTTCAGGATCAAATGCCACTTGAAAGAGGTCTCCAAACCAAATCCCACCCTCGGTATAATCCTGACGCTGCACATCATCTCTGATCTTGGCGGCGATGTAGAGCTTTTTATCGTCATGCCCCATATAGACTTTTACACTCAAATCCTCGGATTCCTTAAAGTCTTTCCTGTAGAAATACCCTGGGCTTGAATTATGCGGATCAATTACTATAGGCTCCATTTTCTCCCATTCTGAAAGGTCACCATCTATAAGCGGCGACTTTATTGCTGGAATGGAAATAATTCCTGAGGTATAGCGCTTTTCCTGCAATTTGGAAAGCAAATTAGAGTCAGGGCTCACAACAAATGTGCGGGATACCTTCAATTCATCCATGGAAAACTTCAAAGTTCCATTTTCAGCTACAAATGGAATTCTATGCACATTTCCTCCGGAAACTTCGAGCAGATCCGCCACCTTAAACCAGGAAGGTAGTTTAAGCTCTATGCCTGTTTTAGCAGCAGTCTTAAACACGGCCGCCTTCTTTGGACTGGAGGTATCCTTTACAGGAAAACCAGGGTAAGATTCATAATTGAAGTCTTTATTCAAAGCAAAGACAAGAAGACTCGAAGGAGAGACCAGAGAAAGCACTTCAACTTTTTCATTATCTGATTTGGCGATTTGCAAAGGAGTGGATATTAAGGCTATGTCTTCAAGCATCTTCAAATTTGAATTGATATCGCGGATTTTTCCCCAAAGTTTCTCGGATTTTTCCTTCATCCTTGGCAAATCTTCCTGCAAGAGTTGCTTACCTGCCGGATAACGTTCGCACAGTTCGCGCATGGGCTCTCCCACCCCATAGCATGGTTCAACTACATGCCCGTAATTGAAGTAAAATATTCCTTTTGCTCCCATTCCCATTACGGCAGAGGCCATAAAATCCAGTTCATCAGGGGACGGATAGCGTCCGCCAAAGGCAGGGCCATTAAAAGCTTGAAGAACAAACCAGATCGGTGAGGGGCCGTAGGCCTTCGAGCCCTCCTCCATGGTTTTCATCACTCGCGTAAAAGGGGCACTGCAGATCGGATAATCATCAAGAAGGGCTATGTCAAAAAGGCCAGCATAATCATAAAAAATAGAATGCCACGGACAATGGGTGGAAAATGTTGGCAGCGAGGAGCCTAATTCCCGAAAGTTCTGGAGCCTTCTCTCCGGCGAAGCCAAAAAGCGCGCAGGACGCCCTCCATTTTTTTGGATTTCAGGTTCTTCCCCTGCATACCATGCAAGAATTGATGGATCGTCTTTGTATTTCTTCAACACAGAAGGGAGTTTGGCGCCCCACTCCGGATCAAAGATGGCTTTTATCCCGTATTTTTGAAGAATATCCAGATTTCCCCCTGTTCTCAGTCTTTTGAAGGTCACATGTATGCAGTTTATAAGATGTTCGCTGCAATCTTTCAAATGCTTTTCGTCAATTCCACCCTTTTCATCCTCAACTGCGTAGAGCCCAACAGGAAAGAAGGGTTTTATCACCCTAAGGAGCTCTGTGCCTGAACATTTGCTTCCCACAAGATTAACAAACGCGTACGAGCCTTCCGGTAGCGGGTTCGAAAGGCGGATTTCCGCAAGGGAGTATTTTTTCCCATCATTCGAAATCACTTCCCTCAGTGTACACTTTGAACTTAAATCCTCGCCATTCAGAATGATTTTTTGCATGCTTTCATTCTTATCGAGGAGTTCTGCGCAAAGATACAACACTTCCCGTGTGAAGCTGTATGATATCATTTTGATGGACGGTTTGGAAGCAACTTTCAAATCTCCCTCTATGTTTCTGCCATCGACGCTTTGCAGTTTGAGATTGATCTTCTCTCCAATCTCGTCATTTCTGTAAAAACGAATTCCCAGCCTCGCGTATTTGCCAGGCTGCACGGGATTCGGGCAGACATCGAACCAAATTGCACCTTCTCCGTTGGAAGGTCCAATGTCATACCATTCGCAAGGCTGTTTGTCTTTCCTTCCACCTTCAATAATCTTCTGTTTGTTGACGAAGACTTCCGCAGTGTTTATTTCTAACGGTGCATTGAGCGGATTCTTTATATAAATATAGAGTTTCTGCCTGGCATCAGTTCTGAGTTCTGCCGAGTCGACGCAATCCTTAAATGCCAATTCCTCTCCATAAATTGGCAAGCACCCCAGAATCAATGCTCCCAAGAACCCGATTTTCTTTTTCATGAGCTGCTTTTTCCTTTCTTTAATTCGGTCATATCTCGATACTTGATTATCATGCTTCATTTGTTCTTTAATTCATCTTCCAATCGTCCTTCCCAAGGCAAGGCACGTACGGATTTTCTGTCGGTTCCCCATCTTACAGAGATCCTGACACCACCAACTCGATGCATATGTAGCAACAATAATGTTTTAGAGTTGCCATCCCAACGGGCATCTACTCCTAGCTTCTCTTTAGTTAAGACCGACTCAGCATCTACGGAGACAGGAAGGTGGAAAAAAGAATAAATCCGTATGCTGGCTATTTTTGTCTCAGGACCACAAGAAACAAAACAACTTGTCTTTTCCTCTTCTTTTTTTTCTTTCAAATTAGAAGAACTAGCTACGACAACGGGATTTTTTGTCCCGCGAAGACTTGTGATATCCACCAGAAAGGCATTATTTCCCGGAAGCAAGGTCTTATCTTTTGCAGGGGAAAGGAAAGGATCAAATATGTCCACATAATCTCCCTTTAGAAACAAAGGCGAAGTCAAAGAACGCGCAATGAGAAATTTACCTCGCTTCAAGGATAAATGTCCATCCATTCCAACTTGCTTTTTCTTGTCTGAGGAAACATGCTGGAAAAGTTCCCGTACTAAGCGTACCCCTTCAGGTGTCACAAAAAAGTTGGCAGCAATTCCAACTACAAGCAATTTCCCCTTCCTGCATTTCTTTTCCCATACTACTGCTTTTGAGGTTTCTTTTGCAGAATAAATTATTTTACAAGAAGAGCTAGACCCCACGTCATATTTTGTTACGGCATATCCTTTGGTATCTATGAAGGGGCCCATCTTCTTGAGAAACTTGTCATCCTTAGGCAGAAGAACTTCTTTAGGTGGAGCTTTTGCAAGATCAATAGCAAAATTCCCTTTGATATCTATCTCCAAGAAGGCCTTTCTCATTCCTTTAGTCGGAAATCTATAGCAGACATATCCAACACCTTCAACAAATCTGCCGTTGTTATCAGCTCCTCCTGTCCCGCTATCTGACACCAGGTATTGCTGCTCTTCTTCCCCTCCAGTTGAGGAGAATTTGATATCTCCTGCCTTATCTCTGTTCCTTAGCGCAATATGGGAGAAGTAAGAGCCCCCGCCATTTTCAAGAGAACACTGCCTTACTTTCACATAAACGGCATCAGCTGGCAGAACAGATTGGATATCAATAGAATGGATTTCCCCAGCCTTAGATTTATTGCTTGTGTTTCTTCTATTGCTCAACAGGGTATACCATTCTATCCCCTCATTTTCTTCGGTTGTTGAGTTTACACCAAGCTTTCTAAACAAATCATTTTGAGGATTATCAAGGCCTTTCGACTTCCACCAGCTCTTTATCCGATTATAAGGATCACTTCCTCCGAAATAGATTAATTTCCCACCTTTTTCAACCCAATTACTCAAACTTGTGTGGTATCTTTCATCCAATGGTTTCATTGCATCGTAGCTTAAGAGAAGGACAGTGAAAGCATCCAAGTAGCCAGGAACAAGTAGCCTTTCTAAACTAAGGATCTGAACTGGGACTCCTGCCCTGAGCAAAGGCATGCATAATCCATAGAATGAGTCCATGTTTGATGGGCATGGTTCATGATTCTGCCACATTACTGTATCTGAAATAAAAACGCCTACGACTGCCTGTGATACTGCGTTCCCTTGCACTCCGTTTTTATCTTCCAAATGGAACTGAGCTTGCGCATTCCAAATGGATAACAGCTCCGTTACATAAGATTGGGGTATCTCTCCGCCAAGAAATCCTCCGAGCGGGGGAAATGCGCCAAGCTCATATATTTCTGTCTTGGAAAACTTTTCAGGCCATGGGGTCACCTCATACCTTGAAGTCTGTGGAAAGAGCAAGCTTGCAACGAGCACGTCTTGATACCAGTTTCTGTATGTCGACCAGCCATGATTTGCCTCGTCTGACAAGAAATCGTTGAACAGCCATAATGGCTTTGAACAGCCGCGCATAAGGTTTACAAAGAAACTGTATTCAAAATACGCATTTTCAAAAACCATCCTTTGATACTTGCCCCGATACTTTATGAACGATTTTGCTGTGTCAGACCAAACTTGACCAATAACGCCATCGCAATTTTTTATGTCAGGCAACATTGAATGTGCAAAAACCAAATGCCAGGTTGCATAATTTATGGCACTGTGTATTGGAATTATACATCTGACATGTGGATGATTTTCCTTGATATATGTTGATATCTCCTCAAAAAACCTTTTCCACAACGCCGATTTTAGTTTTGACATTTCATAGCGCGCGTCCATGGATGATGCAGGATCCCTCCACGCGGTGCCATAGTAACGCTCCCACTCCCTCTTAAAAATATGACTATATCCATCCACTGCGTGAGTTTCAGCCTCTTCTGGATATATGGAAAGAACTCCAAGCTCAACAACTTTATCAATCCAATCTTTGACAAAAGCAATCCACTCATCTGAGGGAATAACGTACTTGAGCGGTTTTCCTGATTTACATTGTCCAATTGGCTCCGGATGCTTTTTGAAAAAAGCATCCGCGCCTGTTCCCCCATATGCATGGAACATAAAGCCTAATTTTTCATACCCATGTTTACGCCATGAGTCAATTGTCTCGGATAACGATTGCCTTTTTGTCGCTGCAACATGAACAATGACTTCCTCTGTTCCAATGTCTATGTCAGGACACCAGGGAGCGAGGGTCTGAAACAGGGTTTGCGGCTGTTCCATGAGGCAATGTTTTTTATTTGCTTTCTTTGGCATCAGTCGATTTCCCATTTTTTAATAATGTCAATCGGGCAAGCATATTTTCGTAAAGTTCCTTTTGCCCGCTTATGACTATAACTTTTGCCGTGCTGATTTTGCCTGGAGAAAAGGAGAGAGTCCCATTTTGAGCGGAATTGCCTTCCAATTTCTGAAGTCCCTGTGCATTCAGTTCAAAAACATCATTAGTTTTAAACCATTCGGGTAATTTGACCGTAAGTTCAGGTTTTGTGGAAACATGGGGGATAAAACACTTCTCATCATATTGATAATCATGATTTAATAAGACAACAACAATCGCATCATCTCCACACAAAATCGAGCTGATCTCAAGTTTGCCTGAATTCCATCGGTCCAATATCTCACCTCTCACAAGCAAATCACCCAAGACAGTCAACTCGGCATTTATATTCTTGATTTCCTCCCATAGTTTTCCCGCCTCGGGCGTCTTCCAAATCCCTACTCCTTTGGGTTCTCCGTCGACTTGTTCATAGGCAAAATAAGAGATTCCTCTAGCACCATGGGCGACAGACATATATACCATAAGGCGCTCTTCGTCTGGAGTCGGCCCGCGCTTTTTCATATCCCAAGGAAAGGCCTGTGGAACAAATGACACAGGTTTAGGGGCAACCGCCAAACGCAGGGCTTCCATTTCTCTTCCGACAATTTCAATATCTGATGCGGGCGCAGGCGGCATACCAAAAAGTATAGGATAGTAGTAGAGGCCAGGGAAGTCTACAAAATCAAAATCACGATATATAAAATGCCCATTGCCAAATACCCTGGGCTCAATTCCAGCCCAAGTGTGCGAACACCATGTCGGCTGTTCAGTATATGTGCGATAGGGAATCACCCAGGATTTCAGTACAATGCTCGGCCACTCATCATTGCATTGCCAACAGGGCTCATCAACAACTTCCCAAAGAACAAGATTGGGTTCTTTCCCAAGGCGCTTTGCACGTTTTTCAACGCCGCCCCATGGATCTATATTTTGCCAACGGTTCCCACAATAATTCAGACCATACCTGGCTAATAAGTCCAATGTTTTTTCCGCGCCGCCAACCTTTTTGGCATCATGCAGCCATCCCGAATGCAGCGTATTGATATAGTGCGATTTGTAATCTTTCAGCCATTCTTCCGAAAATGATTCTCCGGCTTTGCACTCAGGCCCTAGTCCGCCGCCCCATGTGGCGATAAAGAAAAAAGGGTCTATTGCCTTGACCAAGCAGGCACTGGAGCTTTTCTCTGTCACAACTTTCACAATCCTATAGTCCCCGCGATTCAAAGCCTCAGGTAAAATGACTGACAAAAACCTACGTGATATGCCAATATTTCTAATCGTTGTTTTTGCGGTAACATCTTTTCCACTTACATACACCTTGCGTATATCAATCTCTGAAGCATCTGACGCTGTCAGATAGATTTCAAGTCTCTTGAATTCCTTGTCAAAGGCATAAGAATTGAATTTTATTGATGGAGAATCATTTACAGCAAGTTCTTTTTCCGATATCGTTCCATCCTCCTGGACAAGTTTTAGTTTTATTTTCTCCTTGATGGCAGAAGGAGTCCTGTAGCGTATTTTCAACTCGGCCCAAGCCCCCGGAGCAATCGGATTAGGTACCATGTCCGCCCATAAGATATTCGTATCCCCCATCAATTTCCCAAGATTTGAAGTTTGAACTGGTATTGGCAGTCTGACGCCTTCAACAAAAATATCTTTGAACCTCAAGTCCTTATCAGAAGGATTTTTAATATACAGATAGAGATTGTCCCTCCAATCTTTACCAGAGTATATGAACATGTCATCTTTCCAGTCTGACTTTAGAATTGCAAGATTGTCGACGATGTCGCCGGAAGTTATGTCGTCTCCCCAAAGCATTCCCTGCAGGAACAGGCAAAGCATGAAGAGTAGAATGCAAAGATAGGGAGAATTGGGCTGTTCATTTTGTTTTTTCATCATTTTTCTCCAGCTGGTTTATAGATGAGTCGTTATTTTTTAGGCAAAATTATCTCATATTTTTGCAAACAATAAATTCCTTTGTTGGCAACAATCATATAAGACTTCCCTTCCTCTTCCCACAATGCAAGATCGCAGGGATTGCGGAGCGGATATTTATTTTCTGTGTCTTTTTCAATTATGCTGAGCAATTCTCCGTCTGTAGTGTAAATTTTTATTCTGTTGTTTCCACTATCAGCCACATAAAGCCAATTCTTGTATACACATATACCTTGTGGTTTTTTGAAAGCATCTTCTCCAGCGGAAGGATATTTCCCTCGTTCCCATTCGAGAACCCAAATCTTGTTTTCAGTCTTATATTTTCTTACTGAGGATTCAAGAGCTACATATAAGGCGTCTTTATCATCAAAAGCAATTCCCGATGCTGAATTGAGACCTGAAATTACATCGGAGGGTTCTCCGGCAAGGTCAAGCCCGATTTTCTTGATCTTACCTTCCATTGGACTGCTGAAATAAAGGTGATTTTCTGCAATGGCCATGCCACAGTGAGTTTCTGACGGAGGTGATGGATGATAATCCCATTGGGAAGGGAATGATGTTTTGCAGGTACCTGTGTGATCGTACATTTTTATGCTTCCGTCGTGAATAATGTAAAATACATCATTCTGCTTATCGCAAACAATCCCTTGTCCGCCAGGAAGCTGCATTTTCCAATTCCCACTGGCAGAGTCATAGATTTCTCCGTCTCCGCCTGCCATATATACTTCCCCTTTGGCATTGATATCTACAGCAAGCGGAGAAATATCTTTGATCAACCGTTTGTATTTTCCCTTGTCATCAAATATGAAAACGCAGCAGTTATCTTCATCCATTACTGCAATATCGCCATTAACAGGATTTATTTCCTTATTTGGCGCGGTGGCAATGTCAGTAACATGAGCAAACTTGTTTCCTGGAACTACACCTTGCGGTATTTCTAGTTTATCAACAGGAGAAAGGGCGGGGATCTTGGCCATTTCATCAGCACTGACCGGCAGCCCTTTTGCATAGGCTGATTCCTTTGTATATTTCATACAAGGCTTCCACCCGTATGCATACAGATCGCCTGTCGTCTGATCTACATAAAGCTTGCGAGCCTCAACGATATTCAGTTTGGATATCTGCTTTCCTGTGTTTTTGTCAAAAATAAAAACTTGTCTGACGCTGTGGAGGAAACTTGCAAAAAGTTTATCCTCATACAGAGCAAGGCTGCCAACCCACCATGTTGCTGAAGGAATTTCAAATTCAGTGTTAATTGAATGACCGTTCTCCGCGTCATATTTTCTTATCTTGGGGATCTGGTGGAGATCGGACACCCAGACTGCCTTCCCATCTGTCACAATGCCAGATCCACTCCATCTAAAACGATCTGGAATAGGACTCGTCCACAAGACTTTGCCGTCCATGTCTATTTTTTGGATATCACCTGTGCCCGATATATAAAGGTTTCCAGCCAGATCATAACATGCTTTTTTAGGCGCGCCAAATTTCACATAACCTTTCTCTGGTGTCCCTGTGTTCCCAATCGTTTGTTTGCATGATATATTGATCTGTTCTTCTGCCACTAAGCCATGGAAAGCGATTAAGCCCAAGAGACATAAGAAGCATTTCCTGATCATATCAACCACCTTTTCTGATAATTTTTCTTTTTAGACAAACCTTTTAATTTTCAAAATACTCATATTGGGAAATGTCTATTTTGCGGCATCTCAATTCTTTGGCAACTTCTGTCTTTAATAAGAAAACATATTCCACCCAAGTATAGTCATATGCATAAGATATCTAGTCAGAGTCAATGAATTCCAAGACATCAGCTTCCGCAAGACCAATAACAGTATCGGCTCCTCCGTAATAAACACTAAGTTTAGTCCCATTTAAAACTGCGCCACATGTAAATACGACATTTTCAACATCGCCAGTCTTTTCCCAACTCATTTGAGGCTCAAGTATTGGAATATCAGTCCGTTTTAGCACATTGGCCGGGTCATTAATATCCAGAAGCACAAGGCCGAGCCTATAAACGAGATCCTTTGACACTGCATGATAAACCATCAACCAGCCTTTTGGAGTCCTAAACGGTGGTGCTCCAAGGCCTATCTTGGCATATTCCCATTCAATTTCTCCACGCCTAGTCCGCAAAAGTCTTCGATGTCCGCTCCAATTTTTCAGATCGGAAGAAAAAGATAGCCATATGTCAAGAGGGCGGCTTGCCTCCTCTTCCGTGAATCCCATCGGGCGATGTATCAATGCAAATTGGCCATTGATTTTTTCAGGCCACAAAGATGCATTTTTATTATTACCGAAGAGGGAATAATCAAATATTACGCCATGGTCTTTCCATTCTCTAAGATCTGGCGATGAACAAAGTGCAATCTCAATGTTTTTCCCATTCCAAGTCACATACGTTAAATAATAAGTGTCATCGATTTTTACTATCCTGGGATCTTCACAACCAATTGAATTGTCGTTTCTTGTCCCATAGCGCAGGATAGGGTTATCAGCACACTCAAAATTAATTCCATCTGAACTCCATGCATGTCCTATGCACGAACGATTCTTTTCTGGCACATGCGATACCCCCCTGTAGAACAAATGCGTAATACCAGCCTCCATAATTGCAGCAGCATTAAGGACTGCACTTTGTTCCCATTTAATGTTTCTCCTGGGGACAAGTATCGGCTTTTCTGATACTCTTTTCAATCTGATCATTATTCTTGCACCTATTTTATAGCTCTATTTTCAAGGAGAATATTAGTCCTTCAAACATTGCTTGCGATTGGCCGGAAAAGTTTTTCCCGAAACTTCACTTCACGTCTTTGCACGAGCTTCCCAACAAATCTCAGGCATACGTTTGCCATCCCTCTCGAATCTTTTCATTGTTTTTATGCAACTACCTCTCCTCACTGGACGTTTCTACATGATCCCAGACAGCAAAATATATCCATATTTCTTTAAAAGAATCAAATATTCTATTCAAACCATTGGTTTTGCTATGAAGTCAGCTCGGCAGTGCTTTAGGTACTTGAGAGCAGCAACCTGTCCGCTCATTTCCAGTTCGCCCTTCATTACCGGATCATGCCAGCCTTCAATATCAATTGATCCCTTGAACCCGCCAAGGCGCAAATCAGAGATAATGGCCGTCCAGTCGCTGTCGCCAAAACCTGGTGTGCGATGGTAGGCGAATGGTTTTGTCCCCTGCGAACCGAACTTGCGGGCGGCTTCTTCGGGGATGGAGACAAACGCACCGTATTTTCGTACCCGATCCCAATAGACGGTGGCATCTTTGCCATGCACATGAAAGATCTTATTAACCCATTCCCGCAGTTGCGGCATGGGATCAATCA
>Ga0209417_1007173_pt1 | contig 10921 bp, 8 predicted proteins | sample RifGroF2_FD_184002 | JGI IMG/M metagenome (GOLD analysis project Ga0209417, IMG submission 184002) | Groundwater microbial communities from Rifle, Colorado, USA - Groundwater F2 (SPAdes) (version 2) | ecosystem: Environmental > Aquatic > Deep subsurface > Groundwater | place: Rifle, Colorado... | reverse complement strand
AAATTAATAACTAAAACCCGGTTAATTCCGACATCAACAATCCTATAGCCATTGCCATAAGGAACTGGCGGCCAGTTTGCGGGCCGGATAAGCGGAATATCTTTATTTCCTAATAAAATGAGCGCGTCTTTTTTGTCAAAAATATGATTGCCAGAAGTCAAAACTTCAACGCCAGCTTTTAAAATTTCGCCCACGCTTTTCTCCGTAACTCCAAAGCCATGCGCCAAATTCTCCGCATTAGCGATTATCAAATCCGGCTGGTATTTTTCTTTCCAGCCAGGCAAAACTTTTTTAATTGCTTTTCTTCCTTGTTCGCCGATTATATCGCCGAAAAACAATATTTTCATTATTGACTACCGTCTACCGTCTACCGCCTACCGCCTTAAGCCGTAGTCGGTAGACCGTGGTCGGTCAGCGTTACCGCGCGTACTCTATCACCCTCGTTTCCCTAATTGCCACAACTTTAATCTCTCCAGGATAATTCAAGTCATCCTGAATCCGGTCGGCAATTTGCTTAGCAAGCTTGCGGGCGGAAATATCGTCAATTTTTTCCGGAGAAACAAAAACTCTTATTTCCCGCCCGGCTTGAATAGCGTAGACCTTTTCCACGCCCGGAAATGAGCTCGCTAAATCTTCTAATTCTTTCAACCGCTTTAAATAAGCCTCCAAGGTGTCTTTTCTGGCTCCGGGCCGGGAACTGGAAATCGCGTCAGCCACTTGGACAATAATTGATTCCAAATTTTCAAAAGGATATTCTCCATGGTGGGCTTGCATTGTTTTAATAACTTCAGGGGAAATATTGAATTTTTCCAAAATCATTTTTCCAATATCAACGTGCGATCCTTCTATTTGATGGTCAACCGCTTTGCCAATATCGTGCAGTAAGCCGGCTTTTTTAGCTAATTCAACATTAGCGCCAAGTTCCGCGGCAATGGCCGCGGATAAATGCGCCACTTCCAAAGAATGAAGCAAAACATTCTGGCCAAAGCTCGTCCTAAAGCAAAGCCGGCCGAATATTTTAACTAATTTCGGATCAAGCCCAACCACCCCGGCGTCAAAACAAGCAACCTCGCCGGCTTCCTGGATTTTTTTGCCAATTTCATTTTTAGCCGCTTCAACCGCCTCTTCAATTTTAGCCGGCTGAATCCGGCCATCAGCAATAAGTTTTTCTAACGCCAGTTTGGCAACCTGGCGCCTAGTCGGATCAAATCCGGAAATAATAATAGCTTCCGGCGTTTCATCAACAATAATTTCAACGCCAGTTAATTTTTCGAGAGTTTTTATATTTCGCCCTTCTTTGCCGATAATCCGCCCTTTCATTTCATCAGATGGCAAAGAGACGGTTGTTGAGCTTATTTCCGCGGCTTGCGAAGCGGCATAGCGCTGCATAGCCAAACTCATTATGTCGCGCGCTTTTTTCTCTAATTCCTCCGCGCCTTCCCGCTCCATTTTTTTTACTCGCTCTAAAATTATTTCTTGGCTATCTTTTTCAACAGTTTCCAAAATGCGCTTCTGGGCTTCTTCTCTTGATAACTGGCTGATTTGCTCCAGTTTTTGGCTTTCCTCTTCGCGAATTTTAGTAACTTCTTCCTGTAAATCCTTTATTTTTTGCGCCTTAACCTGGATTTCCTGTATTTTCTTTTCCGCTTCATTGTTTTTCCACTCCAGCGTCTGTTCTTTTTTTTCAATCCGCTGTTCAGCGCTTCTCAGCTGGCTTATCTTGTCTTTTTCCTCTTTTTTTACTTCTTCAAGTATTTCATTGCTTTTATCCTTTGCTTTAAGGATAATTTCCCTGGCTTCTTGCTTGGCTGAATTAATTAATCTTTCAAGCTTTGCCTCAATTGTTCCAGCCTGCTGTTTAGCAAGCGTCTGGCGAACCCAATAACCGAGCAATGCACCGGCCATTAACGCCAAGACCACCGCAATAATAGTTGCAACACTCACCATAATATATTGTTGACTTTACTAAGCCATAAAGCATTTTTTGTTTTGCTCAGCTTCGCGACTTGATAATCTGGTCAATGATCCCGTAAGTTTTAGCTTCTTCAGACGTCAAATAGAAATCTCGGTCTGTGTCTTTTTCTACTTTTTTAAGATCCTGGCCAGTATGCTTAGCTAAAATCTGGTTTAATTTATTTTTTAACTTAATAATCTGACGGGCGGAAATCTCCACATCAACCGCCTGTCCTTCGGCTCCGCCCATCACTTGATGAAGCAAAATCTCGGAATTAGGCAGGGCAAATCTCTTGCCTTTTGCTCCGGCCACCAAAAGCGTGGCTCCCATTGAAGCGGCTAGCCCAATGCAAATAGTTGAAACATCCGGCTTTACGTATTGCATAGTATCGTAAATCGCCAAACCGGCTGTAACAACGCCGCCCGGAGAATTAATGTAGAGTTTTATGTCTTTTTTCGGATCCTGGCTTTCCAAGAATAGCAACTGGGCAATAACAGCGTTGGCTACTGAATCAACAATCGACCCGCTAAGAAATATAATTCGATCCTTTAAAAGGCGAGAATAAATGTCATAAGCCCGCTCGCCATCATGGCTTTTTTCTATAACTGTGGGAACCAAATTCATTTAAAACTGCCCACAGACTACTGTCCACGGCTAATTGCTATTAATTAGCTGTAGTCGGTAGTCAGTAGCCGGTAGTCAAAATTTTTCTAGCATCTCAAACACCTTCTCGTTTCTTACTATTCCATAAGTATATTCTTTCAATTGCTCAGTGTCAATTTTATGCTTTGCTTCTTCTTCGTCGGGAAACTGGCCTAAAAACTGGCTCATTTCCTTATTCAATTCCTCGTCAGAGACCTCAATATTTTCCTTTTTTCCTATTTCCCGCAAAATCAACATGGCTTTAGTCCGCTTTTCTGCTTGCGGCTTTATTTCTTTTTTAACCTCTTCTTCAGTTTTCTTTATGCTCTCTAAATATTTTTCCCAGGGCAAGCCAAAATTGCTGACCTTCGCTTTAATCTCCCTTATCATTTGCTCTGCTTCCTGGTCAATTAATAAGCCGGGCAATTCCATTGCTGATTTATCAGCTATTTTATTAATAATTTCTTCCCGCCAATCCTGTTTTTCCTTTGTTTCTTTTTCCAATAAAAGCCCTTGTTTAATATTCTCTTTTAATTTTTCCTTATTCTCAAAACTTCCCAAGCTCTTGGCAAATTCATCGTTTAATTCCGGCAGTTCCTGCTCCTGGACTAAATTCATCTTAACTTTAAAATCAACCAGCTTGCCAGCCAAATCTTCCTGCTGGTAATCATCGGGAAAAACCAAGCTGAAATTTTTTTCCTCGCCTTCTTTTAAGCCAATCAAATTTTCATCAAACCCTTTGATAAATCTGCTCTGCCCCAAAATTAATGGATGATTTTTGCTTTCGCCATTTTCAACTTTTTTTCCTTCCAGCGTTGCTTCAAAATCAACTTCCACCCGGTCGCCCATTTTCGCCTCGCGCAAAACCGTTATAAATTTTGCCCGGGATTTTTGCAGCCATTCCAAAGATTTGTTAATTTCTTCTTCGCTAATTTTAATTTCATTTTTTGTTTTCGGTTTTTTTTCTTTGGCAATTTTAGCGTAATCAGGCAATTTTATTTCCGGCAAAACAACAACTTCCGCCTTAAAAACCAGCGGGTTGCCTTGGGCTAATTTAGTTATAATAATTTTCGGCTGGCCAATCGCTTCAATTTTATCTTCGATAATAATATTAACGTAAGTTTTCCTAACTGCCAGTTCCGAACCCCGCTCCATAATTTTTGCCAGGCCAACTTCCCGCTCAACAATATTGCGCGGCGCGCTTCCCTGCCTAAACCCGTCTATTTTCAAGCTATGCGACAATTCCCGCGCCGCCTCATTCAAAAAACTTTCCCACTCATTTGCGGGAATTTCAACTTCAATTTCAATTTTCGACTCCGGCAGTTTTTTTATTGTCTTTTTCATAAAGCTACAGACTACCCGCCCGCAACGCCTTAACATAACTTTAGCGGGCGCGGCAGATATTTACAAAAATTAATTTTTTGCACTTTTATACTTCTGCCTTCTTCCCGCACATACGAAAAGTTTTGAAAGAAAATAAATCCGAGGCGAGCGTTAAAAATTTGCGTGTTATGCCTTTGGGCCCCGCCGCTAGGCGGGGTGCATAGCAAATTTAGCTCGCCGAGGATTATATTTTCTCAAAACTTTATCGTGTGCGGCAGTTTTTGCCTGCCTCGCCGGCAAGGCGGGCTACTTTTTTGCAACCAAAAAAGTAGATTAAATTTTGAAATATAAATTTATAAACTAAACCTGGATTCCCACTTTCGCTCGCCTCGTCATAGCCTTTAGCGAAGCACGGGCGGGAATGACAAAAATAAAATCTACACCAAAAAGCTCACAATTAACAACGCGACAATATTAAGAATCTTAATCATCGGGTTAATGGCTGGGCCAGCGGTGTCTTTATAGGGGTCGCCAACTGTGTCGCCAGTTACCGCCGCTTGATGCGCCAGCGAACCTTTGCCGCCGAAGTTTCCATCTTCAATATATTTCTTCGCGTTATCCCACGCCGCTCCGCCGCTCGTCATCGAAATCGCCACAAAAATTCCCGTTATAATCGAACCCATTAATAATCCGCCAAGCGCCTGGGCTCCCAAAAATAATCCAACTAGAATCGGCGCTAAAACCGGCAAAAGAGCGGGCAAAATCATCTGCCTGATTGCCGATTTAGTTACAATATCAACGCAAAGCCCGTATTGCGGCTTTCCAGTTCCATCCATAATTCCCTTAACTTCCTTAAATTGCCGCCTCACCTCATTAACAACCGCGGCGCCAGCTTTGCCAACCGCTTGCATGGCCATTGATCCAAAAAGATAAGGCAAAAGCCCGCCTAAAAATAAGCCGATGATAACTTTAGGATCATTTAATTCAAAAGCAAAAGTTTTTCCGCTAAAATCAAAAAGCTCCCGTGAATACGCGGCGAAAAGAACAAGGGCTGCCAAACCAGCAGAAGCAATAGCGTAGCCCTTGGTTACGGCCTTGGTGGTATTGCCAACCGCGTCTAAAGCGTCAGTAATTTTTCTGACTTCAGGCGACAAATTAGACATTTCCGCGATTCCGCCCGCATTATCAGTAATCGGCCCGAATGAATCAATAGCCACAATAATTCCCGCCATTGAAAGCATGCTCATCGCCGCCAAAGCCACCCCATAAATCCCCGCTAAATTGAAAGACACAAAAATGCCAGCGCAAATTAAAATAACCGGCATAGCGGTTGACTGCATTGAAACAGCGAGCCCGGTGATAATATTGGTTCCATGCCCGGTTGTTGAGGCCTTAGCAATAGAGCGAACCGGCTTAAAACTTTTAGAAGTGTAATACTCAGTTATTAAAACCATGCCCGCGGTTACAACTATGCCAACAACAGACGCCCAAAAAAGATTAGAAAATCCAAAATCTTCTTTGCCAGAATTATTGGTTAAATATTTTACAACCGGATAAAATCCAATTAACGCCAAAACCGCGGCGGCGATTAATCCTTTATAAAGCGCGCCCATAATGCCGGCCCCGTTCGAAGCCGAAGAATTTGTTTCGGAGTTTTTCTTTTTTCCCAAGCGGACAAAGAAAACTGCCAGGACTGAAGCAATAATTGAAACAGCGCCTAAAGCCAAAGGCAATAAAATCGCGTTTTGCAATCCCGGAAAAACCAAAGAACCCAAAGTCATGGCGGCAATTGCTGTCACCGCGTATGTCTCAAACAGGTCCGCGGCCATGCCAGCGCAATCGCCGACATTATCTCCCACATTATCCGCTATAACTGCCGGATTGCGGGGATCGTCTTCTGGAATTCCAGCTTCGACTTTGCCGACTAAATCCGCTCCCACATCAGCGCCTTTAGTAAAAATTCCTCCGCCTAACCGGGCAAATACAGAAATTAAGCTTCCTCCAAATCCCAAGGCAATTAAAGATTTTAAATCTCCGGTTAGCCAATAAAACCCAGCCACCGCGAAAAGCCCTAAACCAACAACTAATAAACCAGTCACTGTTCCGCCCTGAAAAGCTAAAGTTAAAGCTGGCTTCAAGCCGGATTTCGCGGCTTGCGCGGTGCGCACATTAGCCCTGACCGCAACATACATTCCAATATATCCGGCTAAAGCCGAAGCGATTGCCCCGACTAAAAATCCCGCAGTTGTCCATCCGCCAAAAAAATAATAAAGCAAAACTGAAATAACAACTGCCACCCAGGCAACTGCCCGGTATTGCCGGTTTAAATAGGCCTTAGCCCCTTCGGCAATGGCTTGAGAAATTTCAACCATTTTCCCTTCGCCAGCTGATTTTTTCATCACTTGCCACGCTAAATAAAAAGCAAAAGCAACGGCAATCAAACTGGCTATTATTGATAGAAGAATTATGCTCATAAAAAAATGTCAAATGTCAAATTTCCAATGCCAAATAAAATCCAAAATCCTAAATCTTAATTTGATCATTAGGGTTTTGTCATTGACTTGTCATTCGGATTTTGTCATTTAGATTTAATCTTCTTTATTTTATTATTATTCTGTTTTCTTCTTCTTCTTTCCTTTTTTCTTTGGCTTTTCCTTCGCTGGCTTCACCTCTTCCTTGCTTTCGGTTTTTTCTTCCACTTTTGTTTCTTCCGCTGTTTCCTTTATTTCTTCTTTTTTGTCTTCTTCTGTAATTTCAACTGCCTCTTTCTCGCTTTGGACAGCTTCGCCTTGCGCTGGTTCCTCACCCTCAATTTCAACTTTCTCGCCTTTTGCCGAAATAATATCAACTTTCCATCCAGTCAATTTAGCGGCCAAGCGCACATTCTGCCCTTTTTTGCCAATTGCCAAAGAAAGCTGGTCTTCCGGAACTTTAACAATTGCTTTTCTTTCCGCTTCTATAATTTCCGTATCAATAACTTTAGCCGGCGACAAAGCATTGCCAACAAATTTTCCGGGATTTTCGTCCCACTGGATAATATCAATTTTTTCTCCGCCTAATTCATTAATAACCGCCTGAACTCGAGTTCCTTTCTGGCCAACAAGCGAGCCAATCGGATCAATTCTTTCCTCAGCTGAAAAAACCGCTATTTTAGAACGGGAACCAGCTTCCCGCGCCACGCCTTTAACCAAAACCGTGCCCGCGGCTATTTCTGGAACTTCAATTTCAAAAAGCCGGCTGATCATTTCCGGATGAACTCGAGAAAGCAAAACCATTGAACCCTGAGGGCCTCTCTGCACTTCTAAAACATAGAGCCGAAAACGCTGGCCCGGACGGTAATACTCTCCAAAAATCTGCTCTTCCTGCGGCAAAATGCCGTTGCCGCGGCCTAAATCAATCAAAACATTGCCCCGCTCAATTCTTTGGACAACGCCGGAAACAACTTGGCCCTCCCGGCCTTTATATTCTTCAAAAACCGCTTCTTTTTCAGCTTCTCTGATTCTTTGGATAATAACTTGCTTGGCGGTTTGCGCCGCAATCCGGCCATAATTTTTGTCTGGTTCCAGGGAAAACAACATTTCTTCTTTAAGCTCAATTTTTTTATCCAGTTTTTTTGCCTCGTCAATCATAATATGCCGTTCCGGATTAAACCTAATTTTTCTTTCTTCGCCTTCAGCCAGCTCTTCTTCTTTATAAACTTCTTCTTCCTCGCCTTCTTCAAGCTCCGGTTTTAGCATGCTTTCATCCACAACTAATTTCACCTGGAATAATTTTGTTTCTCCAGAAACCAAATCAAGCTTGGCTCTAATATTCTGCCCTTTCCGGCCATGCTCTTTTTTGTAGGCAGCGGCAATCGCCATTTCAATAGTTTCTAAAACTTTTTCCTTGGCAATCCCTCGCTCTTCGCAAATTTGTTCTATTGCTGATAAAAAATCTCTATCCATGAAAATTGCTAACCGACTACAGTCTACAGTCCACCGCCATTTAAAGCGGTAGCCGGTAGTCAGTAAGCAGTAGTCAGCTTATTTAAAAGAATAGCCCGCATCTCTGCGGACTTCCATCGACTAATTAAATGATATCATTAAACAGCAAAACAAGTCAATAATTTCCTTATCCAAAACAAGTTTTGGCATCCAAAAAATAATATCGCTAAACCCTAAAATTTATTCGAAATTTTATTCTGAATATTTGTTCCGCGTTGTTCCGCAGCTATGCCCAAACGCAATTCCTCAAATGTTTTACTTGCGCGTTCTTTCCGCCAAAATCTAATTCCACAATTAAAACATCAATTTGCCAGGCAACTTCTGATTTTATTTTATTTTCCGCCAGCCAGGAACGCGCCGCGCGAATCAACCGCTGTTGCTTGAAAAAATTAACATTTTGCGCTGGCAAAAATTTGCTATCTTTATTTTTCGACTTTACTTCAACAAAAACAATGTCTTTTTTAAATTTCGCCACAATATCAATTTCCCCCCATTTTCTATTATAGTTTTTTTCCAAAATTCTATATCCAAGCTTTTTCAGATATTTTTCCGCCGCTTCTTCGCCAATATCCCCAAGTTTTCGTTTTTGAGTCACCACGTCAGCAATACTTGCGTGCGAAAAAATTAGCCACAAAAACAAGCTGAGCCGAGCGCTGGAATTGCCTGCGGCGAACGAGCGCGAAGCGCGCAGTGAGGGAACCGCGGCAATTCCAGCGAGGCGAATCCGTTTTTGTCTAATTTTTATCGCAGCAAGGAAGTTCTTTTGCTACTTTTCTGTCTTCACAGAAAAGTAGATAGTTCTTGCCAAATCAACAAATAACTGCTAATTTACAATTAGAAAAATTATCCTGAATTTCTGAATTAAGGGAGAAATCAATGGTAGTTCCTTATATTGGAATAACTGGAGTTATGGGCCGCTCGCAAGCTATATTCATTAGCGCCAGCGCGCTGAATTTAATGCCTGGCTCTGGCCGGCAAATTATGATGGGGGTTTTAGCAAGCTCAAAAACACTTGCTGGCCAAAGCAACAAATACCCGCATCTCTATCCGCCCATGAAAAACCTGCCGGAAATTTTCGCTTCTGACCCGCGGTTTTTAAATCTTATCCACTACAGCACGGATACCCCGCTCCTGCTCCGCGAGGAAATATTTAAAATTATCCGGCTTTTTAAAGAGCGGAAAAATGGGCTGAACGGCTTTCAATTAAATATTCCTTGGCCTTCAATCAGCCATTTGGAAGACATTAAAAATGCCTTCCCAAAACTTAAGTTTGTCTTGCAAATCGGGCCTGAGGCGTTTGAAAAAGCTGGGCATTCGCCGAAAAAAGTCAGGGACATGGCAAGCGATTATATGCCATTCGTTGATTATTTTCTGCTGGATAAAAGCGCTGGTTTTAACAAGCCGCTTGACGCGGAAGCGCTCCGGCCTTATCTGCGCGAGCTCTCAGATTTATTCATAATTGGGCTGGGCATTGCCGGCGGACTGGGGCCGGATACATTGCATCTGGCTGAACCGCTCATCCAGGAATTTCCGGATTTAAGCATTAACGCGCAAAGCGCGCTTCAAACCAACAACGCCTTAAATGCCAACCGTTCGGTTGAATATATCCGCCAAGCGCTCAAAATGTACAAAAAATATGAATAGTTCTTGCCGCCTTTCTGGCGGTTTTTTTATTTTTAGTTTTTAATTCCTAGTTATTATTTTTTAGCTTTTCGTCAACCATTTTAATCTCATCATAAATCCCTTCAATTAAATCATATTCTTTTAATTCTTCAATTGTTCCCCAAAAATAATCAGTAAAATCTTCTTCTAATTCAACTTCCCCGGATTTATAATCCGCGTAAAAGCTCAAAGTTAAAACTGGAATCTGGTCTGGCCGGATAAAAACCAAATCCAATAAATACTTTAATTCGCCAACCTCTAAATTGCATTCTTCTTTAATTTCCCGCCGCAAGTCCTTATCAACCACATTATACCAAGCGTCCTTGGTTGTTTTGGGAATATCAAGATAATCTTTTGGCTTCAATTTACCGCCGGGCACAGTCCACTTATTCGGATAAACCTTTTCATGCCCCGCCCGCTTAATAATAAGATACTTTATTCCTCCCTTTTCCAAAGGGAGGTTAGGAGGGATTTTCTTCACAATAATGGCCGTGGCCACAACTAAATGCAAATCTTTATTATTCATATTTTTTAGGGTTATATTATTTCTCCTTCTCTTATAATACTATTTTTCGCCGTAAAAGAAAAAGGCCAGCTTAGCTGGCCGCATAAAAAGGAGAAAAAGAAAATAATAAAGAAGACAGGAGAGAAAGAACAGAAAATAAAATGGAAAATGATAGAAGAGGAAATGCGCGGAACAAGAGTGCTTAGCCTTAGATGCTTTGTGAGCACCTAGATTCCCATCGCTTTCGCAATGGTACTTGGGTATCGCGTCAGCAAGTCCCTTGGCTTCTTTTAGCAAACGCTTTAAGAAGCTGTTGTTTTGTAACTTGCCAAGAGGTGCAGCAGCCCTCTCCACTGCCTTGCGACCCCGCAACCCCGAGCAATGCAACGCCTGCAAGCTATTCCACATTGCCGGTTTGGGCTCATCCTGAACGCTGATCAAAGATCAACGCTAGGAATCTCTTAATTTTGATTTCCTCAACCCACTTGTCCGCTACATTAAATTTACCGGAAAAATAATATCATGTCAATTGAATTTATCCACAAAATAATTAAAAAAGGCCAGCTTAGCTGGTCGCGCTACTTTTTTTGCCCAAGGTATTCTTGGTATTCTTTTTCTTGCCCGTCTATGGAGCCGTATGACTTGCGGCCACCAAGATAATCATCAGCGTAAACAATAGCGCCGCAAACATTTATAGTATCTGCCTGAAATAAAGATTCCTTGCGATACTTTTCGTCTGCATCTTTATAAACCACCCAAATCCGCGTGGCGTGATATGGCTCCACAGCGATTACTTTCGTGGGCCTCAAACACTTGTTTTCGCAGGCAATAATCGCAAAAACAAAAAATAAA
>Ga0209417_1007170_pt1 | contig 10923 bp, 12 predicted proteins | sample RifGroF2_FD_184002 | JGI IMG/M metagenome (GOLD analysis project Ga0209417, IMG submission 184002) | Groundwater microbial communities from Rifle, Colorado, USA - Groundwater F2 (SPAdes) (version 2) | ecosystem: Environmental > Aquatic > Deep subsurface > Groundwater | place: Rifle, Colorado... | reverse complement strand
CATTAGCAACACCCGTTTCTGCAATAGCAGCTAATAAACCATTTAATTCATCTACACTCATTCCAGCAGTTTCAGCAGCATCACCAAGAACGGCAAAACCCGTAGATAGTGTTTCTAGATCTACGTTAGCATTTTGAGTTGTTTTTACCCATTTATCAAGTAAAGATGTTCCTTGATCTAATTCAGTATCGGTTTGTCTAAGGGATGCGGCTAGGGTATCAATAGCAGCAGCCTCTTCCATTCCCGAAAGTTTTGCTAATATTAACGCATCTCTAAGTAATGTAGTACCAGTAGTAATTCTCTCAAAGGAAGAACCTAAGTTACCAGTAGCTCTATATGCTTGAGTAAAACTATCAATAGTATCACTTACACCAGTTCCTAAAGCATCTGCGGAGGATTTAGCTATATCAAATACTTCACCAACTCTTAGAGTAGAATCAGATACAGCAATCATAGCATTTGCTAGTCTGGTTTGGTTCTCAACCATATCAGAAACTAAGGTCTTAAGAGCATTTAGAGGCCCATAAATTAAAGCAATGGCAATTGACCACTTAGTTAGTTCTCGTAAATCCCTACCAATAGCAGAAGTTAAAGTTTGAAATTGTCTAGAGGTTGATTCAAGGTTATTTCCCGAAGGAGTATTATAATATCTTAATTTATTAGTTGCCCCGGTTTGATCTATCTGCTTCCAGTCTAATTGTTGCACCCCAGATGTTCCTATTGTAGTAATGTCTGGAGAACCTCTAAAACCAGCTTGTTCCGCCATAATTCTAGTTTTTGTATATCTTGGATTAGAATAAAACTCGCTGGCTACTCTTTGTTGCTGTAATACATCTGGTTGATTAAGAGCTTCATCAAGAGTTAGTCTAGCACTCTTTGCTGTTCCTCTATCTAATGCTTTATTTTCTCTTGTTGCAGCAGTAAAATCTTTTTCTACTTGAGCATGTTCATTTACAGATAATCTAAGTCTTTGATATGCTTCATTAAGTGCTTGATTATATGGATGAGTAATGTCTTTAAATCTTTCAATACCAGCATCTTGTGCTCCTACTTCTAGTTCCCTGCCTCTGTCAAAAGACAAATTCTGTCTCTGTGCTCTATTCCAAACAGCATTTATTTCTTGTTTTATTGCTGTAAGTCTGTTTAAGGCAGCTACTGCTTTTTGTGCTTCTAAAGAAAGACCAGAAGAGGGTTCGTTTCCTGTTCTTGTAAATTGAGTGGGGGATGCGCCTGCAATTTGGTTTCCTACTGCAAAGTTTGAATTTCCACTAGCGCGTGACAGAGTTTCCGAATTTTTCCATAGTTGAATATATCTTTGTAAAATAGATCTTTGTTGCTCATTAGCAAGAGGATTAGTATATGGAACTATCGGAGCAGTTCCTTCTCCCGTGTATGTAGTACCAGATACCCTAGTAAAACCCCGCCCAACATTTTTAAAGGGAAAACTACCCTGTCCGGTAGGAATATTAGATAGGGCTTGATTTCTTAGTGTAATTAATTCACGAAGTTGAAATTGAGCATCTACTATACTATTAATCCAAGTTTTAGGAACTGCGGTTCCCAAGGAAACTTGAGAAAAAGATCCTTGTAAATCTCTTAATCGTAACATAGACCGTTCTATGGCGGTATTAAGTAAATTCAAATTAATAATATAGTCTTGCAATGCCATATTTGCCATTTATTTTCAACCCTCAATATCAACGTCACGAATAATTATAGTATCACTATCAGAAGATTCTTTATTTCCTGTAACTCTTTCAAGCCAAGCCTCAAGTTCTGAAGAAGAACCATCCCAAAGGGTTTTGTCATCGGGTCGTTTAGATTTAGGCAGCTCATTCAGGTTGTCGATCTGCATTCTTTTTCTAATAACAAAACTTAGTGTGTAAGGTAAATCTGAAATATATTTTACTTTAGGATCTAGTGGAATTTGTAATGCTTTTGCTACAGACCATAAAGAAGCTATAGCATTACTTCCAGCTATTTTTTTAGGTTATCTGTATCCAACTCTAGGGAAGTATATTCGTTCATCAATCTTTGCTTTATTTCTGGAGCAATATTATCAAACTCATCAAAGTCTTTAAACATTCTAATCTTGAAACTCTTATCTTTATAGATACTAAAGTATACACACATCTCTTTGAATTTCTTAAATGATTCCTGTTCACAAAGTTCATTTATCATGAGAGATTCATATTTCTTTTGCAGTTCTTCATTGGAAAGATTAGAATATTCTTCTGAAAGTTTGTCTACTTTCTTTTTTAGATACTTACGAATCGCATCTTCTCGTTTCTTAGGATAATCATCAATTTCTTTCTGATATTTTTCCTGTTTCTCTAAAGAAGCATCAGAATCCGGTTCTTTGGGAATGTTGATCGTAATTTCCCTATAAGCATCTCTAGTTACATCTCTAAGATTTAGTCCTACAACTGCGTCTACTAGATTGGATTTGTCTACAACTTCTATATTCTGAATAAAAGCCATAGACTCATCACTAGATTTATCTTTTAGTTTTGCACGGAGTTCTGCACTCTTTCGTAAAGCAAACACTCTTGCTCTATTCAAATCCGCATCACCTACTAGTCTAATCCAAATTTTTGCTAAAATATTTCCATGTCCATCAGCAATTGCTGATTCTTTTGACCAAGAAAATAGCTTTGCGATATCAACATCACTCTTCTCAACTGGGGCCATAATCCAAATCCTTTCTGATAAAAGAATAAGGCATACATCTATCCCACCTAATGTATGCCTTTAATCATCCTTTGTTAATAAATTGTCTGTAACTGAGCACCAAGGTATTCCTTCAATGGTGTCAAATCTAGAGAACCATCTTTTCTTTCTTTAAGTCTTATTACATTATATCCTAGTTCTTTTAATTTCTTATTTTGCTTTTCGTCTTTACCCTTATTCATCTTTTCACTATGCCAGTAATAACCATCAGCATAAATACATAAATTTAATTCTGGTATGAAAGCATCGGGAATAGTAAAAGAAAGACCAAATTGTTTTTTATATTGTTTTTGAAAAGAGTCTAAACAAGCATATAGTTCATGCTCAATTCTGGTTCCTTTGCTGTGTGTTCCTGCTAAAAAACAACTTTGGCTACAGTGTCTTTGTCCTTTTCTGTATGGAAATTCTTTTCCACAGGTTTCACAAATAAGGGGTTTAAACTTTCTTGGGTGTTCCCTATCTATAAATAGTTTTCTGCACTCCTTGGAACAAAACCTTGGACCTCGTGTTTTTCGCCTAAAGGTATTCCCACACACATCACAAACCATATTTGGAAGAGTTCTATGAGATATGTAAAAACACTCTCTAGAGCAGTATTTCATTTTATTGGCTTTTGGTTTAAATTCTATACCACAAATTGGGCATATTCTAGGTAGTATGCTTCTGCGGCAAACTCTTTTGCAATTATTAGAACAATATTCTTGCGTTTTCTTTCTTGGTTCAAAAGATTTACCACAAACTTTACAGGTACTTTCTGTGTGTACTTGTCTAGCCTTTCTCGCGCAAGTATTAGAACAACATTTTACCCTAGACTTTACATTATAAAACTCTTTTCCACACATTATACAGAGTTTTAGTTTTCTCTGCGATTTAGTTCCAATACCATTACACTTCTTTGAGCAATATTTTTTTCCTCTTTTATTGGTTTTGATCATCTTTCCACAGACAATACAAGGAATGCTCAAATAATGATTTCGTGAATTCTCATAGCAAATTCTGGAGCAAAACTTTTTTTCTTTTTTATCTGTATTAAAATCTGCACTACAAAACGAACAGTTTTTTAGCATATTTACCACCTTTCCCAGAGGAGGTAAGGGGGAAAGTCCTCACCTCCTCTATGGTAAAACTGATTTTTATAGATTATGGGGCAATAGCTCCCGAATAAATAATTAAACTTCCTGTCGTACTCTTGAAATTGAAAACGCTCGAAGCGTTTCCTCCCGTATTAACCGAATAGGAATCGCCGACAATTGTGATAGATGGTATTTCTATCGATTTTAGTATGGTATATGGAGCAGTGGTTGTATCGCAAGGATCTTGTAGTTCGATAATTAATGCTACAGGAGTTGCATCACAACCTTCACCGGGTTGCCACTCTACACCAGAACCAATAGTTCCATAGGTAAGCAGAGAAATCAAATCGGTATCAGTATCTAGTACTGTGATTGAACCCTCAATCGTAGGAACTTGTCTCTGATATCCAACAATATCCCTACTACCCATTTGTTTAACCCCCTGTACTTGCATGTTACCATTAATTGTAACCGATTGCACACGAGGAATATCGTTTGCTAAAATACTAACTACCGCATCTTTACCCTTGATAGCAGAAGGCATACTTGCATCACCAACATCTGCCCAAGCAGTACTAGCATCTGAATGATAAACTGCAATCAGTTGACTAACTACAGTATCAGCAGCATTGAGAGTAATGGTTTTATTACCAACACCATTCGCTAGATATTCTCCTTCATCAGGAGCACCGGCAACTTCGGTTAGATAATTACCATCTGCAATAATAGATAGAACGTAATTACCATTTCTTAGTTGAATTGGGGTTTCAGTAAGAGTGAAGGAAACCCCAGAACCAGCGGGCTCCTCAGCAACTACGTCATATTTAAACCAACGTTTTTCTGAACCAATTAGGGTATAGTCCTCAGTAGATTCACCATCAACTGTATAGGAGAAAGAGAAATCCCTAACTTGTAATCTACGACCATGACCAGATTTTGCAAAAACAGCGGTATCTGGATCTTTAACGAAATAGGCAGCATCAACTTCACCTAATTCTGCAATATCAACCCCACCTCCAGGATAGGAAGCAGAGTCTGTACCAGTAAGGGCAGAGAAAACCTTAATACCTACATCGAAAGCAGAGAAGGATAAAGTTACGTTTGGTGTATCTTTACTTTCTCCAACGTGAAGTGAATTACCTAATTCATCAACTGTAGTCGATGGAATATCCTGTCCAAAACTGGTTTTTTGTACTCTAGAAGCCTTAAAAGAACCCAGCGGTCCAATTACGAACAACTGTAATTCTTTAGAAGGGACGGCAAGCCTTTTAGCCATAATTTTATTTTACTCCTCTAAGAGTATGTTCTCCGCTAAGATTGTAATAGTAGCTCTCCAATATAGCGGTGAAATTAACTCTGGATCTATTCTAACAATATTTATTTTTCTGTATTCTATATTAAGATGTCCAATAGAAGACGGATTACTAAAACCTGTGTTGTAATCATAAACCGTAATCCCATCTTTTAGGTCATTATAAACTTTATATGCAAATTCATCTCTTTGCGATTTATTTTTAGCAAAAACATCTATATACCAAGTACGAATTGAACCGCCTTTTCTGTCCCCTAGTTGTAGTGGATAATTTTCTAGTTCATCTTGTTCTATTGATATAGATGGTATAGTCAAATCCTCAACTGGAAAGCCATCCACAATTTTTACAAATGGTGTGGAGGAAAATTTATCTACTAACCAGTAATAAATACTTAGATCTTCTAATCTTTCCAGATACAAAATACACCTTCCTTATGGTCTAGACATAGCGATAAGATTTTCTAGCCTTTTAGTTCTTCTTCTTTCTCCACCACCAAGGCGGCGTCTATGACCAAGAATCTTTACAGCAGTATTTAAATCTTGTTCTAGTTTTTGTACTTTTAAACTGTCTGCTTTTTTAATACCATCGCCCATTTGAAGTACTAGATTGGCCCCCACATCAAAAGATAACGTGTTTAACTTTTCTAACATAGAAGATAATATTTCCATTTTCATCTCTAGTTCAGCAAGTATCTTTTCAGCACTAATAACATCAAACCCCGAATTAGCAGCAACCTGTACAGATTGACTTTTATAAAATTCTTTTATAGCAATTTGGGCTTTGGTTGTAAAATCTGTTGCGGCATTAAAAGGATAGGCTTCTCCTTCTCCACCTTTTCTATGAGCATTAGGAATTGGCATAGTTCCTTTATCTAGTATTTGCCAAAATGGGGCTATCTTACCAGAATAGTCTAGCCTCTTCTGCATAGAGGTCCAATATTTCCAGTGAAAATTTACCGCATCATTTCTTATTTTACCTTTACGTTTTACATTAGCGGGCCTTCCCTCTCGTCCAGCACCATAGAACTTTTCTTGCCAAAACCAACTTGCTATTTCTGCTTTGGAGTGGGTTTTTAGTTCCTTTCGTAATCTCTTTATTCCATTTCCATAGTCTGATAAACTACCTGCAACAACATTAAGATTAAACTTTACTTTTATATTACCATTTTTAAACAGAATGATGGTAATAGTTTTATCATCAAAAGCAACTTGTTTTAATCTCTCCGTAAAAAAGGGCACATTAAATTCTGTATTTATTTTTGCAGCTAATTTTATTTGCTCCCAAAGAATTCTAGGGGCCTCTGCAATGGTTTTCTCTAAAGCATCTCCACCAGAAACATCTTGAGGATTAGATTCTATTATGGACAATTGTTCAGAAATCTTATTACGCCTAACTATAAGTTTAGCAAGTTCTTTATCTACTCTTTTTGCTTGATCTTTATAGGTAGGTATACGAGATAAATCTTTCCTTAATAGTTCCTCGAATTCATTAGGCATATCACACTAGCATCTCTACATCGCCAAGGATCTCTCTTAAAATTGCCCTAAGGGTTCCAGATGTTTCATCTAAAACAATCTTACGAAATTCTGAATATTCTGGAGTATCCTTTGATATAAACTCTTCTGCTTTTTGAAGTAATACCGCTTGCATTTTCTTATTCTTCTTATTTGCAAAGGATATTAGGTCAAATAAATTCACTTCCTGAATCACATTTCCCATCTCCAACTCCTCTCTTACTCCAACTAAGCCTCTTTTTCAATAAGATCTATTAAGATTCGGTTAAGTTCTGGAACGCCGCGCATCATGGTTTTACGAATTTCCATTTCCTTATCATCTATTGTTACATAGATGGTATCATTGACTGTTTGCAGATTATCTTCTGTAAGTTCGACCTGTGCACCGCAACTACCCTCAAACCATTGTCCCCCAGCCTCCCAGCGCATCTGATCGGAACGCCCCCACGCAACGTGAGCTAATATCGTTACACCAGAGTAGGTAGGGATCCAATACACGCCTAAACATTCTGTACAGAAACTATTTGTGGATTCATTAGTCACGGGATCTAAATCACAGGAGGTACAGGCAGTAGCAGAAGCAACAACATGAAAAACTATTTCACGTCCGATTACTCCTCTAATTTCATCTATGATTTGTTTTGTGTTTGATGGAAACGTTATTACCACTATAAGATGCTCCTAAACAAGTCTGCCCAAATCTTTGAGATAGCCTTCCAATTATATGTTTCTGAACTAAACTTTTCTATACTTTTTTTAGACAGATCATTATACAATTCTTTATCTGTATATAGTCTTTCCATACAATCAGCAATATCTGTTGGGTGGAGTAAGACTCCAGTTGTCATAATCTTAGACTGAATAAATGGATCCCCATTCTTTACAAGGAGGCCGCAATCTTGGAATAACTCAGTACAAGAGGAAGAATCTGGAACGATCTGCGGTTTTCCAACAGATGCGTGTTCTACATTACAAAGTCCAAAACCTTCTCCCAACCCAGAGTTCGCCCCAACATCACAGGAATTATAAATAAGATTTAGTTTCTCTACAGGAACCGTTTGTATACCAGTCTTGAAACTTGTTACAATTAGCCTTTTGGAAATCCCCAATCTTTCTGCTAGGTTAGTAATCTTTAGATCTGCGTCCATCGTTCCACAGTGCATATAAATCAAAACATTGTTTGGTTTATTCTCAGAAAACAACTTGAAGGCTTCCATAGTTAGTTCAAGTCTTTTTCTCGGTTGATTGCGATTGGCGTTTAGGAAGATAAATGCTTCTTCCAGTTCTGGATTCTTAAAAATGGTTTTTCTAGCAAGTGTTCTGTCTACAGGATAAAAATCTGTCTGGTCTACACCATGAGAAATAATCTCAAAGGGAAATCCGGGTAGGGCTTTTTCTGCAACTTCTTTACCAAAGTTAGTATAAACTACTGCTTTATCTACCATTGGTATGTTAGAATACCAATCGGGATCGTGGTTTTCTGAGTCGATAGGGAAATATATAGAAATAGCCGGTTTGTAATCTAATTTTAAAGATTCTAATTTCTTTAGGTATTCTTTAATAACCCAGATGTCATTGAGAATATAAATTAGGTCAAATCTTTTGGTTTTTAGAATTCCCTCTAGCCTACTAAAACCATAAATATCACCATGAACTCCAGATGATGCTGGATATATTGGAAAATCATATGGATGTGGATCTCCAAAATAATTAACCCCTAATCCAGTAACCTCAAATTCATCTTTAGGTAAATATTTTATAATTGCATGTGCTACTCTAGACCAGCCTGTGGGAGCTACAAGGTCACTTAACCATAGGACCTGTATCTTCTTTTTTCCAGTATCCTTCATTACTCCAAAATCCTTTCTACTTATTAGTTTCTAGTATTGTTACTCTTCCACCAAAAGCCAGTTGTTTATTTGGATTCTTGAGATACAGATTGAGTTCATCCCAATCTCGTCTTATAGAACCTTCCAGCATACTTCCTGACGAAATATTAGAGTATGAAATCTCTGCATCTCTCCAACTACCCATATTCCAAGCATGGCTTTCGAGAGAACCCTCTTTTATGATGATTGCAGCCATAAGAACTATAGGCCACTCATCAGACTTTTGAATAACTCCTTCAGATTCCTCTATGGTAAAAGCAGCATCGGGATTTCTATAAACTTCTTCAGTAGTGGGATCAACCAAATATCTGAAGTTCCACCATCTCTGTAGTGCACCTACTGAAGTTACTAGAGACGTAAGTAACCAAGCATCTAAATATCTATAGGTAGCTGGGTCCGTGTCTCCTAGTTTCATCCGCAAAGTTGGAATTAGGTAATCTAAATCTACGGTAACTGTCATTCTTTAACTCCTACCTAACCACTAGCTAACAGGCAGTTTGTTGATTTCTGAGAGTCTGGATTCTATGGCCCCAATAATCTTGACGCTCTTTTCCTGTTCCTTAGCAATAGTAATCATACGATGCAAAACTGCCTCAGTTTCCACTTTATTGAGAATACTCTGCAAACTTAGAAACTTAGAATTAACAATTTCTGTAAGTTTTTCGTCAGAATAAGATTCAATCTTAGGTTCTTGTTCTGTCTCGTCTGGGTGAGTATATACAATAATATTTCCCTCATCAAACTGTCGTCTATTTGCTCTACGGAAAAATACATCCTCTTTCTCTGACCAAATATCCACAATATCTTTTCCGGGAAATTTAGGGTTGGTTTCTAGAATTAGTCCAACGGGTGTTTCTGAAAATGGGTCTAGAACCTGAACATAAATTTTTGCTAAAATTGTTTTCTTATAACTCTTGAATGGTTTTCCAGTTTGCATGTTAGAAAACACTTCTCTACTATTATCTGACACTTTAGAACTCCTTTCTTCAAACCTTTGTTTTTAAAATATAATAAGGATGCTATATAGTTTACCCCTTATTATTTTTAATACCTATAAACCTCTAAAACTAAGCAACCTTTATTACATAAATGCCTTCGGCTTTATCAATTAACATTCCAAACTGTTGGTCAAATGTGTTATTCTAGGAACTTTGGTTATTCCTAACTCTTATTATCGCTAATAAGTTCAGACTATACCATCACCGTCTTTTCAGTACGGGCAGAGTCTCTAGTCGTTGAACCTTCCCTTTCGGGCTTGGCTGCTGATTATCTGCACCCCAGGATTTTTGGCTATCTATTTAGATACCACCTGTAGGATACTCAGGGCTTCCAGCAATTTACTCTGTTTTCTTTAGTGATATTACTACCACTAGCCTACTATAAATTTTCCACTAATATAATTGTTGAAAAGTTCTTGTTCTTTCTTCTGCTCATCGTCGTTAGTATTTAGATGATGATGAACATGACATGCTTTACATAGAGTTACTAAATTTTGTTTGCTACAGTTTGTTTTATTATAATCAATATGATGTATTATTAGCTTAGTCCAAGAGGGTTTCTTTTTACATAATTGACATTGATAGTGATCTCTCTTTTTTATTTCGGATTTCAAGATCACTGAAAACTCTTCACCATAGGGCATCCTACTTCTTCCATCCTTCCACATATGGTGGTCTTTTCCTCTATGGGCACTTAATCTAATATTCTTAATGTGCTCTTCGGAGAATGGTTTTCCTCTTCTTGCCAAAGACATTTTTATTCTTGTCTCTTCAGTAATTAGAGGGCGACCCACTATTTTTTTTCTAATACTATTTGGGATCTTATACCCCATTCTATGTGCTTTATGTAAAACACTACTTTTTGTTCTATTGGGAATTAGGTTACATACAAACTCTAATCCTTCTTTACTATAATGTCTTCGTATGATTTCTTTTTCCCAATCTTCCCAAGCACCTGTTTTCAGCTGGTGTGCTTTAAAGACTATATCTACATCTTTATGAAGTTTTAATGCTTTAGCTCTATATTTTATTTGTTTTGAAGAATATTGATTATTTAAAATTGTAGCAAGTTCTTTATTTGTCTTTGTTGCATATAACTCTATTAGTATTGCATCGTCTTGATTACTAAATAATTTAGCAACCATTCAAGTCCTTTCTAGGAAACCTTTAATACAAAGATTCCTTCGGCCTTATCAATCATCATGGCAAAATTCTGAAATAGGCTTAATGTCCAGTATGGGGGAATTGGTCTGGGGTCAGTCCATTCCTGATACTTGATATCACCGTAGGTGATAAATTCACCAACATTTTGTCCGATAACAACAATCTTATCAGTAGGAATCATGGTATTGTAATCATCGAGATTATCATAGACCTGTTCTACAGCAAGCAGAGGTGCACCATAA
>Ga0209417_1007166_pt1 | contig 10931 bp, 8 predicted proteins | sample RifGroF2_FD_184002 | JGI IMG/M metagenome (GOLD analysis project Ga0209417, IMG submission 184002) | Groundwater microbial communities from Rifle, Colorado, USA - Groundwater F2 (SPAdes) (version 2) | ecosystem: Environmental > Aquatic > Deep subsurface > Groundwater | place: Rifle, Colorado... | reverse complement strand
CGTTTACCCATAACCTGACTCGGTCGAGCATCAGTCTTCCGGGTGGTGGTGGCTATGCGGGTCCGACAACGACAGGCGTTTCGGTAGCGTTTTTAGGGGCATTCAGTGGGTATCAGTTCGTTACGACAGGGACGCAAGTCACCGTCTCGGTCAAGCTGAACAACTGGATCTCGACAATGACTACAGGAACCGTCAAGTCCATCGTTCGGTACACGTAACAAATAAAGATCGGCGGGGGGCGTTTAAAAAACGCTCTCCGTCTATCTTTTTAAGGAGCTTTCATGGCAACCTATACGACTGTAGGAATCGTGAACCATGCCCTTCTATTATGTGGGGCCTCACCCATCGTGGCCCTCACGGACGACACCGCGAACGCAAGAGCGGCTGACGCTGTTTATGAGAACGCCCGTAAAGGATTTTTAACTGAGTGCCGTTGGACATTCGCTCTTACACGGTCTACTCTTGCGACCGTCGCAACAACAACTTTTCCGTGGCTACATGATGAGGAAAACTACGCCTACACGCGCCCTACCGCCGCTTTAAGAATTTGGCAGATGAGCGATATCGAAGCGATATGGCGCGAGGAAGGGGATCTCATCATTTCAAACACGTCCACTCTTGGGACATTGTATACCTGGGATCACAACCAAGTCGGTTTGTGGAGGCCAAAAGCGATCATCGCTTTTATCGACAAGCTTTGCTCCGACATTTGTTTTATGATTTTAAACGACGCAAAGAAAGCCGAAGCGTTCCTAGCAAAATACCAAAAGGTGTCTCTACCGGCCGCAATGGCTGAGGAATCACAAACCGGAACACATCAAGAAGTGATTGATGATGCTTGGCTAAAATCCAAATACAGTGGCGCGGGTAACCCAGCGAGGTCATACAGCTAATGTCAGAAGCTAAAGATCCTAGACGAGTTTTAGAATCGAAAGACATGGAAGGGGCTGTCCTTTATGCTAAACGCATATCCTCCGATGCCGCAGACGCATGGCCTGTTTTAGCCAATGCGGATGGGAGTCTGATTATAAATATCACCAGTGGAACAGTATCTTTATCCTCAACTAAGGTTACAATCGAGAGCGCTTCAGGTCTAAATGTAAATGTAGCGACAGCGACGCTTGGAACAGTGACAATCTCAGGGAATGTCAACGTCGCCACCGCTACCCTCGGGACGGTGACAGTGTCCTTATCATCCACCGCCGTCACCGCATCTTTAACGAATAGCGGAGTTACGGTTTCTCTCAACAGGTCATTGTCTTCTTCGAGCGGAACTCTCTCGGCAACCACGGGAACTGTTCTTATCGCCGGATCTGGTAAAAGCAAGGTCTACGGTTTTTCACTTACGACCACTTCCACCACAGGGGTCATCTGCTCTTTTCATGCCGGTGGTATAGCTGGAACTGAGCTTTGGCGGGTATTACTTCAAGCCCCAAGCGGGGCAAACGCGGGTGCTAATCTCGCCATTTCCCCACCAGCGCATTTATTTGCTACCGCCTCAAACGGAACTCTCACGTTGAACTTAAGCGCGGCGGTGAGGGTGGATTTTTCAGTGGCTTATTTTGATGAGGCATAAATGATTATCATAGATAAAGGCATGGCTCATAGCACCATCAACTCATCGACCAGAGACACGGGGCTTTACAAAGTCGGAGTAAGTGGAGTCACGTTTGACGAGCACACCATCAGAAATTGCTTTGGGGTTTTCTTAGAGAACGTCCATAACTGTATGTTTCCTTTCCTTGACTTAAGGAACGTCCACAGCCTCAACATGAGGAACTGTGATGGGAATACTTTTAAGACGGTTCTGATAGATGACTCTTGGGTCGGACTTAAACTTAACTTTCAATGCTCGAATAATCGCTTCGAGGAAGTTACTTCCACTAAAGCCAAAGACTTAAGCAGTCCTTCAAATGGCGATGGCATCGTCATCGACAACCCTGACTGTGTAGGTAACTGGTTCGGGAAAGTTATTTGCTCAGACAACTCTGACTCAGGGCTTGACCAGCAGGGTCTTGGAACAATCATTGAGGACTACTACGCAGGCGCAGGAAATCTTCACGGGTCTAAACTGTGGGGGACTACCATCATTAAAAAATATGTCTCTGATGGTGCGAGGGGGAACTCAGTCCTCTGTATTTCAGGAGAACATACGATTGAGAAAGCCCTATTATTAAACGCTGGAAGTCATCATTTAAAGCTCGGACTCTCGGCTTATGCAACACAGAAAAAGAAACTAATTATCACAGGTGTGGCAGATAAATGGGAGTCATTCTCTAAAGATGCCAATAGCACGTTGATCGCTTCAATAACACAAGGAACCGCACTACCAACAGGAGGCTATGAAACCATGTATAACGAACTCTTAGTAAAGTATGACGCATTAAGAGCTGACCTTGAAACTGCGATAAATTCTGCCAACGCTCAAGCGTCGGTTATTACGTCCTTACAAGCCGAAGTCGATGGCTTGAAATCTAAGCTCGAACAGATAAAGGGAATTATTGGATAAATGGCAATAGCGTTTGATGCCGCATCAAATACTAACGCGATAGACGGAACATCGGTTCAAACCCTGACTTGGCAACACGTCGTCGGAGCCGGGGCTAACCGAATCCTTATCGTTTGCATAACAGGTGAGGACTCTACTTCTTCCGATGTGAATGTCGCCTCTGTTACATGGAACGGAACCGCATTATCTCAAGCTGTTGAGAAATTCCAAACCGCACAGATGTCAACGATTTATTATTTGATTGCCCCCGAATCTGGGACGTTTGACATTGTTGTCACGTTTGATGGTGTAGGAACGAGCGTAGCGGCGAACGCGACCTCATGGACTGGCGCGAAGCAATCAGCCCAACCGGACGCGATAGCGTCTACTGGAAATGGAACGGCCGGGGCTAGCATCGCCTTAGACATCGTGACCGTCGCGGCTGACTGCATCATCATTGATTCTCTAAATTCATCAAGTGGTGGTTCGTCTTTGACAGTCCAAGATGCTGGGCAAACCCAACGAGCGAACATCCTTATCCCGGATCCAACCCCTAATTACAGGCATGGATCCTCTAGTGAAGTCGGCGCGGGTGCCGGGACCTATAATCTTGGGTGGACTTTTTCACCCAATTCAACAACGAAGGCTTATTGCATAGCTTCGTTTTCGCCGTTTGTTGAGGCAGGTGGGTCTACAAAAATATCTAAACTAGCTCTTATGGGAGTCGGGACGTGAAGGTAGATACTATTCAAACATCTTTTACCGCTGGCGAAATTGCCCCCTCTCTTTTTGGTCGCACCGACATCGCCCAATACGCCAACGCCTGCGAGATCGTGGAGAACTTTCTCCCGCGCTCCTACGGCCCAGTGATCTCCATGCCCGGGACCCGGTACGTCGCAACGGTGAGCGATTCCACTTTAAGAACCCGCTTCATCAAATTCGTTTTCAACAGATCTGACGCCTATGTGATCGAAATGGGCGACCTGTACATGAGGTTTTTCACGAATAGAGGCCAGGTTACTACTCGTAGCGGTACAGAAACCCTAACGTCATTGGCGGCAAACATAGTTGCTCATTACAGATTGGATGACAATGCCGCAACGACGGTAGTTGTTGACGATGACGGCGCAACTTATAACGGGACTTGTTCAACCTTAACGTCAAGTCTCAGCACGACAGCCATAGTCGGTAAAGGGTTTAATTTCGCAGGGATACATTATGTGGAGATCCCGGATAACGCGGCTTTTACATTTTCAGACACAACAGGAACAGCTCCATTCACTCTTGCCGCATGGATTTATTATTCTCCGAACGGGCAATATCAAAGATTTCTTACCAAGATGTCGGATAATGAATGGCAATTTATCACAACCCCGGGGGATAAATTACATTTTTCAACGTTTTCAAAAACATCTTCAACGGCTTCGATCATTGAGACAAATCAATCTCTTTCAACTGGTTGGCATTTTGTTGTGGTCACTTATGACAGCAGGGGAGGAAGCGCAGCCGCCGATGGTAAAAACCTGTATTTAGATGGCGTATTGGTGACAGACGTTACAAGAACAGTGAACGCCGGTTATACATATATGATTGACGGAACAGCCCAGGTCATGATCGGTACGTATAAAGTCGGAGGTATCGCGCAGGATATTTTTAAAGACAAGATGGATAATGTGGCGATTTTCAATAAAGTGCTTTCCAACGCTGAAGTGGCGTCTTTGTATACTTCCGCCGTCTATCAACTCACGACGGTCTTTCAGGAAGATCATATATTTGACGTTCAATTCACCCAACTAAACGACATCATTTGGCTTACCCATCCGGACTATCCGCCTCAAAAGCTTGTGAGAACTTCGGCGAATGAGTGGGCAATTTCAGATGCCCCAATAGTTGGAGGCCCGTTTTTGGATTCAAATACTAATACTTCAACGACCCTTTCGATGTCTGCTACCCAAGGAACGATCAACATCACGGCGGCGACCGGCAAGATCGTCTTTACAAAATCAGGCAGCACTTTGGGGCATCACAACGCTTTTTTTGCTATTGGCGGTCTTACGGTCGAGACTATTTCAACAACCGGATTAAAAGAAATAGCTTACGTTAAGATCACTAACGTTGTAAACAGTTACACCGCGACGGCTACCGTCATTAAAAATCTTCCGGCCATTACAGCAACATCTAATTGGTCTGAGGGTGCGTGGAGCGCCGTCAGAGGTTATCCGTCTCGCGTTGCTTTTCAAGAGAGACGTCTTTGGTTCGCTAGAACCAATCACGAACCTCAAAAAGAATGGGGGTCGAAGGTCTTTGAATATGAAAACTTTGCCCTCGACACGGAAGCTGACGACGATGCCCTAAATTTACCTCTAGCTTCAAACGAATCTAACGAGATCCAATGGCTTGCGCCTGGGAAGTCACTTATCGCCGGGACTTTCGGCGGGGCGTTTGTGACTAACTCAGGATCATCGGAGCCGATCACGCCTGACAACGCGAACGCCTCCGAAGAAATTGGTTTTGGCGCAGATTCAATCATGCCTAAGAAAATAGGAAACTTCCTCTATTATGTGCAACGGTTTGGATTAAAACTGAGAGAAATGTTCTTTAACTGGGAATTAGACACCTACAAAGCCGCGGACAGGACGATTCTTTCACCTCATATTTTGGGTGATGGTGTAATTGATATGGACGTTCAACAAAATCCAGAGACAATCCTTTATTGTGTTCTTACAAGCGGAACCCTTGCGACCATGACACGTGAAGTTGATCAGGAAGTCACGGCGTGGGCCAGGCACTCAACGGCGGGGACTTATACGTCCATTGCGATCATTCCATCTCAGACAGCCAGTTATGATGAGGCGTGGGTTATCGTCGAACGATGGATTAACGGCTCTCAAAAGAAGTACGTCGAGTTCTTTGAAAATATCGAAGTCCCTGACCGGCAGGATAAATGTCTTTATCTTCATTCTGCGTTAAGCTTCGACGCTTATGAAGCGACAAGCACGTCCGCGGTTACGATCTCACTATCCGCATCTTCTGGATCTGTCACCCTAACTTCTTCTTCCGCCTATTTTATAGGCAGTCATGTAAACAGAAAAATAAGAGCAATAAATGCGGCAGGTACCACCATCGGTGAAGGACAGATCACAGCCACCGCTTCAACGACAAGCATCACGCTTTCTATCACGACGACGTTTAATGCCTTGAGCTACGTGGCGGGCAGGTGGGGACTTTCGGTACGAAGCGTATACGGTTTGGAGCATCTTGACGCTAAAACTATCGGGATACTGGCCGATGGTCTTGTAGATTCACTCACCAGAACCGTCGCTTCTGGAACGGTTACCTTAACATCACTTTCGTTTGTTGTTCATGCAGGGCTTTCCTACGACCAAATACTTTTTACACTTCCAAAAGAAGCGGGAACCAATCGAGGAACGGCACAAGGGAAATGGCAGAGGTTTAACGAAATCGCTTTTAAGGTAAACCGTTCAACCCAAAACTTTAAATACGGAACGGATGCGGATAACCTTGATGATGTCAATTTGTCGATTACGCCCACAATCACTACTCTTTATACCGGTATCCTTCCTCCACAGGGCGGCGGGATCGCCATGCGTGGGGGCTATAAGCGCGGGGCGCAGGTTTATATAAAAAACTCAAACCCTTTGCCGATTGAACTTTTAAGTATCATGGGATCGCTCGATACGAATGAGAAATAAAGGAAAATCACCATGGCAGTAGGAACAACTGCAGCACTTCTTATAGCTGGTGGAGCTTTCTCCGCGACCACTCAAGTCATGGGTGCTAAACAACAAGCTAAAGGCATCCAAAGACAGGCTGAATATAACGCCCAAATCTACGAACAACAGGCCGCCATGGTCTTGGAAAAGAAGAAAATCCAGGACTATCAATTTAACCGAGAAGCGGCCCGGGCCCGGGGAACGATCATTTCAAAGACCGCCGGAAAAGGTTTTAATCTTGGCGGGTCACCTTTGGCGATCTTAATTGACAACGAAACCCAGATGCAATTCGATAAGGCGATAGGGGATTATAATCTTGATATTGAGGCAAACTATGCGAGATCGGGAGCGAGTTATATGCGCGAGACGGGAAGGCAGCAGTCGAGGCTTGCGCGTTTTTCTGGCTATTCAAATGCTTTTTCCACTATATTAAATACTGGCGCGACGCTCGGGATGCTGAATATTGGAAATCCGACTGGTGGCGGCTATGGAAAATCAGGTCTTACAAAACAACAGAGGTTGACGCAGATGAATACATTTAAAGCCGGTCGATACGGGAGATTATCTGTTTGCCTGAATTTCCAAGAGTTTATTCCAAAGGTCAGCTTACCACTCAAGCACCTTCCGTCCAGGCCGCCGAGGACACCACGGGCGAGATTATCCAAAAGGTGGGGGAGGTTGGAGGTGCAATTCAGAAAGCAACACTTACTTATAGCAACGCTCTTGATTCTATGCAGAAATCTAGGGCGAATTTAAACTATAAGACTGGTGTTTTAGAAGAACAGCAGAAGTTTGAAAATATCCCGAATCCAACACCGGAGGATTATGAGAATACTAGAAAATCAATTGAAAAACTTGGGATGGATAGTCTGAAAGGATTCTCAAATAAATCCGTTGAAACCGAGATGGCTATTGAGTTTGCTTATCAAGGAAAAGTAGCTACCGCCCAAATAGATAATTCTTATAAGAAGAAGCAAATTTTAGGGTGGCGGGCGGATACAATCGGTTTGCTAGATTTGGAAATTGCCAAAGGCGCGGATAATTTAGAGGGTCGGTTAGATGTGATTATTGACCCGGTACAAAATTTAGGTGGTTATGACAAATTAGAAGCCTTGAATCTGAAAAAAGAATATCTAAAAAAAGGAAAATTCAATTCCTTTTTGACAGATATACAAAATGCTCCTGCTATTGCCAGCGAGAACATTTCAAAAAATACTTACGGTTTTGACGTTAGAGAATTAAGAGACGCTCAGTCAATCTACGACACCGAATCTAAAAAAATACAGGCAAAAAATCAAAGTGCTTTGTTGGATGAATATTTGTCAAAACAAGATGTAACAGTTGATGCTGTAGATCAGCTTCGTAAGGAAGGAAAAATAAGCCCAGAGTTTGCCGAAGGCATGATAAATAAAATCAACAATCCGAAACCTGATATCCCCAGCAAAGACAAAACCTATATTGAGTTTCAGAATAAAGTTATGGATATGCAAGCGAAGGGCGATAAGGCCACCACCGAAGAAATTATAAAACTTATGAGCGACACCATACAAGCCCACGCGAAAGGACTTTTGGACACAGCGGATGTGGAAAGAATATTGAAAGACCGTAATGAGCTTGTCCAACAGAAACTTGAAAAAGTAGTCCAAAAAGACATTATGAATACGGTTAGACCAAAGAATTTATTTGATCGTCTATCGTTTTGGTCAGACGAATATGCTGAAGCTGGAATGGATAAAGACGAAATCAAAGCCAGGATGTACCGAAAACTGATAGATGGAGCTTTGGCAGGGCAAGACCAAGAAGCCTTAGCGGCAAAGGTTGTCAATGACGAGATCGAAATTCAACTGGCTAAAAAATTGACTTCTACCGATAGAATTTACGCCAATGATGAAAGCACCAAAGAAAGAAAAGCATATTCAGATGATGGTGGCGCTACTTGGGTTGATATAAAAACAGGAAAAGAAATTAAATAATGCCACTTCCAGCGGGTTTAGTTTTAGAAGAAAGCTTGAATGTAAAACAAACATCCGATCCACAACCCCCATCAGGATTGGTTCTTGAGGGTAATCCCCAACCCCAAATAAAGCAAGCCCCACCACAAGGTATGATGGATAAGCTCTTCAGCTTCTTTCGTGATGAGGACAAATATACTGCTCGCGCCGCGAATATTTATGCCCTTTCCGAAGTAACCGGACTCCCATTAAATGAAGTAAACAAAAATTATGACATTATACGGCGATCCGCAAATATTACAGGGATGGAATCAGAACCGACTGAAATGGAAGTTATGCAGGGATTACTATTGCCTGGGGTTGTCGCTGGAGCAATAGCAAACCCAGTTGGAACAGCTATGGGGCTTCTTGCTTTTTCAGCGGTTGATTTTGCGATCCCAACAGATAGATTAATTAAAAAACTAGATGAAGAGGGAGTTTCGGACGATGTTGTAAAAACAGTCGAGCTTGCAGACTTTGCCGGTAAAGCCTTTATCGCAGGTGGTGTGTTTAAAAAATCAGGCGCTATAAAAGAAGCGTTTTTTAAAAGAAAAATCACGGAGTATAAGTTACCGAAAAGCGTGTCTCTTACGCCCGAACAAGTAAAAGATATTTACCAGACGGGAGAGCTTACGACGCCGGAACAAAAGTCTTTATGGGCGGCGCTTGAACTCAACAGCTTTGATCGCCGGGCTGCTTTTGAACACGGAATAAATATCAATGTTCCTTCTGAAAAAATAATTAGCATAACGGATAATCCTCTTTGGGCGAAAGTTAAAAATATGTTTGGTAAGTCCGAAGAAGCTCCAATAGTTAAAAAGACTATGGCCGGAGAACCCACGAAAGGCCTGGCAGGGCTATTGGAAGGAACCGTCCCCACAGAAGGGGAGAAGGTAGATCCTGTAGCAAAATTGATATCCGCCTTAAAAGAAGCCAAAGACGTTCGTGGTAAACAAGAAACGCTTTACGAAAAAGCCAGGTCGCAGAAGTTCGCTAAATTAAAAGGAGCGCAAGCTACGGCAAAAGGGGAGTCCGGCTTTTATAAGGAATTAGGTGCTTTGAAGGGGGAACTTCCAAAAGTCGAGTTTGAAGCCATAAGGGGAAAGGTAGGCCAGGCCGATATTGACGCTCTTTTCCAACAAGTCAGATTAAGTCCAAAGATCGGTGACTGGGAAAAGATAAACGCCATGACAGGGCTTTCTAAAATGCTAGGCGCGGAAGGTGGTAAGGTTCCAACTGAAGGCGAGCTTTCTTTGCTGAATGCTGTTTTTGGAGAGGAATTTACAAAAGCTGTGTTAGAGAAAAGGACTTTATTTGAAAAATTTAAAGAAGCGGGCTTACAAATTGCCAATATTCCAAGATCTATTATGTCATCCATCGACCTTTCTGCTGCCGGTCGTCAAGGCGGTTTTCTTATATCCAGACAAAAGCAATTCGGCCCGGCGTTTAAAAAGCAATTTGGGGCATTTGTAAGTGAGGAAGCATATCAAGCCATTCAAGACTCTATTATTACTCATCCAGATTATCAACTCGCAAGAGATAGTAGACTTTCATTAACAGACTTGGACGTTCTTATAGGAAATAGGGAAGAAAAATTTATGAGTTCTTGGGCTGAAAAAATACCTCTTCTTGGCAAGGGTATTAGAGCTTCAGGACGTGCTTATATTGGTTTTCTGAATAAGTTGAGATTTGATACTTTCGTCGATTTGTTAAATCAAGCCGAGAGGGTCGGTCTTGACTCAAGAAAGGACAGAGATCTAACTAAAAGAATCGCCGATTTTATTAACAACGCAACAGGTCGAGGCACATTACCAAAAGGTCTTGAAACATCAGCACTAGCACTTAACGCTTTGCTATTTTCACCGCGGCTTTTATTCTCAAGGTTGAATCTTCTTAATCCAATCTATTATGTTAAACAAGACAATTTTACAAGAAAAGAGGCTCTTAAATCATTTTTTTATTTTTTAGGAATTGGTTTCACAATTTTAACTTTATCTAAATTGGGAGGTGCTGAGGTTGTCACTGACCCAAGAAATTCTGATTTTGGAAAAATTAAAGTCCGAAATACACGGTTTGATATATGGGGAGGTTTTCAACCACTCGTAAGAAGTGCCGCACAAATTGTAACTGGTAAATACATTAGCTCTACGACTGGCAAGGAAATGACTCTAGGTGAAGGTTATAAACCAATGACCAGGGCTGATATTTTCCAACGATTTATAGAAGGCAAGCTGGCTCCAATTCCTTCTTTTATCGTTACGCTTATGAAACAACAAGACGCACAGGGTAAGCCAGTTAGCATCCCGAAGGAGATTGGCGAGAGATTTGTTCCGATGGTTTTACAGGATATTTACGATTTAGCGAAGGAAGACCCTTCTTTGATCCCGGCTGGACTTGTGAATATTTTTGGGGTGGGAGTACAAACCTATCAAGACAAAAAAAGAAAGGGTTTTTAGAACCCACGTAGAGGCGGATGATTAAAATGATAAACGACGATTTGAATGATCCCAAAAAGAATAATCAGCGAAGCTACAAACAGCCATTTTTTCATGGAAAAAGTATACCACAACAAGGAGCAATTAAACAATGATCGAAATCGGTTGGTCGGGAGTAGGGGTTATCGTCGCTGTAATAGGCCATGCGTTCTTTACCGTTTGGTCGGCAGCAAGTTTTAAAGCAACGATCTCGGCAAAGATAGATAATCTTGTAGCCTCTCTT
>Ga0209417_1007165_pt1 | contig 10934 bp, 14 predicted proteins | sample RifGroF2_FD_184002 | JGI IMG/M metagenome (GOLD analysis project Ga0209417, IMG submission 184002) | Groundwater microbial communities from Rifle, Colorado, USA - Groundwater F2 (SPAdes) (version 2) | ecosystem: Environmental > Aquatic > Deep subsurface > Groundwater | place: Rifle, Colorado... | reverse complement strand
CTTCATAATAGCTTTGAGAAGGAAAAAGATATTTATGATCATTCTCGCCAGGCCCAGTCCTCTCGATGACTTCCCGCTCAAGGACAAGACCTGGAAACTGGTCCAGCAGGATACCCCTCACATAATCCCTATCTAAGTGAAGTCGGTGCGCAAGATCTGTTGAAGATGCCCATTCTGGAGATTCTTTTAGTAAGTCCCACAAGGCATTCCCTGAAACTCTCTCAGGACTGGCATCACGGATAAATGCATCTGCAGGATATCCCTCACCCCCTCGGATGAGGTGGACAGGTGGAAGGTTGATTCCCTGCACACCACTATTTCGAATAGAATTGTAATGGATAAGATACTTTCTGTGTCCTAGGTCGTCTCTACAAAGCATAGAATAGGGTGTTGTTTTCTGAAAGTATTCCTTGATATACTTTGGATTCCCAAATGCTAGCTCCTCATCAGCTTGCGGCATCGTCAGCCAAACAGGAGACCTTTTTGCCAAGTCCCACAGCCTTGTACCATCAACTTGCCCAGAAACACCTATCCCAAGAACCATCGAAGCATCATAGAGACCAGAGGAGGTGATATGAAACATACCCTCGCTACCGGGCTCCCATTTACTTGCCATACAGAAGAGAGGGTTATTTTGCTTATAAAAATTGTTATTCCTCAGTGATTATTACGTCTTTTCCCGTTATCTCTCTCCCCGGTAGAACTTCGCCGCGGACTCTGGAGCTACAGGGTTGACAAGGTAATTTGTTCCAAACTCGAATCCTGCGGGAGTAGTCGTCCTCGGAAGGAATTCTATGTGGAAATGGATGTTTGCCCCTTTTGTTCCATAAAAAAAGATAAAGTTGAAGGGAATATCTGCCTTATGAAGCTTACTCAAGATGACATGCATCGCCTCCGCGAGGCTCCCGAGATTTGAGCTGGTCATCTTTGAGAGGGATGTCTTATGAGTCCTTGGCATGATCCATGCCTCCCAGGGGACTCTTGAAGCATATGGCGCGAAAACACAAAATTGCTTGTTTGAAAAAATTGCCCTTGTGGACTTGCTTTCCCTCTTTGCAATGACGCAATAGGGGCACTTCTTGTATTTTTTTACTTCCCTTGCCTTGTCTTCTACGAGCTGAGGAATCCTTGTCATGCCAATGATCTGAGTATGGGAATGAGCAAGTGAGGCGCCAGCCTCTTTTCCTTCATTCTTGAATAAAACAACGTATTTGATGCCTTTCTTTTTTTGGATTGCCACCATGCGTTTCTTGTACTGCTGGAGGACTTCGGTGAGCCTTTTTTCTGAGAATGATGAGAGCTGTTCAGTCTCGCTTGGCGTTTCCACCAGGATCTCATGATGACCCTGGAGTGCTATTTCCCGGTACAGGCGATGGCTATGAAGAGGATGCTTTTGCATGTCAAGGATTGGGAACTTGTTCTCAAACCAGCGCATCTGCCATGACTTTCCCTTGCTGATCCTCCCTATCTCCTCTGGGGTGAGGTGTTCATTTCCTGGAGCGAAGAAATCGACTTTTGCCTTCACTATTGGAGCTCTGGAGAAGTCAGAGGGCCGAAGGGAGCGCTTCTCATTTATGATCACATAATGGTCAAGAAGATAATCTTTTCTCAGTTCTGACATGCTCCACCTCTTTTTGATTTCCTTGAGTTTGAGATTATAAAAAGGTTGTGGAAAAGATGAGTGGCAGCCGTCTTTTCTCTTATGCTGAAACATTGGTTATTTTCGTCTACCCTACCACTCCACAGCCTTAAGTAGATGGAAACTGGATTGTGAAACCACAATATTTAAATAATAAAGTAAACATTATATGTTTACTATGAAACGATGGCTCCAGTGCAAAAGAGATTCAAGATCAGACTGTCCGCTGTTGACATCATTGATGTCATGTTCATCAAAGACAATATGACCCTCATCAAGTTTGCTTTAAACTATCGAGGGTTCATAGGAGACGAATGGCATGAAATATATCGGGTTGACAACTTCCATGGATTTTTACATGAACAGAAATTTTGGATCTCCCCTGAGCCCATACCGTTAGACTGCATTGGAGACCTCATGGACATTATGACAGATTATTTGATAGTTATTAAAGAGAATTATAAAAGATACAGAGGCTATTATGAGAACAAAGCAACATAAAGACATGAAAAAACTAGTTGAGAATATGCTCAGCGGGAGCATCCCTGAGAATGCAATGATATTCCTTAATGCAGATGATATCCCTGAAGTATTTACAAAGCAGCGTTTAGCATTGATTAGAAAGATTCACGAGGGCCATCCAGAATCTATCCAAGCATTGGCAGATGCCCTCGGGAGAAAAAAACAAGCTGTGCACAGGGACCTTAAGCTGCTCCTTGGACATAATGTTGTGGGTCTTGAAAAAAAGGGAAGAGAAGTGGTCCCAACAGTCACGAAAGAATATATTTATGTGCCTTTGATGACATGAAGAATAGTATAAGAAAAGAAAAAAAAATTCGCGGGACGAGTTTACTTATTTTGTCCCGCAATAGAAGAACTTTTCGACAGATACATCCGCCGGCGTGAAGCTTCCAGTCCTTGGCGCAAATTGCTTTGGCGCTTCTGGCCTGGGAATTTGTGCCATTGGCTGCTCTATCAATTCTTTTATTGGTTGTTCCAACCTTTCCTGCACCGCTACCTGGGCAGCTATTGTCGGCTCTTTTGGTGAAACCTGCCGAAGCTCTCTTTTGATTTCCTGCTCTACTGCACTCGACCGCGAAAATGGTGCTGCTGCCACGAGTTTTTTTAGCTCTGCAACTTCGGTCTGGTGCTGCGAGATGAATTCAGTGAGCTGCTCGCCAAGCTTCATCAATGCTGCCTCAAAGAGCTGCTGCTGTTCTGCCAAAGCGAACCGCAGTTTTCGATCAACTAAACTGAGGGTTGCGTAATCCCCTTGATATTCTTCCTTATATGCAGCGGGCGCTGGGTGCTCATCCTCTAGGACGAGCGAGGGGGACAAGTCGCCGTACATTTTTTTCACATAGTCGACACAGTCATCATGGCCTCCAAACACACTTCTGTGCTGGGAGAGCTCCTTGATCATCGTGTTCATCTTTTTTGCCCTCTCTATATCCATCGATCCCACCTCATACAAAGCTGATACCAAGCTCGTCTTGCAACTGGGTCCTTTTTGACTCAGCGTGTTGTCTTTTCTTGCCGCCAACAATCCAGGGAGAGGCAACTCCGGTAATTATTGTCATGACACAGATCTTTCCTTTCATTGAGGGATTGACTCTTGCTCCCCAGATGACATTAGCTTCACTATCTAATGTTCCGGTGGCAAGCTCTCCAATTCTCTCAATCTCTTCTAGTGTCATGTCGGGGCCGCCCTCGACATGGATCATGGCGCCATGGGCACCATCGTAGCTGATGTCTAGGAGTGGATTTGATAATGCGCCCCTGACAGCTTCTTCTGCCCGGTTTGCCGTATCACTAAAGCCAACGCCAATTGCTGCGACATGGCCATCGCTCATGATGGCTTTTACGTCAGCAAAATCCAGGTTGACGAGGCTTGGAGTGGAGATTGTCTCAACAATTCCCCGGATCATTGTCGCGATTAGCTCATTTGCGACGGCGAATGCCTGCTGGACGGGGAGATTGCCTGCAATCTTGACTAAGCGATTGTTATCAATGACAACGACAGTATCGGAACTAGCTGATAGTTGCTGCAGGCCAAATTCTGCCTTGTCAATCCTTGCACGCTCTATTGCAAATGGCATTGTCGTTGTGCCAATCACGATAGCACCCGCCTCTTTTGCCATCTTGGCAACAACGGGCGCAGCGCCAGTTCCGGTGCCACCGCCCATGCCTGCACAGATAAAGACCATATCAGTCTTGTGGAGGAGGCTTTTGAGCTCATTCATCGTCTCTTGCGCTGCTGCTGCTCCTTTTTCCGGAAAGCCGCCGCAGCCAAGGCCTCTTGTAATGCTCGCGCCGATGAGCACTTTGTGGTCTGCATTGACCAGATCTAAATGCTGTTTGTCCGTGTTGAGTGCAAGAATGTCTGCACCCTGGACTCCTTTCTTATATAACCAATCTACCATGTTGGAGCCGGCACCGCCGATCCCAAGCACTTTGATGTTGACTTGCCCAGGAGATAGTTCCATATTATTCACCTCAGTTTTACAGCACTTATATGGAGAGGGTAATATATAAATGTTACGTTTTTGTATACTGGCATAGAGAATTAGTCAAAATGTATATTAGTTGTGTAATTGATAATTATTATATATGCTTAAAAGTTTTAGGTTCATAGATTGGTTTAGATTGATTTCTTTATCGGATATCAGCAGGCATTGCACCATGAGTCATACGATAAAGCTGGTATGCACCATCGAGAATCTGGATGCTGGTGAGAAAGGTGTGATATACTGGCCGTGACCTGCTGCTTTGGGGCAGGTTATTCAATGTTTCCCTAAATTGATCCCTCGTCCGCAAATATGATTCAAACAGGCCGGCTAGCTCTGGATCCTGGTGAAGGTCATCCAGGACAGGGTCTGTTAGTTGAAGAATACATTCAGGATCAAACCTCTTGCCCCTCCGTATCTGGAGAGCCCTTGCCAGTTGGGGAATAGCTTTCCTGACTGGATGATCCTCAGGAGAATAATGGCCATTCGATGCACCCGATGCATTCTGGCGGTAATCCTGAGCCATGGTGTAGAGGAAGATTCCCCCTTCTATAGAGAAGTCAAACCGATGAGTTCTCCTCCTCTGCGCTCGTCCAAGAGCATAGCCAAAGAGTATATCCTGACGGTCAAGAGAGAAAAGATGTTCCCAGAGCAGGTCTAATTCTTCGAGCGCCGCAGAAGAGGGAATCACATCCCTTAGAGGGAGAATGTCTCCAGGCAGATCGTCCATGAACAAAGAGAAGCCCCCCCTTATTTAAATATTTTTAGGTTTGTAATGTTACCAGATAGTAGTAAATTTAATTTGTTTTTTTATTAAATTTCTCAAAGAAAAATGGAGATAAATAAAAATTTCTCACCAAAAGGCTTTAGAATTATTCCGTAATTTATACGTATTGTGGTTCTGAGGCGGCACCTCTCCCACACCCTGGAACGATGAAAAGAAATTTATATGTACAATTTGTAGGGCTGGCAGCTGTTGCAAGCGCACTTGTTGCTGCTGCACCGGAAAAAGGATACACGCCAGAAATACTTCCAAGAGAAACACCCTCTCTTATTGAGCATAGAGCAGTTATTCCTCATGAACAGCAGCCTGAATCATTCTTTTTGCCATCTGCACCATATACTCCAGATATAACTATTCTTTATCCACGGCCAGCACCAGAGCCAGCTCCTGCACCAGAACCTGCCCTGAGAGTCCCGGAAACAGTGTCCTATACGTTCACCATCAATGGCCGATGGAGCCAAATGGTTGATGGATTATCAGAAAACATCCCTGAAGGATATGCTCCTGTTGTCGTTGAATTATATAAAGAACTCAATGCTCCTGTATCGCCTTTTCCCGTCGGGGAACATACAATTAATATCCCCCGATCAGCATTAGAAGAACGACTGGAAGAGAGAGGATATCTGCCTCCAGAACAAAGAGGAGGGCAACGAGCAATTTATATCCAACAACCAGTGAATCAACGAAACCTTCGACAGCAAATCAATCGCCAGACTGGTTATACCGGATTTTTGCTCGCAAGAGCGCTCTTTGAGATTGAAACAGAGCAGGGAGAACTGCAGGATAGCAGGTTTGTCTATGTCGATGAAACCCGGATCAATCAAGAGTATGAACAAATGGTACAGCCAATCGTTGATGTAAATATTGGTGGAAGCCAGCTCATCAGAAATGGCATGACCACTGCTAGCAATTATAATTCTGGAAGCATCACGTCAAGCGGCAGAAGGTTTAACTGGAGAGAAGCCACCTGCGCATTAAATATGGCACTTCGCATCAGAGGGGAAAACGGAAACCCGAGACGAATGCCGTTTGGATCGCTCGTTTTAGTGACAAATATGGACGAAGGATCCTCTACCTATTTACAATCAATGGTTGCAGAATATACTGATAATGGCCCATTTCATGTCGGGCTCTGGAACAACAGAAGGCAGCTTGCACCGCATCCAACAAGGGGCATTGATGTTTCGACCGGATTTAAGCGAATGCTTGGACTTGACGACCTTGCAAGAGTCCATCTTGAGATCATCAGACCTGAAGGCAGAAGAACATTACAACGCTGATTTCTTTCCTTTCCCATTCTTCCTGAAGGGAGAATGCTCTTTTGAGACTGAAGGAATTCTTGGGACAGCAGCTGCAAAGATGATGCCTATCAAGGCCATGAAATAAAGGCCATACCCTATCGCGATACCAATCGAACACCCAAACCATACGCTTGCTGCAGTCGTCAAATTAGTTATGGTGCCATGTTCACCTTTTATAATGACACCAGCGCCAAGAAAGCCGATGCCGGAGATTATTGCTGCAGCAATCCTTGCTGAAGGGTCGATCAATGAAGAGAGGAAGGCAAACATCATCGAGCCGCCGATGACGAGTGAATGTGTGGCGATACCTGCTGGTTTTTCTCTTGATTCTCTCTCTGCACCGATGATAAGGCCAGCTAACAAAGAGAATAAAAGATTGAAGAGGAAAGGGAGTTCATAACCGGATGTCAGCATCATCTTCTCTTATTGAACATTTCCCTTTAAAAATATATTGTTCTCTATGGCTTTGTAGAAAATCTCGCTTCGCGAGTGAGCATCAGCCTCGGTTCCGTGCCAATATCATTAGAATGCGGGTCCCTCCCGAAGTCCACCAAAAGCAAAGCTTTTGGGTCGCGAAAACTATATTTTCGCAGGTCCAACCCCTCCCGCAGACTTACATTTCATCTTTAAGAGAACCTCGGAAGATGATGCTCACCACTATTTTCTACAAACCCATTCTCTATAATCCAACAGCACTCGACAGAGAGAGAATCCTCTCGATCACTTCCTTATCTATTGCTGCCTCATGATGATCTAATCTTGGAAAAGGATCAACAACACCATCTAATGACCTTCCGATAGCATCCAGCATCCCAAGCGCGAGCTCTGGACTATCAACTGCCCTGATACCTTGATCCCCCATTATCTGATGGTACACCTGATATGTCAGTTTTCCTCCAGGGATGAATGCCAAAGCGCGCGTATCCATCGTCGGGAAAAAGACATCGATCATTCTCTGATCAGTTCCAAATGCTCGCTGCACCGCATCCTGTATGACTAATTTTGGCAGATATAAACTTGTTGAGTATGCGCCCTGCCTGCCAAAAACATCAGATGAAGGATCCCTCCCTTCAACATCCAAGCTTCCTCGCCAATCAGCAAAAGCCAAAACCGATACACTGAAACCAGCAGCTCTTAGTGTTTGAGGGAACTGGACAGCCATCGTCCCCATAATATTTATTGTTGCCTCAACCTGCCGTTCTTCCAATGGAGTGAGCCGCCATTGGAACAGTTCCGGTCTGCCACCCACAACCCTGACATCCTTTGAATAGACAGTTGGTTGACCTTCTAATAGTCCACAGCTGGCCGCTGCGACAGTGTTGATATAGATAATATCCGTTGCCCCAATATCATGGAGGCCCTGCTGGATTGCGGCGAATTGATTGCCCTCCACCGTCATCCCTCGATAGTTCTGGAAAAAATGATTGGCCCTCTTTGCCTCCTCGACTTTTTCCCGGTAGGCTTCAGTTGTGAAATAACCAAGCGTCAAACCTCTCATATCTCTTGAGAGAATGGTGATACTGCCAATTGTATCAAGATAAGGAAGGAGTGCAGTTGCAACGGCAAATCCTAGCCCTTGCCCAGAAGCACCTGCGAGAAGAAGATGCCTGCCTGCCAGCCAACCAAGATTGTATGAAGACGCATGACGCGCTTGTTCCTGCAGATTGCGTTCGAGCAACGATGCTGCTTCACCTGGATATGAAGCGATCTCTTCTTCATTTGGCCTTGATGGTGCCGGTGCCCCCTCGACAATTTCTAGTCCGGGGAATGGTCTTGTGTAAGGTGAATTTGCCATAACGCAGAATTGGGGCTCTGACTTATAATAATTATTGAGATGAAGACGTGGTGATAAAAGCGGGAAAAGAGATAAACCTGCGAGGTAGACAAAAACAAAGTTTTTGAGCCTCGCATGCCCAGTTATATAGTAAATATTACTGGATGAGCCTGCGAGGATTTGAACCCCGGTCAATCGGTCCGAAGCCGACCGCACTATCCAAGCTATGCTACAGGCCCATAAAAGAAAGTGGAGAGAGGGAGTTTATAAATGTTACAGAAAATGAATCTCTTTTCTTTGGAAATGAAAAAATAATTCATTCACTTCTTTGCGAGCAAAATCTCAATCGTGCTCACACGAACATCTCTTCCTTCCTTGTTCTTGAAATCTTCAGAATCTATGGTTATGCCCTTGATGACAATCTGGTCCGCAAGGAAGCGCTTGACGGCAACCTGGGCAACATCAACTGCCCTGGAAATAAACTTTCCTCTGGCTTTTATAGTTACTTCGTGTGCATTCTTTGTCGTAAACTGCATCACCACACTAGTTACATAATTCATAAAAGGCTTATTGCCTATAAATACAGAACTGTCGTCACCCATAGTTTCCCCCCAATGATTTACGATGAGTGTTTGGTGCGCCTGGTCAAAAATCCTGCCACGGCATTCCTAATCTTCTTTGAAGTCACGTTCGTATGTTTATTAACAAGTATCTTGTTCTCTTCGTAATTCTTCTTAAAGGCGCCAGGGTGCTGGGCCATGAGCTCACTCGTGAGCCTCTTTGTCAATACTGTTTTTATCCTTCCCATACCTACTCTGGAGGAAGGTTTCTATATAAAGGTTTTGGAAAGGTCTCGAGAGAGAAGGGAGGTGATGGTGATATTTTGGATAGTAGTATAGTTTTTTGGATATTATCTTTTTTTAATGATCTTTTTTTAGAGGCTAATCACTCCAGATAGTATAATAGGAGATAATAGAAGATAATAAAATATTAGAACAAATGACCATTCATGATTGCATGAGAAAGGCAACCCTTCTTGGTATTCTTGCTGCTCTTGGAGCAGTCTATGGACGAGAGCCTGAAGCAGCCCAACCAGAGTTTATGACACCGCCAAGCGAGAGCGCACCTGCCCCTGCCCTCCCGCCCCTCCGGCCGCAACTGACAGTTCCCCTCCCCCATATCCCAGAGCCAGAACCATCAATCATTAAACCTCGGATGGACCCCTATCAGGCGCCTTCTCACGAACAAGAAAGGTATTATGGCATCGTTAGATATTGTTGAATTTTAAGGATATACCTCTGTTATACGCAATTCAAAGAATATTTTTCTAAAATGAATAATGAAGATAGGCTTTCTGAAAGGCGAATAAATTTGATTTTTCTTTTATTTATAGAGGGGGATAAAATGGTACTTTCTCCACTCCGTTCCGAAAAATCTATAAAGAAAATAGTTTAAGAAATGTGATTATGAGTATTAAACCAAGCATCTACACAACAAGAGCTCGTTACCCAGCCCTGCTTTTCCCAACAGCATGGTACTATTATTATCTCGCTACTGATAAATTCTATAATGACTTCGGTGTCAAGTTTGAAAAAGTTGGAACAATTATCGAAGATAATATGCGTAAAGATATGTATTATCCGATAAACACCGCAATTCGTTTCCAAAAGAAATTCATTCAAAAAATTCTTACCTCACCCCATTTTCTTGAAAATCTCAAGGAGCAATTATTTATCGACAGGGCAAAATTTTTAAAATTTTTACAACAACATGAGACCGTAGATTCATGCACTTTATCAGATAATAAACTGATGTCCTTGTACAAAGAGTATACTCTCCTCTACACTACCTTCAATTACCCAGCTGTTGTTATTGTTGTACATGACCAATCCGAGTTTGACATTTTCCTAAAATCGTCTACACTTCCCTATTTATTGCAATACGAACTAGATATACTAGAGGGAAGTATAGAAGATCTAGACACAATTCTCAAAAAATGGTACTGGATTCCATTTGATTATTACGGTGCTGATGAGTGGGATAAAAATCATTTTCTATTAGAACTGAAAAAAACAAAAGATGCAGAGAGGACGACCTATTTAAAAAACTATCAAACAATTACTTTGAGGAAACAAAAAGAAATTTTAGAAAACAAAAAATTGACCTCGAGTGAAAAGAGGCTTGTCAAAGCATTACCAACACTCATTTACATTCAAGATGAAAGAAAAAGAGTAACAAATCTATCATATCCTTTTCTTCACAAGAAGATATTTAATGAATTTGCCAGACGATTGGGTATCCAAAAAGAGATTGTCTGGCTTATGACTCCAAATGAAATACAAAGAGGATTTGCTGGAGAAAAAAAAGATTTTTCTTATAGAAAAAAAGAGTGCGTACTAGAAGTTTCTGAAGACAATTTTACTATACATGATAAACTCCCTTCATATATCTCCTATGAGATGGTTGATGAAGACAAAGAATTCATCAAAGGTGTGGTAGCGTCAGGCGGTAAAACAAGAGGGATGGTTAGAATATGTATCTCTTCAAAAGAGGTTTCTCAAATGCGAAAAGGCGAAATTTTGGTAGCGCCAGCTACTACACCCGATTACATTCTCGGTTTTAAAAAAGCCATCGCTGTAATAACTGATGAGGGTGGATTGAGCAGTCATGCTGCCGTTGTATCTCGAGAAATGAACCTACCGTGCGTTATAGGAACAAAAATTGCTTCTAAGATTTTGAAAAATGGAGATCTCGTGGAAGTAGACGCGAATAAAGGGATAATTAAAATTCTAAAAAAGAACCAATAATTTGTTTTGAAAAATGAAAGAGGGGTTAGGGGTGAATTTCATTTTTCAAAGCGAAAAAAATCAAATTTATAAGTATTGAGGAAAGCCTATCATAATGAGTAAGAACGAAAAATATTTTTTTG
>Ga0209417_1007160_pt1 | contig 10942 bp, 12 predicted proteins | sample RifGroF2_FD_184002 | JGI IMG/M metagenome (GOLD analysis project Ga0209417, IMG submission 184002) | Groundwater microbial communities from Rifle, Colorado, USA - Groundwater F2 (SPAdes) (version 2) | ecosystem: Environmental > Aquatic > Deep subsurface > Groundwater | place: Rifle, Colorado... | reverse complement strand
TCGTAAGCGTTGGAAAGTTTCGGGCTGATGCTAATTAAATCGCAGCGGAGATTTTCAATAAATTTTATGCCGTTGGTTTCAATCGTGATATGACGTTCCAGTTTTTTTATTTCCTCACACAGCCGGACGATGTGTAGATTTACCATTGGTTCGCCGCCGGTGATGACGACATAATCGCAGGGATACTTTTTTACTTCTTCTGTTATTTTTGCGAGGGACATTTTTTCGCCTGCGTTAGCGTCCTGTGAATAGGGGGTGTCGCAGAATTTGCATCGCAGCGGACAGCCCGCCAGACGGACAAACATACTCGGCCTGCCTGCAAGCAGTCCTTCACCCTGAATGGAGTAAAACAATTCGGTAATTTTTATTTCCGGGTTATCCATATTGATTGGATTATTGTACATTGAGAGCGGCAGGAATTCAAGTTCCGAGTTATCCCCCGGTTCTGCGTGAAGGTCTGGTTGCGTTGCGCATTCCGATTGGGTCGGTGCCGAAATTATATGTAATGCTTATGTAAACGCCTTTTCTTTGATATGAACTAAGACCATGGTCAGGCCAGGTGGTAAAATAATCGCCGGACAGCGAAAGCAGCCAATTATCCGCAAGGCGATAGTTAAGACTTACCGCGGCATAAAAAGTTGGATGGTTTGAGATGTCATGCTGGTCGTCGGGCTTTCGCTGGAATTCATATCCGCCGGAAACTTTGGCTTCGACAAACAATTTCTTCGTGATGTCTATGCCGGTGTAAAGGCCTACCGAATGCGAAGAAAGCGAAGCGGGGCTGAAGTAGCCATGATTAAGTCCCTGCTGTGCCCAGTCGGAATAATAGTAGTTATAATATAGTTTAACGTAAGGCTTGTGTGAAAAGCGATATTCGAGTGTGCCGAAAAACTGATTTTGCAGATTATCGTCGCTGTAATAGCTTCGTTTGTATTTTGCGCTGACAAACCAGAAACGGTTCAGTTTTAAATCAGTGGAAACAGACACGCTGTCGGTAATAATTTTATGTAGAATCGCGTCATTATCTTCAAATGTTTCCCGTTCGTAGGCAACATCAAATCGCCAATAGTCGTCCGGCTTATAGGTGAACCAGGTATTCGTGGTGAATGGCTCAAAATCAGCCTTATCAAAATGCGTTTGATACAAAAACGTATTGAATTCGTAAGTGTGGCCGAAACTTTTGCTGAAACCAAATCCTCCGCGGTCTGCGAATAAAGTCGGCACAGACGAGTCTCTCTTTCGCAAAACCTGATGCTCGTATATTCCGTCTATGGAAGTGGAATAATCCAGATGCAATCCCGCCCGCACTCCTCCGGTTGCAACAGTTTGGGGCGTGCTGTCGCTGGTGAATCTGCCATAAGGCCTGATAAATGGATGTTGAGAATTTTTAATCTGGGCGAACAAATCCTTTGCCGCTGGACGGTTTGGCTCAAATTCGAGAAGTTTTTGGGTTGTCTCCGCCGCTCGCACGTCGTCTCCGACCCAGTGCAGGGCAAAAGCAAGCCCCTCTGTCGCATCGGGATTATTTGGATAACGCTTGAGTATTTCCTGATACCTGCTGATTCCTTTACGATGGTACCCCTGCCAGACCAAAACTCTGGCCTGAGAATTAAGCGCGTTAAGATTTTCGGGGTCTCTGTCAAGAACCTTCTGATATAACGCGTAAGATTCTTCAAGTTTGTCTATATGACTTAAGACATTGGCCTTGCCAAGCATCGCATCGGTGTTATCCGGCCAGCGTTCAAGCGCTATGCTGTATATTTGCAGAGCTTCGTTTTTCCTGCCATCAGAAAACAGCGCGTCAGCCAACCCTAAAAACACCCGCGGGTCTTCGTTTTTTAGAGCAAGGGCTTCTTTATACGTCTGTACGGCCTGCGGCATTTGGCCGTTCCATCTGTACTGGTCAGCCAGCTCTCTGATTATCTCGGCGGAGCGCTCCGGATAAGTAGAACGCACTTCTTCGAAAAGCTTTATCGCCTCTTTGTGATTATCCGCGTAAGTATAAACACGCGCCCACTCTATTATCAGGCCGGGGTCTTTACGCAATTCCGAGCCGATATTCACATATATTTTAATTGCCTCGATATATGACTTTTGTTCCACGAGCTGTCGTGCCTTGCTTAATTCATCATTAAAAGCATCGCAGAAGGCGGCTGTGGCGAAATATACGCTGATAAACAATACAAACAGAATGTGCGTATTTATATTTCTCATTTTTTCCTCTGCGAAAACACCCAGTCTCGCTTGCCCAAAAGCTCATCTCTGATAGCGACAACCTGTATCATATTTTTTAATGTTGTAAATGGAAACGTAAGCAGGGCATAGAACAGATACCGCAGGATAGAAGCTCTCGGCAGAGAAGCGTTCTTGTACGCCACAGCCGCCTCAAAGGGGCCGCTAAGCAGAGTAAAGAATATCGCGAACCAGATAAAATTATTCATCGGCAATATTATTTCGCCTTTTATTATCCAAAAGGCAAATACAATCGGAAAAAGCAAATGGCTTAAGATATCGTAGGTAACCCTCCACATAAGCAGCGTTGTCCACATAAACTTCTGGAGCATGTTAAGATGCTTGCATCCCCAAATAGGAAGCTGATATCGCAGTGAACACTGAAACCATCCCTGCGCCCATCGTTTGCGCTGAAACCAAAATTCCCCCAGATCTCGCGGGGCAATCTCCGTAGAAATAATCGAGCGGTCGTGAACGATGTGATTGCCGGCAAGTATGGCCCGCAGGGTAGCGTCGATATCTTCAGTTAATCTGTCTTTTCTGAATTTTATATTTTTTATCAGCGAACTGCGCCAATAGCCGTTTGACCCTCCAAAGAGCGTTGAATCGAACATTCTTGATTTGGCGTAATGACTGACGCCGTAAATACTTTCAAACTCAACTTCAACCAGCGATGCGACAATACTTTTCCCGCCGTTACGGACTTTGCATCTGCCCTGAACAATATTGTATCCTTCATCCAGCCATCGCCAGGCTAAAGAAAGACAATTAGATGAAACCAGATGGTCAGCATCTAAAAGCACAATCATTTCGCCCGAAGCGATTTCCAAAGCGTAATTGAGATTTTCGCTTTTGCTCTTTGAGCCGTAAGCATTAGACAGGATAAGTTCCGGCCATTCGTAAGCGATGTCCCGGAGTCTGGGTTTGATTCCTTCCATATGCGGGGTGTTATAGGCTAAAATCACTTCAATGCCATCGGTAGGACGTTTAACATTTTTCAGGATATTGAGCAAAGTATCTTCAATAACCTCTATTTCATTCGGCAGATATGCGCTTACGATAAAAGTGGTTTTGGGAATTGAGAGGTGTTTTGCAGAACGCAGCTCTACGAATCTTTTTCTCGCAAACGCGCTGAACGAATATATGTAAGAAAGTCCCGACTGAAATATAAAAAGAGATATGATAAAATAATACGAGAAATTTAATAAAGCGGGTCGGTAAAGACCAACGAAATAAAAAATAAAGGTGGGAATAACAATCAGAATAATAAATACTTCAAAAATTTTACTCCATTCTGTTTTTAGTTTTTTAGTAGACAATTTGATTTCTCCAGAAGCGACAATATTTCTTCGCCCCAAACAGTATGGCGTTTCTCGTCTTTGGCGATATCGGAGAATACGTCGCCCAAGTCGTCATCTTTCATCAATTCTGATAGTTCGGAATATATGGCAACGGCGTTTTTGTCTGCCGCCAAAATTTGCCGTAGTCTTGCTGTCAGCGTTTTTTGGTCTATGCTCAAGGTATGTCCTCTCTTATTTCTGATACGATTTTTTTGTGTCGAAGTGTATCTTTCTTAATGATAGACAGAATGCGTTCTATATGCTTACGTGTATCTTCGGGCAAATCTTCAGGCAAAGACGCAGGCTGGCAGAGGTCGATGAGCATATCTGCCATTTCTTCCTCCATTATATATGCCCGATTAAGTTTGTCTAACAACTCGCTCTTATTCATAAAGCCGCTTCCCCAAAAAAGACTGCCCTTAAATTCAATTACGCTGCTCTGCCCCATTTTGCTGCATCGGTATTATCGGCGTTATATACTGAACAGACAAAAGTTAGTTCGTTAAGATGTTATGCCGCAGGTTACAAAAACGGCATATATTGGGGAAAAAAATTATAAAAATGGTTTGATGTGATTCGTTTTTTTTTCGGACTGACTGATAAAAAATGATTATAAGCCGGCAGGGGGCGGGTAGTTCTATTTTGCGTATTTTACGGGGTCTTTCAGCCCAGCCTGTTTGAAGCCTTTCAGCCGAAGCTGACAGGAATCGCATCTGCCGCAGGATAGTCCGTTTTTGTTTGGATTATAACAGCTATGCGTCAGCGAATAATCAACGCCGAGCCGAGCGCCGGTTTTTATTATTTGAGCCTTGGTCATTTTGATTATGGGTGTATGGATTTTGTATCTGCCTTTTTTCTCGATGACCGCGGCTGTGGCAAGGTTTGCCATTTTTTCAAATGCTTTGATGTATTCGCTTCGGCAGTCCGGATAGCCGCTGTAATCGGCGGCGTTGACGCCTATGAAAATATCGAATGCTCCGTTCGCCTCGGCGATTGCCAGTGCGAAACTCAAGAAAATCGTGTTTCTGGCTGGGACGTAGGTAATGGGAATTTTTTTGGGGTCGATAGACCTGCCCAATGGAACTTTTATCGTTTTGTCAGTCAACGCCGAGTTAAAAAAAACACCCGGGTCGATAGTGATAATTTTATGTTTTCTGACCGCGAAAGACCTCGCGACTTTTTTCGCACTGCGTAACTCTATGCAGTGCCGCTGGTTATAGCTGAAACTGACTGCAACACAGTCGAAGCCTTTGCTTTTTGCGATAGCCAGAGTGGTGGCTGAATCCAGTCCGCCGCTAAGCAGAATTATCGCTTTTTTCGTTTTTTTTATCATAAATACTCCACTTGCCATTAGTCAGGGTTTATATTATAGTAATAACCAGCAGATTTTTAACAAAAAAACAGGGCATATTATGAACGAACCCAAAATTGAACTTTTTGACAACCCAAAACCGCAGCGGGATTATGTTATAAAAATCGACTGTCCGGAGTTCACCAGCGTTTGTCCGAAGACAGGCCAGCCGGACTTCGGAACTATCACAATCGAATACTGCCCAGCCCAAAAGTGCATCGAGCTGAAAAGCCTCAAGTACTATATGCAGAGCTTCAGAAACAAGGGTATTTTTTATGAGGCTCTCACGAATGAGATTCTCGATGAACTGTCAGCAGAATCAAAACCGAAATGGATGAAGATTACCTCGAAGTTCACGCCTCGCGGCGGAATCACAACCGAAGTTGTGGCCGAGTACAAAAAATAAAGGAGATGGCGAAATGGCTATTACATTTGTCTGCGAATGCTGCAAAAAGAAAATTAATGCGCCTGATGAGGCCGGCGGCAAGTGGGGCAAATGTCCCAGTTGCGGTTTTAAGTGTTATATACCCCTGCCGCCCGTTGAGGGTGAGGAGGAGATTAAACTTGCTCCGATAGACGAGAATGACGAAACGCAGTACAGGGAAATGATGAGAGAGACCTATCATATAACGGAGGAACTGCTGCACGAGATAGAAGAGCCGGGCGAGCCGGGCCACGCCGCGACAATTGACGAAAAGGTTTTAACCGTCAGAATAATTAAGTATCTCGGTCTTATGGCCGCTGGTTCGCTTGACGAGGCCGCCAACGCTTCAAACAAGATAACGCCGTATAAATCCCAGGCCAAAAAAATCCTCGAAAAAATGCTTAGCGACGAAATACCTGAACCGGAACTGGCTAATGTGCCTGCAAAAGTGCTGACCGGCTTTATCAGAAATATGCTCACAAGATTAGGATAGAAAGGAACTTGCAAATGTCTGACGCAAAAGAATTTTATGCCGAAATAGCCGGCAAAATGGAAAAAGTAAAAAAAGACGCTCCCGCAGTGATAGCAGGGTTTGGTGCGCTTTTCAGCAAGGTTATGGCCGATGGCGCGATAACGGTAAGAGAAAAGGAGCTTATCGCTCTCGGCATCGCCGTTGCCGCCAAGTGTCCGCCCTGCATAATGGCTCATACCAAAAAATGCCTCGACGCTGGCGCAGACAAAGCACAGATTCTCGAAGCCGCGTCGGTTGCTGTTGTAATGGGCGGCGGACCTGCTTATATGCATTTAGTTGAAGTAATGGATGCTCTCGAAGCTCTGGGGAAATAAAAGTATCTCTAATAACGAAAAATGGAAATAGGAGTTGATGTTTTGAAAAAGTTTTTGGTTTTGGTAATGGCGGCTGTATTTGTTCCGGTTGCGTATTCGGATGTAAAACTTGCGGCGATTTTCTGTAATGGCGTTGTACTTCAGCAGAAAAGCGACGCTCCAATCTGGGGCTGGGCATCGCCCGGCGAACAAATCACGATAAATGTGGATTGGCAGGCAGGCGAGTTTGCCGCCGTCGCCGACGAAAAGGGCGACTGGAAGGTAATTCTCAAAACTCCCCAGGCGGGCGGCCCTTATACGATTAAGGTAAAAGGGCAGAACGAAATTATTATTTCCGATGTTTTAATCGGAGAAGTGTGGTTCTGTTCGGGACAATCGAATATGGAAGTTCCACTCGGCTGGCTCGGTACGGAAAGAAGCAAAAAAGACACGGCCGAAGCTAGTAACCCGCTTATACGCGTATTTGACATAAAGAACAAATACTCCGCTCTCGAAGAAAAACAATGCACAGGCGAATGGGACTCCTGGCGGCCTGTTACGCCGGACAATGTTCAGTGGTTCTCGGCTGTCGGATATTATTTCGGAAAAAGGCTGCAGGAAAATCTCAATGTGCCGGTCGGACTTGTTTCGTCTCACTGGGGCGGAACGCCTGCTGAAAGCTGGACGGATTTTGATTCGATTAAGAGATTTCCGCGGTTTGAAAAACAGGTCGAGGTTCTTGCCGCCATACGAGAAAAAAATGGAGATTCGGATGCCGTCTTCAAGAATGTTATAGACCAGTGGCTTGCCAAGGTTGCTCTCGAAGATGACGGAATTAAAAATAAATGGTTTGCCGCCGATGCGAACACCGCCGATTGGCTGCCGATGGTTCAGCCTGCTTCGTGGAGCGGCAGCGATTTAAAAGACGTGGATGGAATTGTTTGGTTTAGGAAGGAATTTACTCTGCCGACAGACGCTAATTTGCAGGATTTGGAGATTAATCTTGGCAAAATCGACGACATCGACGGTGTCTGGCTCAACGGCAATTACATCGGGGCTACGATTGGGGGCGATATAACCAGAACATATAAAGTATCGGCCGCGTTTTTGAACAAAGGCGCGAATATAATTGCCGTTCGCGTAATTGACACAGGCGGCGACGGCGGGTTTGTGAGCGAAGCGAAGGACTTGAAAATCTGCCAGGCTGGCAAAGATTTGCAGAGTCTGGCCGGGCAGTGGCAATATAAAGCTGCAAATCCGAAAACCGACTGGCAGATGCCGACTTTTACCGCGATAAATCAGAATTCCCCGACGGCTTTATTTAATGCGATGCTCGCTCCGGTTATTCCATTTCGAATCGCAGGTGTCCTTTGGTATCAGGGCGAATCGAACGTCGATTTCCCAATCGAGTACAGAGAACTCTTTCCAGCTATGATTGAAAACTGGCGGAGCAGATGGGGGCAGGGCAGCTTTCCGTTTTACTATGTTCAGATTGCTCCGTGGGATTATGGCGATGCCAGGGTCAGTCAGGCTCTTCGTGAGGCGCAAATGCTTGCGCTTTCTGTGCCGAATACAGGTATGGCCGTAACGATGGACATCGGCGATGAAAAAGATATACACCCTCGCAACAAGCACGATGTCGGCGACAGACTTGTTCGCTGGGCATTGAATAAAAACTACGGCAGAACCGATGTGGTTTTCTCCGGGCCGCTATACAAAGAAATGAAAATAGACAGTAATTCCATTCGTCTGTTCTTTAATTATACCGATGGCGGTCTGGTCGCAAAAGGCGGAGATTTAACCGATTTCACAATCGCAGGCGAAGACAAAAAATTTGAACCGGCCAAAGCCGTTATTGACGGCAATACAATCGTCGTTTCCAGCGAGCAGGTCAAAAATCCTGTCGCTGTTAGATTTGCCTGGAAAAACTGGGTGCAGCCGAATCTGTTTAACGCCGCTAATTTGCCCGCTTCGTCGTTCAGAACCGACGACTGGCCTCTGCAATAAAATTGGCATCAGAGCCGCGACCGAAAGGGAGCGGGGTTTATTTTACGCCGATACTTAGCGATTTGAGAAAGTCTGCTTCCTGTTCGTTGAGCGGGCGGTCGTTTATTTTTTCAATCTTTTCGGCGGTCTGTTCATAAGTAAATCCGCCAGATTTTAACATCCACGCCGCCGCTAAATAAGCGACGCGTTTTTTGCCGCTGCTGTCGTGGACGAGAACAGGCAGATTGTTTTTGTCCGACATTACAGTCAAAAACTTTTCAATAACATTCGCATCTGGCGTATTGCTGGCCGCACTGTCCTTTTTTACCGGCAATTCGACATATTTAACGCCGTTGTTTTTGACCCAGGTAATTTCCTCGTTGTGCCAGTTTTCTTCCCTGTGTTCGGTTGTGCTGCGAATGTTGACAATCGAAGCAATATGATATTTATACAGCAGTCGTGTATAATCCATTCCTCGCGGCTGGCCGCTGGTATAAAGAACGTCCGGCATTACCGTATTGAAATTTTTTATATGAAAATGCCGAACCGTGATCACAGCGACAAATATAATTGCCGCCGGCACAAGCCAGCCTGTAAATTTGTTTTTATTTTTTTTCATTTTCAGCCGTCCGTCAGTTTTTTTTATAAATTTCTCTTACCGCGTAAATTTTTCTGTCTGTCGCCTCGAAATATACTCTGCTGATGAGTTCTGCGATAAGGCCTGTCGATATAAAAACCATTCCTATCAGCAGCAGAACTATGCCCGCCGCCGTCAGCGGAGCGTGCGCAACGAATATCGGCACGTTGTACCATAATTTATCGAACATAATATACGCGAAAAGCAGCATTGCCAGAGCGATGCAGTAAAACGCCCCCTTGCCGAAAAAATGCAGTGGACGCGTAATATATCCCAGCAGAAATCGCAGCGTTATCAAATCAAACGCCACTCGGAAAGTTCTCCCGATGCCGTAGTTGCTCTTGCCCGCCGGGCGGTCGATGTTTTTTATTGGTATTTCGATTATCCTGCCGCCGGTGAACGACACCAGAGCGGGGATAAAGCGATGCATTTCGCCGTAGAGTTTAATATCTTTGATAATCGCTTTGCGATATGCCTTAAACGTTGTGCCGAAATCGTGAATATCAACGCCACTTACTTTTGACGCTATCCAGTTGGCGATTTTGCTTGGAATTTTTCGCATAATCATATTATCGACGCGTTTTTCGCGCCAGCCGCTCACAACGTCGTAGCCTGCGTTGATTTGCTCGATAAAATTCGGAATCTCTTCCGGCAGATGCTGAAGGTCGCCGTCCATACTGATAATTATTTCGCCCGCAGCGTAATCGAACCCCGCCGCCAGAGCCGGCGTCTGGCCGAAATTCCGCCTAAGCTCCACCGCCACGACGTGGTCGTCGCCGACTGCGATTGTTTTTAATTTTTCCATCGTCCCGTCCGCGCTGCCATCGTTCACGAAAACAAGCTCATAAGTCTCGCACGTCTGACGCATCACCTTCGTGAGCCGGTCATAAAGCTCCTGCACAACGGCTTCTTCGTTGTACAGCGGAACAACCACAGAATATTTTATTTGAGCCATTATTATTCCTTATCAATGTCTCTGTAATTTACAAGTTCTATGCCGGCATTCGCCAGTATATTTTTCGTTGATGCCGCACAAAGCCATTTTAACTCCGTCAATCGCTGCTCAACTAATCTTGTTTTGCCAAGTCCTTCCGCATAACCCGGATGAGCCATTACCTCGGCGATGCCCGCGAATTGCGTCTGCGACAATTCCGCCCAGAAATTATCATCTATCCTGCCCGTATGAGCAAGCCCGAAAAAAATATCAGTTGCAATAAACCGAGCGTCAGTGCCCTGACATTTCAATGCCGCATTACGAACAAGAAATGCCCTGACCTTATCTTGCATCTCAACCCTCGGCCAATCGCCGCCGCAAAGAGTCGCAGGCTCATAAGGCCACCGGATAGCGGGGATATTAAATTTTTCTGCCAGTCGGCATACGAGCCGCCAAACCCCCGGCAGACAGTGAAAGTGTTTATGCGAATCCAAGTGGGTGGGAGTTATACCCTTGCCGATTAACGAGGAAATCTGCGCCGACAATTCAGTCTCAATCGCCTGACGGATTTTTTTACTCACGACAGCGGCGATGGCAAGTTTCGCGACCGAATACCGGAAATTACCATCGGCATCAGTTAGGATTTTTACGACAGGGTCGGTCGAAAGAGGTCTGCCCAAAGTAACGTTCAAATGAACGCCAACGCCCATCGCAGGCATTTTTTTTGCCATTTCGAGAGCTTCATCGACAGCGGGCATATTAGCCATGAGCGTTGCGCTGGTCAATACGCCTGTGGTATGCGCCTCGGCCACAGCGCTATTTACGCCCCGGCAAAGACCGAAATCGTCTGCGTTTATTATTATTTTTTTGGGCATCATAAGGACGCAGATTCTACGTCCTTATACCAGCAGCGTCAAACAAAAACACTACTACCTACTACCTACTATCTATTGACTACTGGCTATTGACTATACTGTCTTTTGTTTTTGAAATATCTGTTTTTGCCGCCGCCGTTGCGGTCGTCATTATTATTTTTATTATCTTCCGATTCTGGCTGGCCGTTCGATTCGCGAAAAGGCTTTTCATATTTACCGAAAATCATTCTGCCTGCCGAGGTTTGCAGTGCGCTGGTAACCGTAATCTGTATCTTTTCGCCCATTTTGCCTCTGCCGTCTTCGACAACGACCATTGTGCCGTCATCGAGATACCCGAT
>Ga0209417_1007154_pt1 | contig 10948 bp, 5 predicted proteins | sample RifGroF2_FD_184002 | JGI IMG/M metagenome (GOLD analysis project Ga0209417, IMG submission 184002) | Groundwater microbial communities from Rifle, Colorado, USA - Groundwater F2 (SPAdes) (version 2) | ecosystem: Environmental > Aquatic > Deep subsurface > Groundwater | place: Rifle, Colorado... | reverse complement strand
GGAATATTGATGTTTAGAAAAATATCGTTTTTTAGTTTTGTTGTTTTTATTCTCTTTCTGTGTATTATTTCATGTTCTGATAAAAAGTCAAAATCCGGAAAAAAAAATGTTTCTTCTCAAAGCGGCGAACAATCTGGAAATAAATCCACCAAACTTACTATTGCTACTTTTAATTTGAAGTTTTTTGGAGATGACGATAATTACAATAACGCTGAATTCGGTGATTTCGGTAAAAATATAAGAACAGCAAATGAAGACTTGCTGTCAAAAATTTCCGAATATATCGGGAAAGCTGATATTATCGGCGTGCAGGAAGTTGAAAACAAAGAAGCGCTTAAAATCCTTGTAAAATATCTGAATGAAAAGTATTCCGGCAGAAAATATAAATTTTTTATGTATGATAAACAAAGATCCTGTCAGGATTTGGGGATAATATGGGATTCAAATAAGGTTAGCGGCTGGACAGGTTACCAGATAGACAGGGAATTCCGGTCAATAGGTGAAGAAAACGGCAGGAAGATTTATTTTTCAAGAGTTCCAATTTATAATATGTTTGATATTAATAATATGAAAATTATAGTTATGGTTGTGCATTTAAAAGCTAAAACCGATGCAGACGCGCAGGCAGCCGGCGATAAAAGAGCTATGGAATGCGCTAAAATAATTGAATGGATGGAATATAAAAAAGAAAAATCAAGTACGGATAATATTTTGGTAATAGGTGATTTTAACGACATTTACAGTAAAGACCCGAATAAAACCGACCTCGGTCCGTTTATCGAAGCAGATAAAGAAGGGAAACTGATTTTCCTTACAAAAAATTTTGAGATGCCGAGATTTTATACGAATTTCGGGAATTATAAAGGTCATATTTTCAGGGAAGTTATTGATCATATAATAATTCCTAAATCAATCGAAAATCATTATGTCAAGGACAGCTGTAAAATAGAGATGCATAATTCCGAAGAAATTTCTGACCACAATCCATTATACGCTGAATTCGATTTCAGCGAGAAATAAAAAAACGAAAAAGTATTGATTTCTTTTTATTCAATTTTAAAATATATCAAAATATCAATGGATCATTGTTGATGAGCCTTGTTTCGGCGGCCTAATCAACAGCATCATATATTTTTTTATAAATATATGTGATATTTGCGATGGCTTTCACTTCGCCAATAATTTTTTTCTAAAGTATGCAAAACACGCTTCAACCTTAAACTGCGTATAATGACTTAACTTCCCTCAATTTTAGGCACATAATCCCAATGCCTTTAGAATCTCCTTTTGAGATTTTGTAAGTATAGTCATAATAATCTCGCCATTGTCCAATTCAATTTTTTTAATTTTATGAAGTTCCATAAGCATCATATTCAAAGTATATTTTTTGTTTAATTTAGAACCTTTTAGTAAAGCATGCAATTTCATTTTTAGTATCAGTGCAAGAAAATGAATAAAAAACAAACCTTGAAAAGCCTCATCGCATTTCATATTTAAACGTGCAGATTCCATATCATTTTTTAATAAATTAAAACTTTCCTCTACGCATATTTTTTTGTTATATGTTTCTAAACATTCTTCCCAAGAATAATCTTTTTTTCCATTAAGTAAAATAAATTTTCCGCAATAAAGCAGTTCTTGATTTATCACGGTTTCATTATATTCGAGCGAGTTGGTTTCTTTTTTTAATTCAAAAAATTTTTTGTAATTTTTTGCTATATCATTTAAAATATTTTCAAATAATTCTTTAGCTTCAGTTTTAAGTTTTTCTTCAACTTTTGTTTTTATATCGTATAATTTGACATATATATTTGCCTTTTCAGATTCCGCTCGTTCGGGATTTAAATAAAGATGTCCTTTCAAAATATGTTCGCCTACTTTTATCGCTACAGGCTTGGCAAACATTGTTTTTTTATTATATTGTTTTAAATATTGAATTTTTTCAATTTCTTCGTTTTCAATAGAATCACAGACTGTATTGGTATTCAATGATGCCGGAATAATAAAATCCATATCTGTATCGAATTTTATTATATCATTTATATTTGTTTGGCTGAAAAAGCCCCGGTCTATAACTAAAACGCTTTCTTTTATTCCATAACTTTTTAAACGCTTCAATATTTCCTGAATTGTATTTGTGTCAACAACGCTCCCTGAATATACTTCATAGACAATCGGCATATTATTTATTTTGTCAACAACCAAAGCAAAATTAACTTGCTTTAATCCGTCGGCATTACGATTATAACCGTATTCTAACAATTGAATGAATTCAGAATAGGATGTTATTGAAGTAATGTCATATAGAAGAACCTTTCCAACATTGTTTTTCTCAATTATCTTTTTGAATACTTGCTGTCTTATTTTTTCCATTCCTATCTTTTTTAAAAATTTACTGATAGCCCGGGATTCAATTATAGCGTCCGGATATGTTCTACTCAGTATCGTATCTTCATACCATAAATGAATAGCGTGCATTGGTTGGGGATTTATTACTTTATTTATAGCCAATGTGAGAACTGTTTCCATATCAGTTTTATTTAAAATTGTTTCTAATATTTCCAATAATCCAGTATCTGCCAAAACTTTGTTTACAGGAATAAATTCGCCGTATGAATACGAAGCTTTGGTTTCTCTTTTCCTTAATGGTTTGGCTTTATCTATATCTCCTGAATATATTCCGATATATTTTGATTTGTGTCTTATTTTTTTTGTTGCTTTGTCATAATACGGCTGAACTTCATACACATAATCCTTACCATTGATATTCTTAATTCTTTTGATTGCTTTCATTAAGCCGCTCCTTTACTTTTAATTTGCCTATATAGGCAAATATACAATACAATATGTGAATTTGCAAGGAAAATTATTTATTTTACTTTAATTAATTAATTTTCAATGGGTTACATAAGATATATTGGAGATGATTCTTTAGGTTCTTAATACTTTTTTGCCTAAATTAAGCGGAATGCAAGTAATTCGGGTTTATATCTAATTCTCCAAATTTATTTTAGAACGGGGTACGAATGCTTTTTACACATTTGCTTTTTGATAGCCGGATTTTTAATGTGTGATAATTTAATCTCAATGTTTTTACGATTTCATTTAATGTATGCGTTTGGGTTAAATATATTGCTGCTCTCCATAATTTTTCAGGGATCGCTGCCCGCTGTTTTCGTGTTTTTCGCCAATATTTAATCTGAAAATACTTAACTCCTCTTTTCTTGATGGAGTTAGTAACTGCTGATTATATCATGATTTTCAATACTTTGAAAAAAATTAGTGATGAAATAAAAACATCGGGGATATCACATATATTAAAAAAAATCTGAGTCGGTGGATTTAGGTGCCAAACAAGCCTTATTAACAATGAAGTATTGATATTTACTTTTATTTAGAAATTTATTAAAATAAATCAATATAATTTGCAAATTTAAAAATTTTAAATATATTAATAATAAAATTCGAACCTTTTTCTCTGACCACAGGTATAGTAAATAGAAGGATGTATGATTGAAATATTTGACGACGATTATTATATATCAGGCTTAAAGAAAAAGGACGTAAAAGTGTTTGAAAACTTTATAGGCGAATTTTCTACTCTCATCTTTAATTACATATATAGAATTACCGGAAACCACAGCGATGCCGAGGAAATAACGCAGGATGCTTTTATACGCGCATACAAATATTCGGAATCAATAAAAGAAAAATCAAAATTAAAACCATGGCTTTATGCCATCGCAAGAAACACGGCATTTTCAAGATTAAAATTAAAAAAATTATCAACTGTTTCAATTGATGAAATTCAAGAACCCCCGGCAAGAGTTGAATACAACCCGGAAAATATAGTTCTCGAAAAAGAGATTCAAAATCAGATAAAACTTGCCATTGATAGTTTGAGTATAGATTTGAAAGAGGTATTTGTACTTTCAGAATATGAAAAATTTACTTATTCGGAAATAGCTGAATTCCTCAATATTCCTTTAGGCACGGTCAAATCACGGATGTACTATGCTGTCAGAAAACTGATTGAATTCCAGAAGGAAATTGGTGAAAAAAAATGAACTGCAAGTATGAAAAAGAAATTTTATTGAAATATGCTTACGGACTGCTTGATGATAATAACGTTGAATATTTTAACGCGCATTTGGCAGACTGCTCTTCCTGTAAAATGGAAATAGAAAAACTTACTAAGTTTCGTTCGGATTTTCAAAAATATCCTGTTGTATCGCATAATTCTGATTTAAAACAAAAAATAATTTTAAAAATTTCAAATAATGAAATTAATACAGATACCGTTCAGGAACCGAACTTTGACGGAAATGATTTTGAAGTATCATTTTATTTTAATAAAATGGGGTTTATTTCTGCTACAGTATCAATAATTTTAATTGCTCTGATATTTTATTATTTTATATTCAAAATTGATAAACATTCAACTGTGGTTTATGCCAATGATAATTACATTCCTGGCGAATATGCGAATATTTCCATCCTTTCCAGAAACCTTGAGGGTGAAAATTTAAAGAATTGTAAAGTCGAAATACTGATTGAGGAATGGAACAAAAAAATTAAAATTTACGACGGTAAAATTTCAGAAAAAGGCTCAACAGTAGCGCGTTTTAAAATGCCCGATGTAGCAGAAGGCAAATATAATCTTCAAATCAAGACAATTTCTGAAGCCGGTGAAAGTATTATAACAAAGCAGATTGGAATTTATAGAGAGCATAAAATATTACTTACTACTGATAAACCCGTATATCAGCCAAAACAGACCATATATATACGCGCTCTGGTTTTGGATAAAATTACCGACCGGGCAAGGAATAAAATGCCTGTAACCATTGAGGTTACAGACGCAGATGGAACAAAATTTTTCAAACAAAAAAAATTAACATCAAAATTCGGTATAGTTTCAGCGGAATGTCCTTTGAGCGATCTGCTGAAAGAGGGAAATTATAAAGTTAAAATTATTGTGGGAAATACAAGTTCAGAAAAAGAAATTGAAATTAAAACTTATAAACTGCCAAAATTTACTATATCAGTTAATAAATTGAAAAAAGAATATTCTCCACTCGAAAAATTGAAATTAAAAGTGACTGCAAAATATTTATATGGTAAATTTCTTAATGCAGGATCTATAAAAATAACGTTATCAGCATATGATGTAGAATTTAAAAATATTCTGTCAAAAAGCGGAAAAATTAATGAATCTGGAAATTTTGAAACCGAAATAACTCTGCCGGATTATTTTGTGGGACTGCCTGTAAATCGTGAAAATGCTGTTGCTCGATTGAAAATCGAAATAACTGATAATGCCGGATACAACGAAATTCTCGAAAAAGATATTTCAATTTTGAGGAGAGAGTTTGATTATAATATTAATTCGTCAGATACGGCTACAGCTCTTGAGTTAGACAAAATAAATAATTTAGTTGTAGATTCCGCGATAAACGTGATTTATTATCAAATTCCTCTTAACAATAGACCTTTCAAAATGTCAGGGTATTATTCTTCGAACACAAAAGGTATTTTAAATATTTCAATTATACCCAGGAATGAGTTTATTGTTACTAATACTGTTAATCAGTTTTATCTTTTTTTATCAAACAGCAAACGCGAACCGATCGAAAACGCAAATATTAAAATATTATATCTCGCAGATTCTCAGACTATAAAAACAGGAAAATTAGGGATCGCAGAATTTTTTTTGAATGTTCCAGACAGTTATAATTTTGTAACGATAGAAACAATTTATAAAGAATCAGATAATGATTATTGCGAATACTTTAAGTTTAACATTAACAATAATTACTTTAACGTATCAATAACTACCGATAAAGAAATTTATAAACCCGGTGATTCAATTAACGGAGTTATACTTTCGTCAAATATTAAAGGTTCAGTGTTTATTGACATAATAAAATCCGGAAATACGATTTATTCCGACAACCCTGAAATTATAAACGGGTTGGCAAATTTTAATTTTGATTTGCCACAGGACATTTATGGGGTTCTTACAATTGTATGCTATCAATTTGATAAAAATGGAAATTTAATTCGGAACAGTAGAAATTTATATGTTGAAAACCGGAAGGATTTAAAAATAGAAATACTAAATGAGAAAAAAATTTATATGCCCGGTCAGGACGCTGTTCTTGATTTATCTGTGAAGAATAGTTTTGATACGCCTGTTACAGCTGCTTTGGGCTTAAGCATAACAGATTTGGGTATTACTGAATTATCAAATCGAAAAACAGGCTTATTCAATTTCTTTTTTGATTTTGAGAAAGAATTATTAGCGCCGAAAGCAGACATTGAAAAAATCAGTATTTTCCAATCACAAAAAAATTTTTCCACTGACAGCTATTCTGAAAAAGAACGCAGTATGGTGATAAATGCGGCTCTTGCTGTATTTTCATATAAAGAAAAAGATTCATATGCTCACAATGATGTAATTGAAAAAATAGATAAACTCCAAAAAAAAAAGTTAAAGCAAAAAACTCTTTTGATTAAAATAGTATTGTTTATATTTATAATATTTTTATTTTCAATATACAAAGAAAATCGGGACATATTTTATAATCTAAGTTTATTGCTTCTGACGCTTGAATCATTTTTTTCTGCAATTTACATTAATTATGAAAGCCTTGAGATTCCTGTAATTTTATATGCCGCTATTTTAACGCTAAGTAATTATGCGTTCAATCGAATTTTTTATAAAACCGATATTTGGATTTTTAATATTCGTATTCATAGTTTATTTTTCTGGTTCGCTAATATCAGTTTTATGATTTTATTTTATGATATTAATACTGCAAAAATATTTTATAAAATCACTGTAATACCATTGTTTTTATACGCTGTATTTGTTTTGTCAAATTTTAAAAAGATTATGGCTCCGTTTTTGGTTATATGGTTTGTTATAATTATTGTGAACAGTATATCGCCTATAAAAAATACAGGTTTTATATTTTTATATTTATGGTTAACCTTTATTTTTTTTGCTATTGTTCTGCGTCGTAAAATTAAAGATATTTTTATATCTGAAAAATTTAACGCGAAATTAAAATCTCCTGGAATCTTTGTTTCAGGATGTATTGCTATCTGCGGATTATTAGTTTCTGCGGCTATAGTCTATTCAATGTTTTTCCCTATGTTTAATTTAGCTGATATTATTTCATCGCCGCATGATATAGATTATGCTGCCAGTAATTCATATGTTGCTGCAAACATTTCATACGATTTTCATAATGTTTCAGCGGATTTAAAGGAAAGTAAAGAAAATTGGAGTGATAAAACTCAGGATCTTCACATTCGCAAATGGTTTCCGGAAACCCTTCTTTTTATTCCTGAAGTAATAACTGATGAAAATGGGTTTGCGCGCAAGACTGTAAAACTTGCGGATTCTATTACATCATGGAATTTGAAGGTTTCAGCTAATACTATCGACGGCGGACTTGGAGCGGCGGAAGATACAATTACAGTTTTTCAGGATTTTTTTATAGACGCGGATTTGCCATTGTTTTTAACGCGGAAGGATATTATTACAATACCTGTTACAATAACTAATTATTTAAATAAAGATCAGAATATTTCCGTATCTTTGTTTACTGATACTGACAAATGGTTTAAAATAATTGATTCAAAAAATTCAATTATACGGGTTTCATCGCAGAATACAGTAAAAACAAATTTTAGAATACAGGTTTTAAAATGCGGCCTGCATAAACTGAAAATTTATGCTGAAGCAAATTCAGGTTTCAGGGACGCAGTTATAAAGGAAATAGATATAAAGCCAGAAGGAATTGAAAAATCAGTTGTTACAAATGGCTGGATTAGAGGTTCAACTTTCGCGGAATTAATTGTTCCTGATAATACAGTAAAAGATTCTGAGAGATTTTTTGTTAAAATTTTTGCGAATTCATTTAATACCGTAATCGACGGACTGGACGGCATTTTCAGAATGCCGCACGGTTGTTTTGAACAGACTTCTTCAATAACGTATCCAAATGTTCTGGCGCTAATGTATTTAAAATCAAAAAAAGCAGGTTCGCAGGAAATTTTAAGAAAAGCGGAAAATTATATTAATTTAGGTTATCAGAGATTACTAACCTTTGAAGTAAATAAATCAGGAGGTTTTTCGTATTACGGCGAAGCTCCAGCTCTGGCATGGCTTACAGCATACGCATTATTGGAATTCAGTGATATGAGTAAACTGATGAACGTTGATGAGAATTTAATCAACCGGATAAAAAATACAATTTACAGTTCACAGTTTAGCGAAGGCTACTGGGATAATAAAATAGACTTAAACATTACTGCATATGTTTGTTACGCGCTTGCAGAGGCTGGATATTACGGAGATAATCTATCAAAAGGCCTGAAATTTCTTGAAGATAGATATTCTGAAAATACCGACGTTTATATATGCGCGCTTGCATTAAATGCAATATTAAAAACCGGCGGTTTTGATTCCTTCAGAGAAAAATTAAATAAAAAAATTTTGAAATTATATTCCACAAATCAAAATTATTTTTTGGATTCCAATAATGCAAAAAGTTTGTCAGGAGCATCAGGCCAATCGTATAATATTGAAACCAAATCGTTGATAGCTCTTGCTTTATTGAAGCAGAAAACCAATCCTGAAATTATTGACAGAATAATAAAAGAAATCATTTCCGAGAAATCAGCAGATGGGTTCTGGTATTCGACGCAGGCAACCTGTCTTGCAATAAAAGCTCTGCTTGAAGCAGATAAAAATAATTCTTCGTTTATTGTCAATTCCGATATTGCAGTTGAGTTTAACAGTAACAAAATTTGTAACTATAAAATAACTCCTGAAAACAGCGATGTAACAGCATTTATAGATTTAAAAAAATTTTCGAAACCTGGACCAAATAAATTACTTCTAAAATCTTCAGGCTCTAATGTAATGTTTCAATTTACTGGTATCTATAATATAATTCCTGCCTCTAACAGTGGAAATGCAATAACTAAACCCATTGAAATATTTACGAAATATGATAGAACTGAATTGAAAGTCAGAGATATTCTGAATATAAATGTAACTATAAAAAATAATTCTGATAATCAAATTGAATTCTATATCATTGATCTTGGAATTCCAGCAGGCTTTTCGTTAAATGAAACTGCTCGCACTCAACTTGCCGGAATTGTTAATGTAAATAAAGTTGAAGTTATGCCCCGGCAGATTATACTCTATATGAGTAACCTTCAAAAAAAATCTGATATATCTTTTTCCTATAATTTGCAGGCGTTATTCCCTATCAGAATTTCAGCACCTGAAAATAAAGTTTATGATTATTATAATCCTGATATTTCAGATTCTGAACGAAAAGGTGAATTAACAATTAATGGTTTACAGTAGTTTATCCTAAAAACTGTAATAGACATTAGAAATTTTTTCATAAATGGATAAATCTTTATTTTATAGTTTTGGATTTAGAAGTTTTTCAGTCTACTCTGAAAAAAGAGGGATTAGTGTAAAATTAGTTCAAAAAATAATATGCGTTTACAAAAAAATTTCATTGAAAACCAGTATGTAAATTACTTAGATTTCCATAATGACTCTAAAACCTATATCGTATGAACGGTAATCAGGAAATTTCCCACCGCGGAAAGCCGCCCTACAATCTCTCGAGTCGCCGAACCAGGAGCCGCCCCGTAAAACATGTTGCGAGCCTAATTCAGGACCGGCAGGATCATTAGTAGGCGAGATAGAATAATATTCTTCATCATACCAATCGCTACACCATTCCCAGACATTTCCAATCATATCATACAAACCGAAAATATTAGGTTTTTTTTGGCGAACGGTTTGCGGGCCAGACTGTTTAGTATGTAATTTTATTTTTTCCGGGTCTGTGGAAATAACCGAAGTAGTTTCATTTGCGCGGCAGTTTTCGGAATACCAGGCGATTTCATCAAGTTCAACAGATAAAGAACCTGTAAAATTTATATTTCCTGAATAAATCATTAATTCAGAACCGGCTCTGCAGGCGTATTCCCATTCTGCTTCTGTAGGAAGCCTGAAATTTTTTTTATACTTTACAGTTAACCATTTACAATATTCGACAGCATCATACCACGAAACGTAGATTACGGGCTGATCTGGATTACTGTTTAAAATATTTTCGCCATGAACATCGCATTGCCAGAATATACCCTTTGTTTTTTCCCATTCTTTACCAGTCCAGATATACGCCCAGTCAGCTTTTTCAGAATCTGTTTTATAACCTGTTTCTTTTATAAAAATCGAAAACTGTTCCACAGTTATGGGAGATTCGGCCATTAAGAAATTTTTGCTTATCAATACACTATGACGAGGAAGTTCACGCTCACACCATTTTTCATGCCATTCCCTGCCAAAGGATAATATCAGGGACTTGGTTTCGTATTCAGTTTGCCCCATTAAAAAATTTCCGGCAGGAAGGAATGCTAAATTCAATCGCACTCCAGTTGATAACTCAAAATTTTTTTTTACATTTTTTCTTAATGGATCGTTTTCAGAAGTTTTAGAATAATTCTTTGATTTTTCATTTATCATTATTATCCCCCTGGCGCAACAGCGCCGAAGCTAAACCCAGCATATAATACATTTTTATGAAAATCAATCAATTTCCTTGCTATTAGTTTAATCCCGAAAATACCGGTTAATTTTTTAAAAATTGCTCCAGAAATATAAGGCATTAAATTTAGTAATCTTTCATTTGCTTTCTAATGTCTGATCAAAACGGCCAAAACCCATGCGCCTTCCTGAAAAGACGTTTCCCTTCCATGAGTTTAATTCTTTTTCTGCACTAATACTAATTCGCTTGCAAAATTACGAAAATAATATATAATGAACTTTTTTAAATTATTAAAGGAGTTCAGAAACATGCGTCAATTAAAAGTTAAAGAATATTTAAGCGAAAAAGAAATC
>Ga0209417_1007152_pt1 | contig 10952 bp, 11 predicted proteins | sample RifGroF2_FD_184002 | JGI IMG/M metagenome (GOLD analysis project Ga0209417, IMG submission 184002) | Groundwater microbial communities from Rifle, Colorado, USA - Groundwater F2 (SPAdes) (version 2) | ecosystem: Environmental > Aquatic > Deep subsurface > Groundwater | place: Rifle, Colorado... | reverse complement strand
CAGGAGGATTGTGAGCAATGCCGAAAGCACCCTCCGGACATAATAATTGCGGAAGAATTTACCGACTGCTTTCAGCGATGTCAATGCAAATCCTGTGGTTTTCGTTGTATCCATGACACGCCTCCGGGTTTTTGACAAGATTATACCCCTATTATCTCAAAAAACAAGGGTGTACTGTAAATTTGTATGAATAATAGCAAAAATATGGTCTTCATTCTCCGTTCCCGGCGTTTTCATCGCATTTGCGCGATTTTACATTGGGAATCGAGGATGATAAAAACCGATTTTCGAACTTTTTTTATTCGTTTGGAGCGTGAAAAGCACGCTAAAGATGCAAAAATCCCCGCAAAAACGAGCGCGATTTTTAGTCGCCCGATCCATCTGCGAGGATTCCGAGTAATGTACATGTATGTAGTTGTCCCACCTCGATCAAGGTGAGCGGGGATTCAGCGCGATCCGCCGATATGGAACGTCGCGCCGGATTTGCCTTCGTTGTCGTGCAGGCAGTCGTCGATCATGATGACGAGAGCGACGTAAAAGTCGATATTTTCCTCTGAAAGAACGGCGATTTCGTAGGAATCTCCCCAGGAAAGCCACTTCTTGCGGAATTCGACGGCGACGCCTTTCGCCGATGTAACCCGGAAGTCATACGCGAAGAAATCGCCCTCGATCGTGTATTGTCCGAAGTCGCTTGCGATTTCAAGTTTATGCTTCAGGAGCGTAAAACGCTTTTTGACGGTCGCGACCTCACGTCCGTCCGGCGTGGTCAAATGATACACCGGAAGCAGCGAGAACACCTGCCGCTTGATCGTGAACAGTTGCTTGTTCGTCGCGGTCTCGAACAGATCCATGCGGTGCGTAAAGGAAAGGAGCCGACCTTCGCAATGATAGATTACATTTTGCTTTTCGTCAAAGACTTTGTATTTGTCGGTGAAACTGAACACTTTCTGTTTCAAATAGAATGTCTTCATTCACGGCCTCCGCTTCCAGCGCCGTTCGGGACGGCGTCGTTCAAAGCCATTATACTGCAAATGGCGCCGTTGCACCATCATTCCATCAAAAAGATCATGAAAATTTAACGGTGCGTTTTCTTCGTGCGGCGGACGACGGCGTCGGCGGCGAGTTTCCCGGTAAGCGCCGAAATCGGGAGTCCGGCCGGGGCGAAGGTCCACTGGCCGGCCTGCCAGACGTGCGGAATCGCGGTATCGATCGTCTTCAGGATGCTGGAGAACCCGTGTTCGGCGGGGATGGGATCGTTGGTGAACGCCCAGCCGGTGATGGCGCCCTGAAAACTCTTCACGTCGCGCTCGATCGTCAGCGGCGTCGACGAGAACTTCCCGTCCACATGGCCGCGCAGCATCGGGAACGCCGCCTTGGCGAGGGTGTCGACGATCCATTTCTCGCATTGTTTCTTGAACGCTTCGTAATGACCGTCGTCGCGGATCCTGGCGACGAGGCAGTAGTCCATCAGGGCCGAGACGATCAGCCCGGTCTTGCCCGCCGGGGCAAGCGAAGGATCCCGCAGGCAGGGAATCGAGATCTCGTAGGTGGTGTTGGCAAAGTAGTCGGCGAGTCCGACCGGCAGACCCGATTCATCCAAGACGTTCGGATCGATGCGGTCGGCGGTGATGTTACCGAGTCCCGCGGCGACGGGCGTATAGAAGGAGTGGGCGCCGCACGTGCGGGCGAACTCAGCCGGCGGGACGTCGGCTTCGAGATAGACGGTGAAGACCGAATCGCCGCCGGTCTTGCCTTCGAGTCGTTGGAGCCGCTTCTGGATCGGCGGGGTGCGCCGCTCGGGGGCGACGGAGCGGTACATCGCGTTCATGTCGGCGGTCCAGACGAGTTCCTGGTATTCGATGATTTCGCCGGCGGCAGTTCGGACCGTGCGGGCTTCGGGATCGAACCCGACGACCGTCGTCTTCGTCTTGATTTCGACCGCCTTGGCGCGGGCGTAGGTTTCCAACGCATGGATCAGCGATCCCGTGCCGCCCATCGGATAGTTGTAGTCGAGGTACAGGCTGAAATAACTGAGGGCGAAAAAAGCCGGCGTCTGTCGGAAGAAATGCTGGCTGATGATGTCGATGAGCGCGCGGTTCTTCGTGAACAGGGCGAGATGGTCGTTGATCGGCGCTTTGAGCGCCATCGCCTTCTTCACGTTCTTCTTGTATTTCATCAGCCAGGGCAACAGCGTCCTGAAGATGTAGTTCGAGTCGGATAGCGAGTCCAAAAAGAGCGGGTTGTCGATGCCGTACAGGACATCCATGTAGCCCATGACCTTCTTGACCTCGCCGATGATCGCGCGGATGTCGGCTTCCTCGGCGGGAAAATGCTTGACGAGCAAGGCCTCGTAGTCAATAATGCTCGCTTCGCTTTTAAGGAAGATGAAATCGGTGCCGATGCCGATCGAGACGGGGCTTCTCACGAAGTCGACGGTGATGCCGAGCTGCTTGAGCATCGGCTTGACGATGCCCGAGTTCTCGAAGGCGCGGATGCCGCCGTCAAACACGTATCCGTCGCGTTCGAAGGACACGACGAGACCGCCGAGATGGTCTCCCTGTTCCAAAAGCAACGTGCGTTTGCCGGCACGGCCGAGATAACACGCGGTCGTCAGGCCGGCGATCCCGCCGCCAACGACGATGGCTTCGTAGTTCATGCTTGTTCCTCCTGCATGGTTGTCATGGTCGATAAAGCTGCGACGATCGCGGATATCGCGACCGGAAGCGATCCGGTGCTCTTGCGGACGCAATGTTCTTCACACTTCGCGAGAAACGACGAACGTTCGATTTCGTTCGCGGGGAGCCCGGCAAGCAGCGCGCGGGCGCCGAGGAAATTTTCGACGGCGATGCGACGGTTCATCCCGCGGACGTCGAAGACGGAATGGTCGGCGCAGGTCGGATGCTCGCAGAACAGGCATCGGGACGCCCTTCGCATAGTCTCGCGCTTCAGCGGAGATTCGTCCTTGAACTGATCTTCGGGCAAGAACGGATGCGGTACGATCGTGACATGGTTCGGTTGGGCGGGATCGTACTTGAACGGTTTGAGACCGCGTTTGCGGAGGATCGCGTTGGCGGCGGAAAGCCCGGAAGTCGAGACGGCAGGGGTGCCCGTCCCCATCACGGTGGATTCGCCGCAATGAAACAGGTTCTTCCATTCGCCGCGGATGTGCTGGCGTTTGAACATATGCTGGCCGAGCCGCTGCTTCGGTCCGGCGACGGCGCCGTCCCGTTTCAGACAGTAACGTTCAATCGTCGCCGGCGTGCCCACTTCGGCGAATCGAACATGCGTCGAGATGCCGGGGAACCGGCGTTCGAGGACGCCGAGCAGGCGCGCTTTTTCAGCGGCTTTCATAGCCGTATAGCCTTTGCGATCGGTTCGGTCCCACTTCAGGAAACTGGGGCCGATCGCCATGATCACGTGCGTTCCTTTGGGCGCGACGGTATGGTCGTCGATGGAAGTGACATAGACGGTGATTTCGGTTTCATCGATCAATGCAGGGTTTCCGACAAGCATCTCGACAGGAAGCGTCCCAGTCGGAATGGCGATTGCGTCGACGAGTGCGTACAGCATCACCGACGGATAGGTCGGCTCAAGTTTTTCGGCCCAGGCGACAAGCTTCGGATCGGCGTGGCCTTTGGCGAGCCGGCCGTAGAAATTCCAGACGCTGCCGGCATTCACGATGTCGTCCGCTTCGATGATGGTCCCGTCGTTCAACTCGACGCCGCAGGGGGTATCTTCACGGAAAACGATCCGCACGACTTCCTTTTCCAGGATCATCGTCCCGCCGTGCGCTTCGATCGACTTCTCGAGCCGCCCGGGAAGCTGCAGGGTGGATCCGGCCGGATAGTAGCTACCACCGACGTGATTATCGATGAACATGATGGCGGCGAGGATCGCCGGCGTCTCCTTGACGGTGGTATAGCAGTAGGTCGACGTGAGTTTGTCGAAGAAACGAAAGATGGCCGGATCCTTGAAGTAGCGCTTGAGCAAGGTTTCGGCGCTCATGTTCAGAAAACTCAGGAAGCGGAAATACGAGATCGGATGCCTAAGAAGGCTTTTCAGGCCTTCCTTCGGGTCGGTTTCTTCCGGCGACGTATAGGTCGGCGTTTCAACCATGACATGGTGGTAGATGGTTTTCAAGTCATGATAAAACCTGAGGATGTGTTTGCGCTCGGAAGGGAAAATGTCCCCGAGTTCCGCCGCGAACCGCTCGAGATCGCCATGGAAGGGAATCCGTCTTCCGTCAAAGACGACGCAATAGAGCAGATCGTGCTTGATCATCGAAATCGGTTCTTCGAGCGCGTTCATGATGAAACGGTGCGGATTGAAGCCGGTTTCGCCCCATCCGTACAGCATCGACGAACCGTAGTCGAACGTGGCTTCGCCGCGCTTGAACACGCCGCAGGATCCTCCCGGCATGTAATTTTTGTCAACCACGGCGACGGATAGTCCCCGTTTGGCGATGAGGGCGGCGGCGGTGAGTCCGGCAATTCCCGCGCCGATGACGCAAACGTCATATTTCATGCACATGATCTCCTTCGTCGGTGTTCAAAACGTGGAACCTTTGGATTCCATTCCATTGTATTCATTGTACCAAACCACGACCAAAATTGCACGCGGACACATACATTTTTGTCAAAGCACCATCCAGGAAAAATGAGATGGGTTTTTATAGCAAACATCTAACGATTTATTGTACTTTTTTGAGCCTCCAGCGATCCCTCCATAAACAGGTATGCTATAATGATTTTGGTAGCAACAATGCTTCAAAAAATACACTAAAGAAAGGTCACAAAAATGCTCCCCCTCGAACTCCAGAAACTCCGCAAATTCAACATGATCATGGGCGCACTTCATCTGATTCAGGGAATCATGATGATTTTTCTCGCCACCACCGTCATCGCCAACATCGCCAACTTCAAACCGGAAATCATCCAGTACTACCTCGATTTCATCCCGGGTCAAGGCCTCGTTGCCTCCTCGAAAGTCCTCTTCACGCTGCCCTTCGGCATCCTCGTCGCCTGCTTCCTTCTGCTTTCCGCGGGAGCCCATGCGCTGATCTCGATCCCGAAGAAAACAAACGCGATCTACAACGCCGATCTCGCCCAAGGCATCAACAAGTTCCGCTGGTTCGAATACGCCCTCTCGTCCTCCGTCATGATCGTTCTGATTTCGACCCTGTTCGGCGTCTACGACATCGCCACGCTCGTCCTGATCTTCGTCGTCAACGCTACGATGAACCTGTTTGGTCTCGTCATGGAACAGTTGAACGCCGGAAAAGCGAAAGGCAAGTTGAACTGGGGCCCGTTCGTCTGGGGTTCCTTCGCCGGCCTGGCGCCGTGGTTCGTCATCATCCTCTACATGTCGGGCGCGTCCAGCGACGTCGTGAACGCCGTTCCGTGGTTCGTCTGGGCGATCGTCATCACCTACTTCATCGCCTTCAACACCTTCCCCGTGAACATGGTGCTGCAATACAAGCGCGTCGGGAAATGGTCGAACTATCTCTATGGCGAGCGTACCTACATCGTCCTCTCGCTCGTCGCCAAGTCGATTCTCGCCTGGCTCGTGCTGTTCGGCGCGATGCAACCCTGATCCATCCCAAAATGCAATTGAAAATCGGCTCCCGGTTCGCCCGGAAGCCGATCTTTTTTTTAAAAATAGTATGATTCCTTCAGATAGGCCACATCGTATGCGATGGTCATGCGCCAGAGAAATGCCTTGAGTGCCGCGATCGATGCTTCGCCGTCGAGATACGCCGACATGAGATTCCGATATTCCGTCTTCTCCGCTTCGCTCGCACATTTCCGGAAATATCCCCAGACATGGGCGGCCGCGTTCGAGCGCATTTGCGCCGACGGCGGCGTCGCTTCGGCCAGGTCGACGAGCCGGTAGAATTCCACCGCCGGAAACCCGTCCTTGTCCCGAAGCAGGGCGCGGATCGACAGGTAAATCTTCGGTGAATGTTCGAGGACGGCGTATTTGTACCGGCTCCATTCCCGTTCGAGCAGGACGATTCGACGGAAGTCTCCGGATGGTGAGGACAGTGTTTCCTGGCGGCGCGCCGCGCCGTCGCTTATGGCGTTCATGCGCGTAGCCTGGCTTCGATCCGCAGAATCAAAAATGTCAGCCAATCCGACGAATCGCCCTTATGGGCGAAGCCGGCGTCGGCCCATGGCTTCCAGTCGGACTCCGGCGCATACGTTCCGTCCGGAAGCGCCTTGGCGCGGATCACGTCCATCATCCCCTGAAGGCGAGGGTCTTTCCGCACGGATGGATCGCGCGACAACGTGTCCGTGACGTTCAGGATGTCATACCAGACGAACGGCACTTTCAGTTTGCGGAAGTCGGTGCCCATATAGAACATATAGGGGTGGAGCTCGCGGCTGTTCTGCCAAAGATCGAGCAGGGCGTGGGCGCCGGCGTCGGCTTCGACGCTTTGCGACAGAGCGGGGACCGCCGCGCACAGTTTCAGCATCGCCAACGTCGCAAACGGACAGGGATCCTGTTTCCGGCCGGGACCGCGCCACGGCGCCGCGTCCGCCGAGAGCCGGCAGGGCCAGCCGTTGTCGCGCCCGAGGTTGACCAAAAACGTCGCCGCCCGGACGAAATCGGGTTGTTCGGACAGCCCCATCTTGGCGACGGCGGCCATCGTGATCGGCGCGTCGCAAAGCGCCCAGATGTTCTTCGATGCCACGGTATTTCCCGCGGTCTCGACTTGCCTTTGGCCGATGCAGAGGACGCCATCATCATCGCGCAGGGCGAGGATCGCGGCGAGGATCTCCGGCATTCCGGGATCGTCGCTATGGATCCCGATGTCGGACAAAAACGCCAGTTTGTGGTAAACCTGGGAAGAACTCTTATGGCTGCTTAGGGCCTTCCCCGGCCAACCGCGCAGGTCGGCCATCAGGGAATGCACGAGCGGATCGGCAAGCATGGCGATCCGGGCAGAGACGACATCGGGGTCTTTCTCGGATCGTCCGCACAGGTCGATCAAAGTCCGATAGCGAGTCCATGGTTCCGGTGATGCGGACAGTCGCGGAAGGTTGTCTTTCATGGTTCATCGCTCCTTTCTCGAAAACGCGGATAGCGGACCATCGGTTGCTCCGACGGAAGTGATGATAACCATCGGGGTGTGGCTGATTCACCGAAGATCGGGATGGACGTAGCGACGGCGCCCGGGTGTTCCCTTTCCGTATTCAATCGCCTCGACCGGACAGCGGTTGATGCAGGCGAGGCATTGCGTGCACGCTTTTCCCCAGACCGGGAGCGGATCGAGTTTGATCGTGTGGACCGGACAGATTTCGGCACAGAGACCGCATTGGATGCAGGCGTCGGTCACCCGGAAGGGCGCGGTCCGGATCATGAACCGGCTGAAGAGCGGGTGGATGAAACCCGATTTGAACGGAGCGCCTTTTCCACGCAGCGGCATGCGGACGCCCTTTTCACGCTTGGCGATGCTTTCTGCGATCCGTGCGATCCGCGGTTCGGCTTCGGATAACATGCGGTCGCGCCGTTCGGGTTCTTTCGTGTCCATCCCGATGACGTAATTGTCAGGCATCGCGACGGAAAACGCACCGTCAAGCGACCGTCCCTTTTGGCGGAGCAGTTTTTCGACCGCGGCGGGCGTGTCGCCCTCTTCCGCACCACAGGTGGAGACGGCATAAATGTAGGAAATGTCGCCTTCGATCGTCAGGTCACGGATGAAATCGGCGACGAACCGGGGCATCCCCCAGGCGTGGATCGGAAAGACGAAACCGAGCGCTTCATCGGCATTCGGACGAAATGACGGAAACTTCCCCGTCCGGTCGCGTTCGGCGGCGATCGATGTGACGACGTCGTTTGTGCGGGCGGCGATCACCCGTGCCGCGTGAAGCGAATTGCCTGTTCCGGAAAAGACATAGATCATCGGTGGTCCTCCTTGGGGAATCTCATTGCAGGGGTGGAATCTGCCGCAAGCCGGGAACGCACCTTGTCAAGCAAATCCTGATAATCGTCGTCGGAAAAGCGGGTCGTGTCGACGACGATCGCATCCGCGCCGTACAGCGCTGGATCAAACGGCGCCGCAATCGCGCGAAACATCTCCGGCGGAATCGTCCCGGTCGACGTGTGAACTGGATGGCGATGCGGCTGCCGGTCGAGATACCGCTCATAGAGAACATCCGGGTCGCCGGTCATGAAGAGCGTGACGAAGCGGATTCCCTGTTCTTTGGCGTCTGATGTCAACGCCACGTATTCGTTCTTCCGGAAATTGCTTTCAAGGATGACGAGATCGTCCGCCGCCAGGACGTTTTTCATCAATTGACGCAGGAGCATGTATGTTGCGAAGGAGAGTTTCAGGTTCTCCTCGCGGTTCGTAAAGCCGATCGTGTCCCCGAGCGTTTCCTTTAAATCATCCTTGTTCAGGCAAACTGCCGATAAATCGACCGCAAGCCGCTTCGCGACCGTCGACTTGAGGGCGGCCAGATGGCCGGTGACGATGACGACCTGTTTCATGGGAATCACCTCGTTTGGTTCGTTCGCCCCATCATACCATATTCGGAACGGTTTTGTCGCGGGCGGCGGTAAAAAAATCACTATCGCTTCCCGCCTCAATGCGATATAATGGATGCGTTGAGAGTCCGGCGAACGAGGACGGATCCGCTTCGGGAGGTACCATCATGAAACAGATCAAGCCCGGCAAGGGCATGTCCCAAATGAGTTATCAGGGTTCTGTCTTCGCCATCGCCTTTGGCGTCCTTTGGACGATCATCGCGGCGGCGATCGGCATCGGCGCATTCGCTTCCGTCGGCGGCGCGTTTGCGATCATCGGCTTCGTTTTCCCGCTCTTCGGCGTCCTCTTCATCGCGCTCGCCGTCAAACAGGCGCGCTTCCACAAGCACAACGCCACCTCCGCACAACCGCACTCGATCGTCGACATCGTCGATACGAAAGAAGACGGCGATCCGTTCGCCAAGTACGACCAGGTCGAAACCGCACGCCGTGCGAACGAGGATTCTTCCGCGGATGTCGCCTTCTGCACGAATTGCGGCGCCGCCGTCGAAGCGGACGACCGCTTCTGTCCCAAGTGCGGAAACCGCCTGCGTTGATCCAATCAATTCAAAAATAAAGGACGATCGCCCATGATAGGGTGATCGTCCTTGTTCGTTTCAGAGGTCGACGTAGACCTTTTGGCCTTCGATCGTGGCGGGCAATACCTTCGCCTTAGCCGTCGGCAGTTTCATGAACAGGATCTTCGCGCGTTCGTTGACTTCTCCGGTCTTGACGTCGAAGGAGGCGTGATGGACGGGACAGACGATCTTGCCGTCCTCAAACACGCCGTCCGACAGTTTTCCGCCCATATGCGGACAGATGTCGGACATCGCATAGGCGGCGCCTTCGAAATAAGTGATCAAGAGCGGTTTTCCTTCAATCTCGATGCGCAGCTTGCGGGCTTTTTCCAATGTTTCCAGTTCACAGACCAGACGTTTCAATTGATCCCTCCTCGATGGATGCTTCCGATTCCATTCTACGCCTCGATCATCGAAAATGACAGTGGATGATGCGAAATTCAGTCGTTCAATGATGTTTTAGGATATATTTAATTCGTCAGATCAAGCAGTTTTGCGAACCGCTCGAGATGATGCCATCCCGGTTGCGCGTTCCCGGCTTCGATTTCCTTCACGATCGCCACGACCAGATCATCGAAGGGAGTGTCGCGTCCGATGATATCGCCCTGGGCGGCGATGGCGCCGTTGATCGCGTCGATCTCGCACTTCTTTCCGCGTTCGAGGTCCTGCAACATGCTCGGCCGGATCGCCCGGTGCTTCTTGATCGCGATCGGGATCAGGATCAATCCGAGCTGACGCTTGAACCATCCGCGATAGTCGAACAACTTGACGATGTCCTTGCCCTGGATCGGCTCGATCGTGACACCCGACAGGCGGGCGACGTCGATCCCTTCCTTGATGATGCGTTGCGCTGCCCGAAGCGCGATCCGATGGTCGGAAACGCCGCCGAAAGTGCAACCGAAACAGGTCCCGAGGCCGCTGAAGGCGGCGTTGACGAGCAGTTTCGACCAGCGCGCGCCCATCAGGTTTCGCTCGATGGTGACGTTCCCCATGAGACTGAGAATGCCGGCGATTTCGTCGAGCATCGCGTCGTGACGTCCAGTCATCGTGCCGAGGTTGAAAGCGAGTGCTTCGCGGGTCGGTTCGCTCGTCAGTTCGACGATGCCCGGTTCCTTGAGCGTGGCGCCCCAGCCGACCGTGCAGCCATAGGTTCGGTCGGGACCGACGACCTCGGCGACGGATGGTTCGGGCAAGCCGTTCTGCATCGTGCAGACGATGCTTTGCGGTCCGAGATGCGGCAGGATGCCTTCGAGCACGCGGCGGTTGTCGAGTTGTTTCGTCATCAGGAAGACGACATCGTAGATTCCCGTCATCTCCTCGGGGAAGAAAGCGCGGACCGGAACCGAGAAATCGACGGTGCCGACGATCCGGGCGCCGCTTTTGCGGAGCGCTTCGACGTGCGGGCGGTTGTGGTTGAACAGATCGATTGCGACGCCGTTTCGGGTCAGAAAGGCGCCAAGGGCGGTGCCGATCGAGCCGGCGCTATAGATGGCAAGTCTCATGGGTTCCTCCTGGTTTGAATCATGGATTGCGGCCGTAGGAACGGCCGTCGCGCGACCGCGACATCAACCCATTGTCGATGAGGGCGCGGCGGTGCGTCGCGTAGTCTGCGTCGATCCGCTTCAGGATCTCGTTCACTTCGGGTTCCGTGTATGTTTTCCCGAGTTCGAAGCGCGAAGCGAGGTAAAGATGGAAGACCGTCCGGTTTTTGTTCTTCGCCGGCAACATCGTGAGCCTGCCGTCTTCGCCGATGTACTTGACGATGGTCTCGGCGTAGTAGGATTCGTCGATCGCGAAACGCTCCATCAGGATTTTCTCGATGCTCGTGCGGGCGACGAGAAAATC
>Ga0209417_1007150_pt1 | contig 10954 bp, 13 predicted proteins | sample RifGroF2_FD_184002 | JGI IMG/M metagenome (GOLD analysis project Ga0209417, IMG submission 184002) | Groundwater microbial communities from Rifle, Colorado, USA - Groundwater F2 (SPAdes) (version 2) | ecosystem: Environmental > Aquatic > Deep subsurface > Groundwater | place: Rifle, Colorado... | reverse complement strand
AGTTGATCTTCCGCGTAATAAAAGAATGGTAGTTGCCTTAACATATATTTATGGCATTGGACCTACAAGAGCCAGTGAAATATTGGCTAATTGCGGCATAGCTGTTGATACAAGAAGCGATAATTTAACTGAAGAAGAAATTAACAGCTTACGACTTGAAATAGGCAAATATCAGGTTGAAGGTGATTTAAGAAGATTTGAAGCGCTAAATATTAAAAGATTAAGCGAAATCAATTCATATAGAGGAATGAGACACCGTAGAGGACTTCCTGTTCGTGGTCAAAGAACAAAAACTAACGCCAGAACAAGAAGAGGAAAAAGATCAGGTCCTGTTTCCAAAAAGAAATAATCAATAAATATAATGGAGAAAATAGTTAATTATGGCTAAACCAAAGGCTCGAGTTAAGAAAAAAGAAAAGAAAAATGTGCTTCAGGGCAGAGTGCATATTCAATCAACATTTAAATAATCAATAAATATAATGGAGAATATAGTTAATTATGGCTAAACCAAAGGCTCGAGTTAAGAAAAAAGAAAAGAAAAATGTGCTTCAGGGCAGAGTGCATATTCAATCAACATTTAATAATACAATAGTAACCTCAACAGATATGCTCGGAAATGCAATAGCATGGGCAAGTGCAGGTACCAGTGGATTTAAAGGCGCAAGAAAAGGCACCCCTTTTGCTTCACAATCCGCGGCTGAATTAGTGGCAAAAAAATCCATGGAACAAGGCATGAAAACTGTAGAGGTTTATGTAAAAGGACCCGGTTCAGGAAGAGAAACTGCTATCAGGTCTATACAAGCAGCAGGTCTTGAAATTACATTAATTAAAGATGTAACTCCAATACCTCATAATGGTTGCAGACCGCCAAAGAAAAGAAGAGTCTAAGTAATTAAATAAAAAACAAGGAGTCAAGGAAATTGGCACGACATACAGAATCAGTTTGTAAAATATGCAGAAACGAGGGCAAAAAACTCTTCTTAAAAGGAGATCGCTGCAATTCGGCTAAATGCTCTCAAACAAAAAGACCTTATGGTTCAGGACAACACGGTCAAAACAGAAAAAAATTATCTGAATACGCTATACATTTAAGAGAAAAACAAAAATGTCGTTTTTCATATCTGGTTTCAGAAAAACAATTCTCCAGATATTTTAAAATAGCTGCAGGTAAAACAGGCGTTACAGGTACTGTTTTGTTACAGTTGCTTGAATCAAGATTTGATAATGTAATTGCTAAAGCAGGCTTCACCGCCGGAAGAAAACAATCAAGACAACTTATCAGACACAGACATTTCTTGATTAATGATAGAATAGTTGATATTCCTTCATATAGATTAAAAGCCGGCGATAAAATTTCTGTTAAAAAAGGCAGTGAAGAATTAATCAAAAACATAATTGATGCATTAACACCAATAGAAGGTGTAAATTGGCTGGAAGCTGATAAGCCAAACTTAAAATTAACTGTAAAATCTTTACCTGAAAGAGAAGATATTGATCCTGCAGTTAAAGAACAGCTTATCGTTGAATATTATTCTAAGTAGGTCTAGGAGGTTATAATACCCGTCATGGATTTAAAAATAAAATGCGTAAATACAACAACAGATTCTGATGGTTCCATATATGGCAAGTTTGTCATTGAACCGTTAGAAAGAGGTTATGGCACAACAATTGGCAACGCTTTAAGAAGAGTGCTTTTATCAAGTCTTGAAGGAGCGGCTGTAACTTCAGTAAGAATAGAAGGCATCACACATGAATATACTTCAATACCGGGTGTTGTTGAAGATGTGACAGATATTCTTCTTAACATCAAAGGTCTTGTTGTTAAAACAGAAGACAACGATGTTTACAATTTAAGATTAGATATTGACAGATCCGGTCCAGTTTTAGCAAGTGATATTCAATTACCGGCAGGTGTTAAAGTCATAAATCCTGATTGGTTGCTTTGTACTATAGCTGAAGGCGGAAGTTTCCACGCTGATATAGTTGTTGAATCAGGAAAAGGCTATATGCCAACAGATATGGTTCCTCAAGGCAAATATGCGTCAGCAATAGATGTATTGCCATTGGATGCTGTGTTTATGCCTATTAGAAAAGTAAGCTATACAGTAGAAAATACTCGTGTAGGAAATGTAACAGATTTCGACAAAGTTATAATTGAAGTTTGGTCTAACGGAAGCATAGAAGTTAATGTCGCGCTTAGTAAAGCAGCTAATTTGTTAATCGAACATTTCCTTCCTATAGCTTCATTGACAGGTCAAACAACAGTTATCGGAACAGCACCTGTTGAAGAAGAACCGGAACCGGAAGCAAAAACTCCTTCAATCGGTATTGAAGAGCTCGATCTTTCTGTAAGAGCTTATAACTGCTTAAAAAGAGCAAGTATTAATTCACTCGAAGAATTATTATTAAAGTCTGAACATGATTTATTAAACATCAAAAACTTTGGTAAAAAATCTTCTGATGAAGTTATAGAAAGACTTACAGCGTTTGGTTTAAAACTTAAGCCAAATCCGGAAAATCTTGAAGAAGAATAACATTTGTCATCCCGAACTTGTTTCGGGATCTAACCAGCATTGGATAGATGCTGAAACAAGTTCAGCATGACATCTAAGAATTTATTAGTAATTCATATTAAACATAAAGGAACATAACAATGCGGCACCAGTGCAAAAGACATACATTATCAAGACCTGCAGACCAGAGAAAAGCACTTTTAAGAACATTAGCTACTTCATTATTTGCTTATGGTGAAATACAAATCACCATGCCAAGAGCTAAAGCCTTAAGACCTTACGCTGAAAAACTTATTTCTCTTGGAAAAAAAGGCGATTTGCATTCGAGAAGACAAGCAGCTGCATTCATATATGACCAAACTATTGAAGGTGTTGTTTGTTCAGATTGCAAAACATTCAAACCTTCTAAAGATGATGCCAAAAAATGTGAGTGCGGCGGTAAAGCTACTGAAAAAACAATCTTAAGAAAATTATTTTCAGAAGTTGCTCCAAATTACACAGAAAGAAATGGCGGATATATCAGAATATTAAGAATGCCGCCAAGAAGAGGCGATAACTCAGAAATGGCTCTTATACAGCTAGTATAAATCGGTATAAACAATGCGGGAAAATACTCTAACAATTGAAAATAATAAACTGGAATCTGAAGGAAGCAATTTCTTCAGATATAGTTTAATTGTGGAATATGTGGGATGGGGATTTTTCGGCAGTCAAAGACAGCCTAATGTAAAAACAGTTCAATCAGAACTGGAAGATTCCCTAAAAAAATTACTGCAATATGATGTTAAAGTAATTTTTTCAGGAAGAACTGACAGGGGAGTGCATGCCAAAAATCAGGTTGCACATTTTAATGTTCCGTTTGAACTGAATTTAAACAGATTTTTGTATTCATTAAATTCAATTTTATCCGAGCATCTAAGCGTAAAAAATGTGCAGAAAGTAGATCGAACCTTTCACAGCCAATTAAGCGCGAAATACAGATGGTACAGATATACAATAAATAATCAGCCACAGCGTTCAGTGTGGTTAGACAAAACAAGCTGTCATATTTATGAAAAACTGAATGTTGAATCAATGCAAAAAGCTCTTAATTATTTGCGCGGAAAGCATGACTTTACCAGCTTCAAAAAGGTAAACACTCCTAATCCCGTTAAGGAATGTGTTGTGTATAATGCCGAAATAAGTGAAAAATCAGGAGTTATTAATATTGATTTGATTGCAAACAGATTTTTGTATAATATGATAAGAATAATAGCCGGTACATTAATCGAAATCGGCAAAGGAATTTACCCTCCGGAACATATGCTGAAAGTTCTTGAGGCTAAAGACAGAACCATCGCAGGTTTTACCGCGGAAGCATGCGGATTAACCTTTATGATGGTTGGATATGACGAAAAATACGATATAAAAGCAACTATGGAGATAAACGATAATGAAAACTTACTCAGCAAAGCCTCTTGAAGTAGAAGCTAAGTGGTATGTTTTAGATGCATCAAACTACACACTCGGCAGATTGGCATCTTTAGCAGCTAATATTTTACGCGGAAAAATTAAACCCGAATACACACCTCATATTGATATGGGTGATTTTGTAATAGTTATTAACGCTGAAAAAGTGAAAATAACCGGTAAAAAAGAAACAGATAAAATTTATTATCGCCATACCGGTTTTCCGGGTGGTTTAAGACAAATCAATTTTAAAGATCAAATGAAAAAAGACGCTAGAGTGCCTATCGAAAAAGCTGTTAAAGGCATGCTTCCTCATAACACTTTAGGACATACTCAATTTACCAAATTAAAAGTATATGCAGGATCTGAGCATCCTCATCAAGCTCAACAACCTGTTGAGTATAAAGAAGTGGAGGTTATTAAATAATGGCAGAAGTTGAATTCAGAGGCACCGGACGCAGAAAATGCGCCATTGCCAGCGTTAAATTAGTTCCTGGTAAAGGAAAAGTTATAATTAATAACAAAACAGCTAAAGAATATTTTGGCGGAAGAGCTTCTCTGGAAATGATGGTATATCAACCGCTTGTTCTTACAGAAAAACAGGATAATTTTGATGTAAGAGTAAAAGTTCTCGGCGGCGGTGTAAGTTCTCAAGCCGGTGCAATCAGACATGGTATTTCCAGAGCTTTACTTGTCGTTAATGAAGAAAACAAGCCGATTTTACGTTCAGAAGGTCTTTTAACAAGGGATCCCCGAGTTAAAGAACGTAAAAAATTCGGAAGAAAACGTGCAAGAAAAAGATTCCAATTTTCAAAACGTTAATTCTATTAATAATTATTATAAAAAAGCTCTGAAATTATGTTTCAGGGCTTTTTTAATCAATTTTAAATGCAGAAACTGATTTTTTAAGGTTTTCAGCTAATGGTTGGATTTTTGCAATTGATTTTCTGAGTTTTATAAGCTGATCATTATATTCACGAAAAGAAATCAATGTTTTTCTCATATAAAAATGGTACATTTCAAAGCTCCATACTAAGTCTTTGAATGTATTATCTTCATTGCCTTTTTGTTCATCTTTTTCCACAATATTTTCCTCATTATATAAAAAATTCAATATACTGTAAGATTTCACAAACCAAAACAGCCATCTGAATTAAATCAGATGGCTGTTTCTTACTTATAACAGAAAGGTTATTTTGCTTTTGCTGTTTCTACTGTAGCGATTTCTTGTGTTTGATTGAGGGATTCTGCAAATTTGGAAAGATTTTTTAAATCTTTAACTTCGCTGTGAGAGAGGAATCTTTGAGGATTGATAAGAATTAGCAGCCTGTCCTGCAATTTGCCGACACCCCACAGAAAATCTGTATCGTCTTCCATATCAACAGGAGGCGGAACAATATCTTCTGTTTTAAGGTGTATAACTTCTGATACGGCGTCAACAATTAATCCGATAATTTCATGTTCTACATCAAGAACCATAATTCTTGAATCGTTTTCATTGCAGTTATTTTTAACATCAAGGCTGAATTTTTTTCTGCCGTCAATAACAGGAATAATACGACCTCTAAGGTTTATGACGCCTTCCACAAAAGATGGAGTTTTAGGAAGCTTTGTTGCAGGACGAACCATTATTATTTCCTGCACGTTTGTTATAGGCACCGCATATTCTTCTTTTCCCAACTGGAAAATTATTAGCTGTATTTCTTTTTGATCTGTAAAATCAGTTATCATAGATTTATTATCTCCTTTAATACCATTTGTCATGCTGAACTTGTTTCAGCATCTGTCCAGATTGTCAGACCCTGAAACAAGTTCAGGGTGACAACCAAATTAACAAACTATTTAGATTTTAAATACAGACACTTGTTTTGTAAGTGTTTCAGCAACAGCTGCGAGAGTTTGAGTGCTTGCACTGATTTCTTCCAAGCTTGCTGTCTGTTCTTCTGTGATACTTGATATTTCTTCTGTGCTTGCTGCTGTTTCTTCAGCGATGCTGGAAATTTCTTCTGCGCTTGCTGCTGTTTCTTCTGTTATGGCAGAGATGTTTTCTATCATTTTTACCATTTCTTCGGAATTTTTAGCTACACCGTCGATTTCATTAGTTATTCCCTGAATTTTTACATTTGCTGCTTTTACTTGCGTAATGATATTTTCAAGGGCTTTTCCTGCATCATTAACAACAAGCACGCCTTCTTCAACTTCTGTTGTGGCTTTGCCCATTGTTGTAACGGCAATATTTGTTTTGTTTTGTATTTCTTTTATCATTGAAGTTATTTTTTCTGTTGCTCCGGCTGATTGTCCGGCAAGTTTTTTAACTTCATCAGCTACTACAGCAAACCCTTTTCCGTGTTCTCCTGCTCTTGCTGCTTCTATCGCTGCATTAAGGGCTAAAAGATTTGTCTGACCCGCTATGTTTTTGATTAAATCAACGATTTGTTCGATATCGGAACTTAATTTGCCTAGTTCGGAAATATTTACTGATATGTCTTCTGAAACTTTTTTAATACTTTCTATTTTGTTTACAGCTTTTTTAACATGTTCTGCTCCGATATTGGCGTTTGTTTCTGTGTCATTTCCTAATTTAGCTACTACTTTGGCTTCTTCTGACACGCCCTGTACTGCTTTATTCATTTTATTGATATTGGCAGCGCCCTGTTCAACGTTTCTGGAGATTTCCTGAGCACCCTGCGCTAATTGTGTTGTGCTGGTTGCTATCTGTTGTGCGCCTTGCGCTAATTGAGTTGTGCTATTAGCTGTTTGTTGGGCTCCTTGAGCAGCTTGTCCTGAGGATGCGCTCATTTCTTCTGAATTTGCTGATATATTTTCTGCTGATTGTGCCACCGCGCCTACAAGCCCTTTTAATGTATCAACTGTTGCATTTAGTGCCTGCGCGAGAATTCCTATTTCATCTTTGGCATCGTTCTCTACATTTTTTACTCTTAAATTGCCTTGAGCCACTTCTTTTAAGTTGCCTACAACCTGATTTACAGGTTTTGCGATCATATTTGCTATCACTAAACCTATTGATACGGCTGTTAAAATAGCTAATATGATTGCTGATATTATTATTGTAGTTGCCATAACAGCATCTTTGTCTGATTGTGCATCCATAGCTTGAGCATCTTTTTCATTTTGATCAGAAATGCTTACTAACATTTGATTTATTTCATCAAGATCTTTTTCGTGCTCAAAGAGTGTTTCTTTTGCTAGTTTATATTTACCATTTTTTATAGCAACTTGTATTTCTTCAATATAGCCTCTTAATTTACTTAAATCGCTGTCCAATTCTTCAACGAATTTAACTTCTTCTGCATCAAGTTTAGTTTTAGAAAATATATCAACATTTTCCTGCATACTTTTCATAGCTTTATCTACTTCTTCAATGTTTTTAGCACTTTCACTTGTATTAATTGTAGCGTCTAATAAATTACCTTTTACTTTCCAGATTAAAGCTCTATTTTCATTTAATAATTGTATTGGAATTAAATTGTCATTGTACATTGAAGCTGTAACATCAGAACCTTTTTTTATAAAATGAAAACCTACAAATCCAACAATTCCGATAAAAACTGCACAAAGACTAATCAATACTAAAAGTTTTTGGATGATTTTGAGATTTTTTAACCAATTCATACTACTCGTCCCTTTCATTCACTGCTAACTACTTATAAATGTACTTCTTTGCGACATTATTTGAAAAAATTTCTGTAACTCAATTTTCGGGAAAAAATAAACATTTTCTTGTCGACAATTTATAATATACTTTACGCTCGATAATTATATTTGTTTTTTTAAAAAAACAAAAGTTTTTTAAGAAAACTTTACAAAACTTAATAAAATTTGCATAAAAGGCAATTAATTTTTAGTTTGTTTGTTTTAAAATATGGTTGATCTATTATATTAGGCAGTTAATAAAATATAAAATTCTAAAATGGCAGATAAATCATGAGAAGTAAAAATTTTTTACTTGTATATAACGATAAAGCAGGATCAGGAAGCTTTCATAAAAAACTTGAATATATAGAAAAACTGTTCCGCGAAAAAGAAATTTGTTTTAAATCCATCAATATAATGGATTTAAACAATACTGACCGCCTGGAAAACTTTGATATGCTTGTTGCAATAGGCGGCGACGGTACAATATTATCTGTTTTGCCATATATTGTCAGCAAAAACATAAAATTAGGCATAATCCCCTGTGGAACAGCGAATTTGTTGGCGCAAAAATTGAACATACCCAAAAACATTCCTCAGGCGGTTGATATACTGCTTAATGGAACAAAAAAACTTATAGATGTCGGCAAAGCAGGCGATGCATATTTTGTATTAAGAGTAGGATATGGTATAGACGCTGATATTGTCAATGGAGCAAGTTCTTTCCTGAAAAACAAATTTGGATATCTGGCTTATTTAATTCAGGGAATTAAATGCATTTTTAACCTTACCCCAAAATCGTTTGAAATTTGTACTGATAATCAATGTTTTAAGATCAAAGCTTCTGCTGTTATAGTATCAAATTCAGGAAATATGTTCAGGGACAAATGTTCTATAGCTCCTTCCAGCGATGTTTCTGACGGAAAACTTGATGTATTTGTGCTTTATGCAAGAAATATCAAGGAATTTTTAACAGTATTTTATCAAATTTTATTTAACAAACATAAAATCGGGTCTAATGTGCTATATGGAAAAACTCACAGTATAAGCATAAAATCAGCTAACAACAAATTTCATATAGACGGCGAAGAATGTTCCTCCCAAAAAGTTGATATAAGTCTTATTCACAACGGTTTAGCTGTTATGGCTCCTTAAGTTAGTTTTTTGGTTACCTACTGCAATGATTCATTAATTATCAAGGGTATGAATATGGATTAAGTTTTTGTAGAAGCCTCCGCAGAAACGCAGTTTCGAGGACAAGCGACGGAAGAAATTTAATCCATTAAATTAATGAAACTGAACACTACTTAATAAATAGTCAACTGCATAATGAAAATTTTATAAAAAACTCTCACAATATAAACAACAAATTGTAGAGGATTTTCATAAAAAATGAAAAAGACTTTTTTGATAACGGGAGGCGCCGGTTTTATCGGCAGCAGTTTGATTGACAGGCTGATTTTTTACGGCGAAGACATAGATATTGTATGTGTAGATAATTTTGATCCGTTTTATTCGGAAAAATTTAAGCAGAATAATATTTGCCTGCATAGAAGAATGCATAATTATAAGTTATATGTGGAAGATATTACTGACTATGCAGCTATGAAAAAGATTTTTCAGGCTCATAATATAACTCATATAGTTCATTTGGCAGCAAAAACAGGAGCAAGAGCTTCTCTTGAAATGCCGAAAGAATATTTCAATACTAATATTAACGGAACTGTAAATCTGCTTCAGTTAGCAAGAGAGTTTTGTGTGGAGAAATTTATATTCGCGTCATCAAGTTCTGTTTATGGCGCGAGAAAAGATGTTCCTTTTAAAGAAGACATGAAAATCGGCAAAACCATATCTCATTATGCGGCTTCTAAAGCGGCAGGCGAGCAAATTTGCTATACTTACAGTCATTTATACGGCATTAGTACAGTTTGTCTTAGATTCTTTTCGGTTTATGGACCTAGACAAAGACCTGATTCAGCTATGCATAAATTTTCGCGGCAAATAGTAGAAGGTAAAACTTTGCAGGTTTTTGGTCATGGCAAAACAATACGTGATTATACTTATATTGATGACATTAATCAGGGAATTTTGGCTGCTATTGATTATGATAAATCAGAATTTGAGATTTTTAACATAGGTGAATCCCGACCTATAAAGTTAAGTTCTATAATTATTCTGCTTGAAGAAAATTTGGGCAAAAAAGCAATACTCGAAAAAAGGCTTTTACAGCCGGGTGATGTTCCGATAACTTACGCAGATATTACGAAGGCAAAAGAACTTCTCGGGTATCAACCTTCCATAACAATCAAGCGTGGGCTTAAAAAGTTTATAGCATGGTTTAAAGAATTTTATAACTACAGCCCAACTAACTTAATTTGCAGGTAAATTCTCATTAATATTTGAAAAAATTTCGTTAATCGTATTTATGGGAATATTATAATTTCCATCGGTAGGCGTAATTCTTACGTAGGTAGAACCTTCATTAAAAGGCGCCAGCAAAACAAAAATTTCTTTACCTGATGGAAGTTTGGCTATTATTTGACCTCTTTCGGTATTATAAGAATCAGGCGTTATTCCCATCGCAGAAAGAGCTATAACAGTTGATTTTAAAGTATCTGCGTATGAATATTCATAATTTTTAATTAAATTTGTAATTGAAGTGGCGTTATTAGATTTATATATCGGGTTTGTTTTTATGGGATTTGTCTGAATAACGGTTGATTTAGCGTTGTTATTTTTAGCGGGACTTGTTGTAATTACTGCCGATGACTGTTTATAAACAGCGGGAATTTTATTTTTTATTTGTGTAGAAGTAACTACAGAATTTGTTTTAACCGTTTGTGCTTTTGGAACGCTTGTTGTCGTTATAACAGCATTGGGTTTAATAACTTTTACAGGAATGGTTTGTGTAGAAACAGTTTTATTTTGCGGCGAATTCTGTTTTGCGTCAAGCGGCGGCAAAAACTCATCGTTAATTTTAAATGTTTTTGGCAAGATGAAATTTTTTCCCGAATTGCCTTCTGCTTTCGCGGAAAGATCAAACCCGCATAATATAAACGCAATTAAAATTAAAACTGTTAATTTGATGATTGTTTTTATCATTATTTCAAAATTTTCCAATTTTTGTATAAATTTAAAAGATAATATTCCATTTTAATTATATAACTATTTGAAAAATTAACAGGGGGATATTGAACTAACTCATATTTTTAGAGGAAGGATTTTGCGACTAAAAAACTTTACCTTGACTATAAACTCCTGAATGTAAGATAATTATTGAATCCATAAAATGGAGAGGTGTCCGAGTGGTTTAAGGTGCAGACCTGGAAAGTCTGTGA
>Ga0209417_1007149_pt1 | contig 10956 bp, 10 predicted proteins | sample RifGroF2_FD_184002 | JGI IMG/M metagenome (GOLD analysis project Ga0209417, IMG submission 184002) | Groundwater microbial communities from Rifle, Colorado, USA - Groundwater F2 (SPAdes) (version 2) | ecosystem: Environmental > Aquatic > Deep subsurface > Groundwater | place: Rifle, Colorado... | reverse complement strand
TTGCCAATGCGGTCAAGGTCACACTTGGTCCCAAGGGCAGAAATGTAGTTTTGGATAAAGGTTTTGGTTATCCGGTTATAACCAAAGACGGTGTAACTGTAGCCAAAGAAATAGAACTCAAGGATAAGCTTGAGAATATCGGCGCAGAGTTAATTAAAGAAGTTGCGTCAAAAACAAATGATATCGCTGGTGACGGTACAACCACGGCGACAGTTTTAGCTCAGGCTTTAGTCTCGGAAGGTTTTAGCGCGGTTAATTCCGGTGCTAATCCATTGGCCCTAAAACGTGGTATGGAAAAAGCGGCCAACTGGGTCGTGGATTATCTTGAGAAGAAAAAGCAGAAAGTCACAGCCGTGAATATCAAAGAAGTAGCTTCAATCTCAGCTAATGACGAGACTATTGGTAAAATGATTGCCGATGTATTCAATGAAGTTGGCAAAGACGGCGTGGTGACAGTTGAGGAATCACAGTCTGCCGAAATGTCCAAGGAAATGGTAGAGGGTATGCAGATTGATAAGGGTTATGTCTCACCTTACATGATAACCAATGCCGAAAGAATGGAAGCAGTTTTTGAAGATGCTCAAATATTAATAACTGACAAAAAGATTTCCTCGATTCAAGATATCGTGCCATTGCTGGAGAAAATCACCAAGAGCGGTAAGCGTGATTTGGTTATCTTATCTGAAGACTTGGACGGCGATGCACTCGCAACGTTGGTAGTTAATAAGCTAAGAGGCAATTTCATGGGCCTAGCTATTAAAGCTCCTGGTTTTGGCGATAGGAAGAAAGAGATGCTGGAGGATATCGCTATCATTACCGGCGGGCAAGTAATCAGTGAGGAGAAAGGTATGAAACTAGAAGGAGTTGAGCTTACTATGCTTGGTCATGCTCGAAGAATTATTGCCACTAAAGACAATACGACTATTATCGGTGGCAAAGGCAAGAAAGCCGACATTGACAAGAGAGTTACTCAGCTCAAAACACAGATAGCAAAATCAACATCCGATTTTGATAAAGAAAAATTGCAAGAGAGAATCGCAAAACTATCTGGAGGCGTCGCTGTCATAAAGGTTGGTGCCACGACTGAAACCGAAATGAAGGAGAAAAAGTTTAGAATTGAAGATGCGGTCAATGCCACACGAGCGGCTCTTGAAGAAGGTATCGTGTCCGGTGGCGGCGTAGCGTTGTTTGAAGCTAGTAGAGATCTAAACGTTAAGTCTATTAAAGGTATGCTGGAGTTTGGCGATGAGGCCAAGGGTTTGGCAGTTGTTAAAATAGCCCTAGAAAAACCATTGAGAGCTATCGCTGAAAACGCTGGCAAGGATTCCAATGAAGTGGTCATGAAATTAGCCACAACTCCAAGCGGTACTGGCTTGAATGCCAATGCTGGTGAGTATGGCGATATGATTAAGATGGGTATTATTGATCCATTGAAAGTTGTTAAGATTGCTCTATTAAATGCTGTTTCTGTGTCATCAATGATATTGACCACGGAAGCCGTAGTTACCGATATTCCCGAAGACAAGAAACCGCCGATGGGTGGAATGCCGGGGGGCATGGGCGGGGAGTACTAATTTTGCCAACCTCATTTTCTCTATACCGACTCAGCCTAACCATTTTGTCTGGACACGGCGTAAATGCTTGCTAGCATTTCGCCTCTTACTCGCTCCGTCGAGCTCCGTAAGTCCATTCAAGTAGGCCGGGCTTTGTTGTTTTTCTATTGTGTGGGTCTTAAATACAATGGCTGCCTTTGGTTTCAAAGACAGCCATTGTATTTGATCGCTGAGGCATTGCTAGGGGCGCTGGTTTTGAGATATACTTTAGTCTGAATATTTTGGAGAGGTCGCATAGTGGTCTAGTGCGCCGCCCTGGAAAGGCGGTTTACCCGAAAGGGTATCGAGGGTTCAAATCCCTCCCTCTCCGCATATTGTTTTCTTCTGCCTTAATGGCAGAAGAAAACAATCTATCGTTGAAAAGAAGGGATTTGAACACCACAGCAATTTTTCTAGCAAGAAAAATTGCGAGGGGGTGGTTAGACAAACTTTTGCGACGGCAAAAGTTTAGTCGAAACCAAATCCCTCCCTCTCCGCATATTGTTTTCTTTAGTATAGAAAGCATTTTGTTATAATATTGACAGTCCATTTTAGTTTTATGGTTTTCGAACACGCATTAAAAAGTAAGAAGATGTTATTATTTGTTTTTGTGACCCTTCTAATTTTAGGTGTTTTTCTCTCTTTATATTCTTCAGTCATCTTCCAAGAAGGTAATCCTTGGCCACAAGTTAAGGGAATAGTCCAATTAAATTTTAGCAACACAGACATGGTTAAATTATCCGGCTCAGATAATAAATATATAACCAAAAGCGATAATCCAGAGATAATCAAATCTTTTATGAAAGAAAAAGGTTATGATTTCACCGAGCAAATGGGGGCTGGACATCTTTTTAAATCACCAAGTGGGGAGAGCGCTGTTGCTGTTCACAGATATTACAGCCATTATTATTCTCTTTGGAATATTACCGAACATAAAGAAAATAGTATCGTCGAAGGATTAAGAGATTGTTTACCCAAAAGCGATATGGCTAGTCATGAAAAATGCAATGAATTATTAAAACAAATAACCGATTATAATTCTTGTGTTGGCGCCGGTTTTTCTATTATGAAATCCAATCCACCACAATGTGCTACGCCCGATGGTCGGACATTTGTCCGGGCCAATTAATATGCTATTAATCTCTTGGATCATCGGTATAGCCAGCTTCACTTTGTTGGGTAGCTGGTATGCTCGAAAATACAATAAGCCGGATTTGCTGATCGGTCTTTATGTTACTTTTGTTTTGGTGGCACAAATTTTGGCGGCTAAAATATCGGTATTTGATTTGGGGTTTAAGACATTCTACGGGCCTAGCGGTGTGTTAGTGTTTTCCATCACATATTTACTGACCGATATTGTAAATGAAAAGTTTGGCCGAAAGGAAACGCAGAAGATGATATTGATTGCCTTTGTATCGCAGGTGGCCATGGTCTTTTTCTTTTGGTTGGGCACGCAATTTCAGCCGGCACCATTTTGGACAATGCAGACGGCCTGGGAAAATATATTTAATCTGGTGCCAAGAATTACCCTTGCCAGCTGGATCGCCTTCTTGATATCAGAAAATTTTGATGCCTTTGTCTATTCGTGGTTCAAGAAGCTGACCCATGCTAAACATCTCTGGATGCGAAATGTTTTTAGCTCGATCCCGTCTTTACTATTAGACAGTCTAATTTTTATTCCCATTGCCTTCTTGGGGATTGTGCCCTTAATACCCCTAATAGTGGGCCAAACCGCGATTAAATGGCTGGTTGGCTTAATTAATATTCCGTTTATGTATTTAAATAAATATATTTTAAAAGAAAATGAATAAGAAAAATATTATCTTGGTGATGGTCATAGTTGTGGTTGGAATTGCTGGTTTCTATATCTACAGAATAAAAGAACAGCCGGTGACCAATGTTGTGACCTACTATTGTGAAGAGGGAACTATTGCAGCTAATTATGGTAAAAATGAGGTCAGTCTATCTTTAAAAGATGGGCGGAAGTTCACGTTGCCTCAGGCAATTTCTGGATCGGGTATTCGTTATGAGCTGGGAGTGACAACTTTTTCAAGTAAGGGCGACAATGCGTTCTTAACTGAGAATAATGTAAATACCTATAACAATTGTGTCAGTGGCACCCAAACGTCAGCTAATAGTATCAATACCTATACTGATACCTCAAAAACTTTTTCTTTTAACTATCCCGACCAGTTTGTACTCTCGGGCGGTGAAATGGGCTATTCACAAAACTGGCGATCGGGGACGACTGATTTGGGTATGATATTATCAGTAGTTCATATCCCACGATCATTCATACCTAGCACCAATTTTAGTGAAGCGAAGTTTACGGTAGGAACTAGCGCTGATTCCAATGCCGTCAAAAACTGTTTGATAGCAGATGGCGGCAATGGTGTTATAACTGGCGAAGCCACCATTGGTGGCAGAAAATTTACCAAGCTTAATTTCACCGATGCTGGTGCCGGGAATTACTATGAGACCACCAGTTATCGGATGCTATACAATAATCAATGCTATGCAGTTGAATATACTATCCATTCAACAAATATTTATAACTACTCGCCAGACCAGGATATAAAAGAGTTTGATAAGGCAAAAATCACCTCAATACTAGAGGCGATCGTACAGAGTTTCAAAACTATCTAGTCGGATCTAACGATTATATAACAATTTAAGCTTCTCTAGGCCTCGATGCGCTTGAACGGCAATAGTGTTTTTTGACTGGCCAGTTATCAGGGACATTTCTTTAAGTGATAAATCCTGAACATAGCGCATGCGCATAATCTTTTGGAATTTTTCAGGGAGACGCTGGATCAAGAGGAGAGCCGCCTTTCCGTCCAAGATATCGAAGAGACTTTCGGAGCTCTTGTCGCTTGGTTCGAAACCTTTTTCGAGGAGAAGGTCTAGTGAGGTTGTTTTGTGTTTCCTGTATTCATCCACGATTAGATTGTTGAGCACATGGTAGAGAAAGGCTTTCATCATATCAATCTTGCCACCTCTAACAAGATAGCTCCATGTTTTAACGAAGGTATCTTGAACTAAATCTTCTCCAGTTGTGTGGTTGCGTACTTTAAAGAAGGCATATGAATTAAGCTTCTTGCTGTAGTCCCCGTGGGCCGTAGTCAATATTGTCTGTTGTTCTGCCTCTTGTTTTGGGGTCATCATTGTATAGTCATGCCGGACGTTGTAACGTCCCATTACACTATTATTACAATAATACTGTAATAATATGAGAATTCCCCTTATTTAATGCTAATTAGTGAGGTCGAGCGTGTCTTTATCTTATTACATTGATATTACAGGAATATCGAATCAAGTAGTAACTGTCTGGGTTGTAAGCATGGCACATTAAGAGCTTAGCGGCAAGTTGCAATGATTTGACTCCCTTGTCGGCTGTATTAATATGAACTCTCGTAATATTCCCACGACTGGACAGCAACGTCCTAAATTAGGTTATGATATAGCAGAATATTTTACTAACTGGTCTCAGAAGTCGCCGATCTCAATATTATATAATTCGTTAGTGGCGTTTGTGGCCATAGTAGTTTTAGTTGGGGGCATATTTTTCTGGGCATCAGAATTTCGTCTAATTTTTATTGGAGATGGCTATACCCAAAATAATTCCGAGATAGCCAAGTCGGGGCTAGAAACTATGAAGCGAATGGTAGGCAATCAACAAGTTTGGTCAGAGAGTATCCAGGACGAGTATAATAAAATATTCGTAAATAATTCCACAAACACACAGGCAAGCGGGTATATTTACAATGATAATTTTACTGGGTTAGGCGAATCGACTGATCAGGCATCGGCAAAACAGTAATTGAAATAATTTAATATCTCGTACGGCATTATTAACATGGAAACAACTAAAAATAGCATGGGCAAGATATCAAAACCTATTGGCACGGACTTTTTCGAACGCTTGTGGGAAGAAAGTTGGATATATATAAAAACTGTAGTAGATGTCGTACGAGAGCCAATCTTAATTCTTGATAAGGATTTGCGTGTCATGGCGGCCAACGAACCTTTTTATAGGACATTTCAGGTTGAATCGAAAGATACCGAGGGCAAAATTGTATATGAATTGGGTAATCGCCAGTGGGATATTCCAGCCCTACGTAAGCTCCTAGAGGATATTTTACCCAAAAATACATTTTTTAAGGGCTTTGAGGTTACCCATGATTTTCCTCTTATTGGAAGTAAGGTCATGATTTTAAATGCTCGTCAGATTCATTTTAAAGAGGAAACCGTCCCAGGATTATTCCCACCAATTATTCTTCTTGCCATTGAAGATGTTACTGACATGATGGCCGTTGCCGAAACACTTGCTGGTCATGTGAAACAATTTGAAGCCAAGCTTACTGAAAGAACACAGAAGTTAGAGACTCACATTGGTAAACTAGAAGCGGAGATTAATAATCTCAAGAAATTGTAATAGGCTAAAATATATAAAATAATTATAATTTTTCTGTCTTTGATGGTCCATTTATCCTAATGGCTATCAGGCAAATCTATTAAATATATAAATGGGAATAATTTTATGGATTATATTCGGTGCATTAGTCGGCTGGATAGCTTCACTTATCATGAAAACTAACGCCGAACAGGGGGCCTTACTTAATATTGTTGTTGGTATTATCGGTTCGGTGGTGGGAGGTTGGTTAATGGGTGTGATGGGAAAGAGTGGCGTAGGAGGATTTACGCTATACAGTTTTCTAGTTGCGTTACTTGGAGCATGTGCATTTATTGCTATCGTAAAGGCTTTAAGGCGCTAAAATCGTCAATAATTGCAGATAGTGATCATGCCCAAGAGCCTGAGTGTCTTGTAATAAATTGTCTGATAGATCGGCATCTATGGTGACATACATATGAAAATACTCAATAAAATTTTAGTAACTTTATCGGTCGTTGTCCTTGTATTTGGAACATCTGGCGTGGTTTCGGCTGCAATTGCGGTAAATTTAGGAACAGCCGGTAATTTTGCGGTGCTTGGAAGCTCTACAATTACCAACGTTGGCTCTACTGTTGTTAATGGAGATCTGGGTTTAAGCCCTGGAACTTCAGTTACGGGATTTCCACCAGGTGTTATTAATGGCACGCAACATTTAACTGATCCAGTAGCAGCCATAGCTCAGGCAGACTTGGTTACAGCCTTTAACGCAGCTAGTGCTCAAACGGGTGCTGCAGCAGTATCGGGTGATCTTGGGGGATTGACCTTAGTTCCAGGTGTCTATAATTCTGCATCGTCACTTGCCATTACCGGTACACTTACATTAGATGGGCAGGGCAATCCAAATGCAGTTTTCGTTTTTCAAATCGGATCTTCTTTGACCACGGCATCAACAAGTAGAATAAATCTTATTAACGGCGCCCAGGCATGTAATGTTTTTTGGCAGGTCGGTTCATCTGCTACGCTCGGTACAAATTCTAATTTTGTCGGAAGTATATTGGCTTTTACATCAATTACTGCAACTACGGGCTCCTCAATCAATGGTCGAGTACTCGCGCGTAATGGTGCGGTGACACTAGATACCAGTCCCGTTACAAGGCCGGTCTGTATTATTACAACTCCAACTCCAGCCCCTACGCCTACACCAACTTTAACACCGACACCTACCCCAACACCGACACCTACTTCTACGGTGACACCTACACCAACTCCTACACCAACTCCTACACCAACTCCTACTCCAATACCGACACTAACACCGACATTTACCCCAACCCCAACCCCATCTTTTATGCCTATACCGGGATTGCCAAATACTGGCATTGATCCTAATGGGGGAAATATTCCGTGGAATGCTGTAATGATGGCTGGTATCTTAATGATAATTTCAGTCTCACTCCTAATAGCTCGAAATAGATACATGCTTTAGTCTATTGTTTCTCGTGCGGTCTATTCACGGGAAATAGATTTCTTCAAGATCTATGAAATCGAAAGATTTATTTAGGAAGGGGCTATTAGCCATTTCTCTTACAGCATATCTTCTTGCTTTAGTTTTTATTTTTTATTTTATTCCAAGAAGCTTGGCTAGAGCCGATCCGGAACTGATTATAAAAAAAGCTATTGTTTACGCAAAACGGGAACAAGTTAATTATGGACTACCAATACGTCTGAGAATACCTAGTATTGATACTGACGCGATTGTTGAACATTTGGGCGTTACTCCCGACGGTATTATGGATGCACCAAGAAACATTGATAATGTAGCTTGGTTTAATCTCGGTCCTCGACCCGGAGAGATTGGCAGTGCCGTGATTGCCGGACACTATGGATTGAAAAACGGCAAGGCTTCTGTTTTTACCAATTTATACAAATTGCGGAAGGATGATAAATTATATGTTGAAGACGATAAGGGAGTGGCTACTTCTTTTATAGTACGGGAAATCAGGAAATATGACCAAAAAGCTGATGCTTCGGGTATATTTAATTCTAATGACGGACATGCGCATCTCAATCTCATTACTTGCGAAGGAGACTGGGATGAAGTTTCTAAGAGTTATTTAGAGCGACTAATCGTATTTTCCGAAAAAGAATAACCCTTTTTTATTTCTGGCAAGGTGATATTTTATAAGTAGTACCTTGAGAGGCTGGAAATGAAATACGCAATTCGACTCATTCTGGCTATTTGTTTAATTTTTGCTATTTTCCAAATAGCGTCCGGGCAGGCACTAATTGATTCATATGGCCAGTATACGAACGGAGATAAATCCATAGAGAGAATAGTTACGTTTGGGAATAGAGGCTATGTTTTCATTGAAGATGGTGCTTCTGGTCAGAGATATGAATGGTTCTTTCCCGAAGGTCCCAATGAGCAAAAAAATGGTTCTGCGCCGTGGGCGATAAATACATGGGTTGCATTTCAAATACGTGAGATTAGATTGGGCCAAGTCAACGCGTGCTTTCATTATTTTGTAATTGAGAGCGATAGAATAATTGAATTTAATTGTGACAGAAAAAGCTCCGCGAAGCCCGATAAAAAGGATCAGAAGAGTGCTCAAATTAATGACCTGTCCGTGCAAGTTAAGAAAGAATTATCGGAATTCCGCTCTCGAGCTAAGTCAGTTTGGCCAAAAGTTATATTTCCAGAGTAGCTAACATATGAGCCATATTCACGGCTCTTTTTTTGTTGTATATTTCAATTAATGCGGTATAAATTAAATGTCGGTTGAGAATAAGACTTTTGAGAGTACGAAATATCTTGCCGAAGCCTAAGACTTTTAATCACACGGCTGTATTCTCTACTGAGAATCAGCCTCTATCTCGCGCCGTCGCGCTACGATAGTCTCTTAAAAGTCTTAGGCTCAACCTCTAGCCACCGTAAGACGAAGCCCAGTCGTTTTGAATGGGCTTACGGAGCTCGACGGAGCGAGTAAGAGGCGAAATGCCAGTAGGCATTTACGTCGTACCATTCAAAACGATTGGGCGGAGTCGATTATCATGGAAGATAATATTTCTAAAATTAAAGAGCGCTTGGATGTAGTGGAAGTGCTTTCAGGTTATATTAAAGTTCAGAAAGCGGGGATGAACTATAAAGCCCGCTGCCCGTTTCATAACGAAAAAACGTCGTCATTTTATATCTCACCTGAGCGTCAAATATGGCACTGTTTTGGCTGCCAGAAAGGTGGAGACATATTCGGTTTCGTAAAAGAGATTGAGGGCGTTGAATTTCCAGACGCACTAAGAATCCTTGCCCAAAAAGCAGGTATTCAATTACAACATCACGAATTAATCTCGAATAAAGATGCGAAGTCGGTACTCTTTGAAATATCGGAATTGGCTACTAAATTTTTTGAAAAACAGTTGCGAGCATCGCGTACAGGCATGCAGGCCTTGAAGTATTTAAAAGAGAGGGGATTAGAGGAAAATATTATTGATGAATTCAGGCTTGGCTTTGCGGCCAACGATTGGGAGGCCTTGTCACGATTTCTAAAAGACCGCGGCTACAATGAGAGTGATATTGTTGGTGCTGGTTTGGCGATTAAACGGGAAGGCAAGCCGGGAGTCTATGATCGTTTTAGGTCGCGTATTATGTTTCCGATCATGGATTTGAATGGCCGAGTTGTGGGATTTACCGGTAGGGTCTTTGAAGCCGAGAAGCCATTGGTTACAAAAGGCGAACAACCGGCTAAATATATAAACACCCCCCAGACTTTGATATATGACAAAAGTATGGTATTGTATGGCTTGAGTAAGGCCAAACAGGCAATACGCCAGAACGACAAGTGTTTATTGGTCGAGGGTAATATGGATGCCCTCATGTCGTATCAGGCGGGAGTTGCTAATGTTGTAGCTTCATCCGGCACAGCGCTAACACCAAATCATTTAAAAATCCTACAGCGCTATACAAATAATTTGGATTTATCATTTGATACTGATCAGGCCGGAACGATTGCAACAAGAAGGGGTATTGGCCTAGCCTTGGCCCAGAATTTTAACGTCAAGGTGGTAACCATCGATGATCCTTCATGTAAGGATCCAGCAGATTATGTGCAGAAATATGGCCCCAAATGGGGGAGTTTGGTTTCTGCATCAAAGCCTGTTATACAGTCGTATTTTGATAATATAAAATCTAAGATTGATCCTGCGTCAGTTGAGGGTAAAAAATTAGTGATTAGTACGTTGGCACCCTTCATCCAGCGCTTAGTCAGTAAAGTCGAAAAGACGCATTGGCTAACACAATTATCCGCCTATCTTAGAACCAAAGAGGATGCGCTTGAGGCTGATATTAATTCCGCAAAAGATGATCTCGGTGTTTATGATACCGGATTAAATAGAGGGCCAGTAGTAACTGTGCCTATTACCCCAAGTGTTGATGATAAACTCGGTGTCGATATTTTAGGCGAAGCATTGCTTTCAATCATAATCAAGAATCCCACCCTTTTTACGGAAAAGATTAGGGAAATTAATCTTGGTCCATTGGATCTCTGGATTACTACAGTCATATCTAGGCTAGCAGAAGAAGATTTAACTAATTTCAGTTTTGATAATTTTGTTAAGAAATTTAATGGTGATGGGGCTATGAAACTTGAATTTGCGTATCTTCGATCACAAGAATTATGGAGAGAATTCTCGGACAAAGATCTTTTAGTAGAATTTATCAATATTATTAGAAGAATTAAGCATAGGACTGTTATATCAAAATTAGCAAGTCTTGAGTATGAGATCAAAGAAGCCGAGAACGAGAAGAATAGGGATAAAGTTTTAGAATTAATTAATCGTTTCACTAATTTAACAAAAGAATTGACGGAAATAAATAACGTATAAAATGCCAAAAACAAAAAAGAAAGCACCTAAAAAGCCCGTTCATAAAGTTAAGAAGAAAAATAAACTCGCGCGACCAAAAAAGAAGAAACTAAG
>Ga0209417_1007142_pt1 | contig 10965 bp, 7 predicted proteins | sample RifGroF2_FD_184002 | JGI IMG/M metagenome (GOLD analysis project Ga0209417, IMG submission 184002) | Groundwater microbial communities from Rifle, Colorado, USA - Groundwater F2 (SPAdes) (version 2) | ecosystem: Environmental > Aquatic > Deep subsurface > Groundwater | place: Rifle, Colorado... | reverse complement strand
TATTTTTGCAGGCTTAAAATCTTTATATAACATTGCGGGAATTGATGAAAACAGAAAAAATTATATTATTAATAAAGTTCAAAAATACGGTTATCTTCCATATCCTCATATAAAAGCGCTTGAAGAATTAACAGAAGCAGAAACATTGCTTGCGCTTGAAGAAAAATTAAAGCTTAATAATACTTATAAAGATGAAAAATTTAATTTCAATACTGAAAACATTAGTCCTGTTACTCGCTCAGGGTACAAAGATTCAAGCTGGATTAACAAAGAAGGGCATAATGTAAAACTTGTAAATCTTGCGGGGCTGGGAAACGGAAACAAAACAAAAGAACCCGGAAAATTCATTGACTGGCTTAAACAGCTTGTGACTTTGCCTAGCGGAAATGTTGAGCAAGGCGTTTTGGCGACAACAATGTATATAATTCCTTTTCATCCGAGAGAATTCGGATGCGCTTATCTTCCAAAAAGTTCTGAAGTTAGCGAAAATCTGGAAGATTCTCTCTTAAAAAACGAACTTGAGCTTGATGCAAAAAACCAGATAAGGCTTTTCCTCACCCTTGCGCAGCTTGCAGGGCATCCGACTATGTATGACGTGCTTCCTCAAACAGGAAGGTTTTCCAAAACAGTGCTTGCCGAACCTTATGTTGCAAGATGGTTTGATATTAAGGATTTAACTAATAAATTAACGGAAGAAGCAGAAAAAATCGCATTAAAATTAGCTCAAAAGGATAACAATACTTTTAAGGAAGAAATTGAAAAAATAGATTTAAATTTGGCTCAAACTCATAATTTTATCTTTATTGAAAGAGTTAAAATTATTTTGCAGGAAGAATTATTAGGGATTTATATTCCTCTTACCGATGATTTAAAAGAAATTTTTGAGATTTTTAAGGATAAACTTCTTTTAAAGAAAAAAGAATTTTCAAATCTCATGCTTACAAAAGAAAATCAGGAAAAAATTTTAACAAGAGTAAAAGATATAATTTGTAAAATACTTGAAAAGCCTGTTAATTCCGAATTAACAGAAGATGATATTACGCAGCATGGTGAAATTATAGGCGAGCTTATAAAAGAAGGGTTATGGCCTGCTCCGGGCGGGGCATGGTGTTCTTCGGGAGCGCCTGTTTTTGATAAAATGAATGAAGGCGGCGGTTATCCTATGTTTAAACACTATGATAACGTGGACAAAGATGTGACTCATTTTGCAAATCTTGATTGTCAGACTCCTTATTATTTTGTTTATTTTGATAAAAAAGAATACAACCAGAAAGTAATAGATTTTTATGTAAATTTCCTTAAAAAAATCCGCAGCGACTATAATTTTGACGGATTCAGGGTTGATCATATTGATCATATTGTTGATGAAGTTTCTGAAAAAGACAGTTTTCCTATTAGTTACAGGGCTCCGCGAAAAGTTTTGGGGTTAGCCAATAATGAATTGAAAAAGGAAGTTCCTCATTTTGCGGCGCTTGCTGAATACATGCTTTGGGATGATTTCTTTAAAGAATATCATAGTGATATGGCTTTTGATCTTCTCTGGGGATGTGATATTATTTCGCAGTACCAGAAAACAGTTTCACGAGTGGTGGAAGACAATGAACAGCTTGAAGAATATAATAAAACAATTGATAAAAATATAGAAAAATTGTCAATTTTGAAGATTTATAACAATCAGGACGGCGAGTTTAGAGAAATTAACCAGTATCCCGGTCAGCTTGGAGAAGCAGGAGCTTTGTTTAAATGGTTTAAATTTAAGTTTATTCCAGGCGGAGAGCTTTCTTCCAGACCTGTTATGTTCGTGGACGGTGACGAATCTTTTACAAGAACAGGCATAGAGTCTGTAATAGGCGCAGAAGAGTCCATGAAAAGAAATAATAATTATGAATTCTTTGAAAAATTTGACGCTATAAACAGATTTGCTTTAAATAATGAAATTTTATTAAACGGTAAAGCCAGAATTATAGGTAGTAACAAAGATACAGGTTTTATAAGCTGGCTGGTTACTTCTGAAAGTTCAAAAGAAAATGTTTTTGTTGTTGCAAATGAAAAACCTCCGACAGAAGTTACCAGAAATTCTGGTGGAGAAGTTATAAATGCTGAAAATAAAGCCATTTATAATATTGAAACACTTGTCCCTAAAGATTTTTCTGTTGTTTCAGAATATGTTTTTGATAAAGAAGAATTAGATTTTTCTGAAAAAACAGAAATAAATAATTTGTCAGACAATAAACTTTGTTTTGAAAAGCTTGAGCCATCAGAGTTTCATATTTATAAGGTTGTAAGTAAGTAAAAAGCATAGGTTAAATATTCCGAATCTAAATAGCTAAAACTGTCATTGCGAGCGGAGCAGGGAACCCGCTTTTTTGATGGAGTATCGAAAAAGGAGGGGGACAATCCAAGTTTTATTTTTTTAGATTGCCACGTCGGAGCTTTGGCTCCTCCTCGCAATGACAATGCCACTATTCATGGTTATCTTGACTATTTAGAAATTAAAAGTAAGTAAAAAGTCTAATTTAAATATTAGTAATTTTGCGAATAAAATTTTGTTTTTATTGTGCTATAACCAAGAAGTATTATCTTTGAAGGAACAATCAATAAAGGAACGGGTTTTTCAGCCTGTACGCTGCTGCATGTGTGTCGCAGTTTCAGGCTCCTCCTTCTTTTTCTAACATTTAGTCAGAAAAAGTGGAGTCCTTACTCCCGCTCCGCAAACAAAAACAAAGGAGTTAGACGTATGAAAAAATCTCTGGCATTAATAGGCTTGCTTTTGGCATTCTCTCAACCAAGTTTTGCGCAGTGTGGAACTTGTGCTCCAGTGTGTAATCCTTGTAATCCATGTTTAACAGGTGCGGCATGTCCTGTAAGTACTTGTAATCCATGCAACACTTGTGCTCCTTGCATAAAAGTGGTTCCGATCGTTAAAACTTGTACACAAGCCTGTGTTCCTGTATGTGATCCATGTAATCCATGCGCAACAGGCGCGGCAGTTCCTGTAAGTGTATCAACAATTGCTGTTGATCCTGATTACAATGAATATGCATGTTGTCAAAAACGTGGTTTCTGGAGAAATTTCTTTAGTTTTTAATTAATATGATTAAAAAAAGGCAGTGATATTTATTAATTTGATGTCATTGCGAGGAGTAGGGAACCCGCTTTTTTGATTAAATATCAAAAAAGAAGGGGGCGACGAAGCAATCCATTAATTACTATTGGTTTATGGATTGCTTCGCTTTGCTCGCAATGACGAGTTATGTTGTTTAAATTTGAAATTTATCGTTCTTGATTATAGTTACTTTTTCACCGTTTTGCTTGATGCCTTCAACGATTACATTAGGTCCGCCAATCATAAAATCGGTGTGAATTGCTGAATCGTTAATTTTGCTTTCTGATTTTAAAGCTTCTTTTGCTTTTTCATCTTTAATATCATTATAACCGGGGATACAGGAAGTAAAACTGTCACCGACTGCAATATGACAGACAGCGTTTTCATCAAGGAGTGTTGTATTAAAGATGCCGCCTTTTCTTTCGCTTACTTTGTATATTGGAGAGCCCGCAACTAAAGCAACTTCACCAAGCATAGCCGCGCCTTCATCTGTTTTTATATGATCCTGTATTATTTTTGCATTTTTTTCAGCTTCAACTTTTACTGCTTTTCCGTCTTTAAATTCCATTTTGATTCCTTCAACCAGATTGCCGTTTAAAGATAAAGGCAGGGTTGATGTTACCACTCCGTGAGTTTTTGTTTTATCAGGAGAATTAAAAACTTCTTCTGTCGGTACATTTGCAACAAATTTTTGACCGTCAGTAGTTGTTTCATAAGCTGACATAAATTTAGCTTTAGGAGATAAGCCGATATAAAGGTCGGTTTTGCCGTCTGGTTTTTTTGTTTTCGGGTTCATGCTAACAAAGTGAATTTCTTTAAGGTCTAAATCGTTTACTACTTTTGCTCTTCTTTCCAATTCATGAGCATGTTCTCCAAATTTGCCTTTTCTAAGGATTTCCGGCGCATCTTTCGCGGCAGCAGCAAGAGCTTTAATAGGGTCTTTTATTTTAGGATAAGCGGAAATAGCCGACATGGTTGTAGGGGCATAAAGAATAGTCCATGGATAGGTGTTATCGTATTTATCCCTGATAGGTTTGAAAGCTTTGCCGCGGGTTTGTGAATTTTTGGAGATTCTTTCAGGATCAATTCCTTCCAGAGAGTTAGGATCTTCTCCTTCTAAAAATAATTTAGCCGTACATGCTTTATAACTATTTTCGACTTTGGTCAGTTGATATTGCGGGATAGTTGTTAATAAGTCTTCTTTTGCATATTGAAGGTAATTTCTGGTTATTGTGTCTTTTGGCTCTGTAAATGTTACTTCTACAGGACCTGAACCGATTTTAAGAGCATATTCAGCCAGTTTGTATACATTAGATTCATGTTCTCTTTCTGCAACTATTGAAAGAGGCTGACCTTTTCTTAAACCCAGCATTCCTTTAAGAACATCTTTCGGGTCAAGTTCTAATTTTTTAGCAATATCTTCAGGAATATTTACTTTGTTTGCGTTAACAACGGCTTTTGCTTCTGAATCTGTCAAGCCTGCGGCTTTATAAGTAGAATTTTCTTTATCAAATTCAACAGAAGCAGCGCCATTTTCTTCTAATTCTTTATCTCTTAGTTGTTTCCATTCTGTATCAGGAGTTTGTCCGTATTTTTCGTTTAATTTGTCTATTATTGGGTCTTTTAATTCAATAACTACGCGACCCGAGCCCATTTTATACGCCTGTTCCTGCATTATTTCCACTAATGGCAGAAATTTTCTGTCGGCGGTAATTTTTAGAGGCTGGTCTGGCTGTAATTGAAGTTCGTTTTTTAACAAATCAGTTGCATAAGTTTGTAGTTTTGCTTGTCCGCTTGCAAGTTGTTTTTTTTCATCTATAGATTGAGTATCCATAACAGTTTTGTTCCTTCCAAAAGAAATTGTATCAGATTTTAATGTTTGAAGACGAGGAGTTTGGTTATTTGAATATATTGTTTGAGAATTACTTATATTATTATAAGGGTTTAATCTGTTAAAAGTGTTTAAATTAAGTAAATTTATCATTTTTGTCCTTTCCTGTAATATTTCTGCATAATTGATAAATAAACCTGAATTTTGAAAATTGCTTTTTTAGGTTAAAAATTTAAGAAATATTACGGAAATAAAAATTTATTGTCATTGCGAGGCATTAAACATTTAAGAAATAAATTTATTTGACTACCGAAGCAATCTTCCAATATACTAATTTAAGCTTTCATTTAATGAAGGAAGATTGCTTCGAAAGTATGATTAATAGTTTTAAATGCTATATTTATTGTCTCGCAATGACAACAGGGGAAAATATTTAAAAATGATAAATACTGAAGTAACAATAGCTCTTATTGTCATAGAAATCTTATTATTAGCAGGCTTTTTGGGTATAATAATTGTCATCTCCCGCTTTAGCACACAAATTAAAGATAATGTGGAAAATTTATTTGAAACCTTAACAGGTGACATAAGAGAATTGCGAAAAGAATTAAGAAGTTACAAAGACGAAATTGACGCGCTTCAAAAAGCCCAAAAAGAAAATAACAAAGAGTCTTTGAACAAAAATTAATTGTTTTTAGCTTCTTCGTAAATTAATTTTGCCATGGGGAAAGGCTCTAAAGCTCTTTCAAAGATTCCCAGCGAGTAAGCTATGGTTAGTCCGTAATTTGTAATAGGCACGCCTGCTTCATTGGCTTTCATTATGCGGGACAAAATTTCTCTTCTGTTTGTCATGCAAGCGCCGCAATGAATTATAAGTTTGTAATCCTTTATGTTTTCAGGGAAATCATGTCCTGCGTAGTGTTTAAATTCAAGTTTTCCGCCGACATATTGGGTTAGCCAGCGGGGAATTTTTACTCTGCCTATATCATCGCCTATGGCATGGTGCGTACAGGACTCACAGATTAAAACTTTATCGCCTGTTTTTAATTTGTCTATGGCGAGAGTTCCTTTTACAAATTCGTTTAATTCGCCTTTAAATCTTGCAAAAAGGATGGAAAAAGAAGTTAGTTTTATTTCTTTAGGTACATCGGCGGAAACCTTTAAAAATGCCTGAGAGTCGGTAATTACAAGAGCGGGAGGTTTTTTAAGTCTGTCTATGGCTTCTTTGAGTTCTCTTTCTTTTACGACCATCACCATGGAGTCGTTATCAAGCAAATCCCGTATAGTCTGAACCTGAGGAAGAATAAGTCTTCCTTTGGGTGCTTCAAGGTCTATGGGGACAACCAGAATAGCTAGTTCTCCTGCGGGTACAAGGTCAGAAGCTATGGAAGGAGCGTTTAAAAATTCTTCCGGCGCGGAATTTATTATTTTTTCTTTTAGTTCTTTTATGCCGATGTTTTCTTTTGCGGAAACGAATACTGGTTCAAGAGTAGTTTGAACGTCATTGCGAGGAGCTTGCGACGAAGCAATCCATTTATTGGTCAATGTTTGGTGGATTGCTTCGTTTCTCTCGCAATGACGTGATTGCAAGCCGGCATTATCATCATATAAATCAATCTTGTTAAAAACAGCAATTATGGGAATATTTTTCGATTTAAATTCCTCATAAAGCCCCTGTTCAAAGCTTCCCCAGTTAGGATTGTCGCAAACAATTATCGCAACATCAATCCTGTCAAAAATTTTCTTTGTTTTTTGAATACGCATTTCTCCAAGGCTTCCTTCATCGTCAATACCTGCTGTATCAACAAAAAGAACGGGTCCAAGAGGCAAAAGCTCCATGGCTTTTTCGACAGGATCGGTTGTTGTTCCTGCAATTTCCGAAACAATGGAAATATCCTGTTTTGTTAATTTATTTAAAATACTGGATTTTCCGGCATTTCTTTTGCCGAAAATTCCTATATGAAGGCGCATGCCGCGAGGAGTGTTTTGCATTTTATTTGTTTCCTTTCCTTCAGGTTTTACTTTGCTTGTTGTCATTGCGAGGCAAAGAATAAGGTTAAATTTTATGGTTTATCTAACGAAGCAATCTTCCAAAGAGGGGTGTTGTCATTGGGAAGATTGCTTCGTTACTTCAATTATTTTATTTTATAGGTGTTTAATGCCTCGCAATGACAAGCCTGTAACTTCAAAATGTCGGACAGACCTTTTAATTTTAATAATATCATTGTAACAAAAAATTAAAACTCGAAGGAGAAACATGTTTTTAAGTTTTTAAAATAGATGATATGATAGTCTATAAAGTTATCATTAAAGATTATACCGAATTTAAATTAGCATTAATACAGATAAAATACGATAATTAATATAAGCAAAAAATAAAAAAGAGGAGGCAATATGACTGAAAGTAAAAACAAGATTTACTTTGTGGATGTTACAAACAGGGATGGTGTGCAGACTTCACGTTTGGGACTCGCAAAACTTCAAAAAACTTTAATTAATTATCTTCTTAATGAAATGGGCATTACTCAATCAGAATTTGGTTTTCCGAATACAAAACACGAAATCAATTATTTAAATGCGAATTTAGAACTTGTTGATAGAGGCGTTATAACTAAAACAAAGCTTAGCGGTTGGATGAGAGCGTTAGAAAGCGATGTTTATCAGTCTTTTCAGAATGTGCCAAGGTTAAAAAACGTAAATTTATCAATATCAACTTCTGACCAGATGATTTTTGGCAAATTTAAAGGTTCTAAAACTCAGGATGATATTATAAATCAAATGAAAGATGCTGTCGCAGCTGCAAAAGCTTGCGGCGCACAAGTAATTGGTGTAAATGCTGAAGATGCTTCAAGAACAGAGCTTGATTTTCTTATAAAATTTACCAAAGCGGCTCGTGATTGCGGTGCTCACAGAATTAGGTACTGCGATACATTAGGTTATGATGATCCCAACACAATTTATAACAGAATCTACGCGCTTGGTGAAGCTGTCGGTCTTCCTATAGAGCTTCATTGTCATAATGATCTTGGAATGGCCGCCGCCAATTCTATTATGGGGGCTAAAGCGGCGATAGACTCCGGTGTTGACGCTTATATTAACACAGCGATTAACGGCATGGGTGAAAGAGCCGGAAATGCGGATTTAATTTCCTGTCTTTTAGGTGTATTAAAATCAAGCGGTTTTGAAAATAAATATCAGATTGATCCTCAAATTAATCTTGAAGTGGCATGGAGACTTGCTAAATATACTGCTTATGCTTTTGGAGTTCCTATTCCTCTTAATCAGCCTGCTGTTGGGGATAATGCCTTTGCGCATGAGTCAGGTATTCATGCTGACGGAGCTCTTAAAGACAGAAAAAATTACGAGCTTTATGAATTTGAAGAGCTTGGAAGAGGCGAACCTGAAATAGTTGAAACCGGAAGACTTATTACGGTTGGCGAATATGCAGGAATTAAAGGGTTTAGAAATGTTTACGAAAAACAGGAAATTGAATTTAAGGATGAAGATGAAGCCAGAAACATTCTTGAGCTTGCAAGATACGCAAACGTTCATACGCAAAAACCCCTTGTAGATTGCGAATTACAATTTATCTATAATTATCCCGATATTGCGGCTAAATTAATGACAACAATGCCTTATTATATGCCTGTCGGTGAACTTAAAAAACGTATAGAACAGGATATAGCAAGAGCAAACAAAAGCGCGAAGGAAAAAAACAAATCAGAATTAAAAGCATAAAGGAATAAAAGATGGGAAAAACTATTGCAGAAAAAATAATAAGCGAACATTCAGGAAAATCTGTTAAAGCGGGCGAATTTGTCGTTGCTAATGTTGATGTTGCAGCTGTTCAGGATGGGACAGGTCCTCTTACAATTCAGGAAATTCAAAAAATAGGGCTTGAAAAATGCGCCAATCCTGAAAGAACGATTTTGTTTATAGATCATGCCGCTCCAAGTCCCAGAAAAGAGCTTTCAAACGCTCATAAAATCTTAAGAGAATTTGCTAAAAAAACAGGGGCAGTTCTTTCAGAAGTTGGAGAAGGTGTTTGTCATCAGCGGCTTGTTGAAGACTATGTAAATCCGGGAGAAATTCTTGTAGGCGCTGATTCACATACATGCATGTCAGGGGCTTTAGGAGCTTTTGCTACAGGCATGGGTTCTACAGATGTCGGAATTGCTATTGCTCTTGGAAAAACATGGCTTAGGGTTCCTGATACTTACAAAATAGAAGTAACAGGAGAATTTCATGAAGGCGTTTACGCAAAAGATTTAATTTTGCATTTAATAGGACTTATCGGCGCAGACGGAGCGACTTATAAAGCGCTTGAGTTTACCGGTGAAACAATTAGAAAAATGCCTATGGCGGACAGGTTTACTCTTTCAAACATGGCTGTAGAAGCAGGCGCAAAAGCCGGTCTTATAGCTTCCGACGAGATTACGCGGGAATATTTGATTTCCAGAGGTCGCGGAGATCAATTTAAAGTTGTTGATTCAGACCTCGATGCTGTTTATGAAAGAGTAATTGAAATAGATGTAACAAGGCTTGAGCCTACTGTTTCCTGTCCTCATACCGTTGATAACACAAAGCTGGCAGCTCAACTTAATGAAATAAAAGTTGATCAGGTTTTTATAGGAAGCTGTACAAACGGAAGAATTGAAGATTTGCGTATAGCGGCAGATATCTTAAAAGATAAAAAAGTTAATTCCGATGTGAGGCTGCTTGTAATTCCCGCTTCAAGGGATATTTTCCTTCAGGCTACAAGAGAAGGGTTGATAGAAACTTTTGTAAAAGCAGGCGCTTCAATAATGACTCCGGGTTGTGGTCCTTGTGTGGGAGTACATGCCGGAATTCTCGGTGATGATGAAGTTTGTCTTGCCACCCAGAACAGGAATTTTCAGGGAAGAATGGGCAACACAAAAGGAAATATTTATTTAAGTTCGCCAGCTACCGCGGCATGCAGCGCTTTAACAGGTTATATAACCGACCCGAGAAAAATTCTTTGCGCGACAGTTGAGCAAAGAACTTATCCTTTTGAGAAATACATATAAAAAATTTGTCATTCTGAGGGCTTTAGCCCAGGGAACCCGCTTTTTTGATTGATTATCAAAAAAGAAGGGGGTATCTATCCAACATATAAATAAAGCTATAATTCAAAAATGGACAGATCCTTCGCTTCACTCAGGATGACAAATGACTGAACCTTGAAAACTTAATACAGCGTCGAAAGACACGCCAGCCCTCTGGCGAGAAAGGAGGGGATGAAATGTTAGCAGAAATAGCAATAACAGAAAGAGAGCTAGTACTTGCAATACTAACTCTCTGGTTTTTGTTAAAAAACTAATTTTCATCAGACAGGGTAGAAATATCCTGTCCCCCTGTATTAAGTATTTTAACATATTTATAAAAAAATTAAAGTCTAATAGGAGAAAAATTATGATAAAAAAGGGAAAAGCGTGGAAATTCGGTGATGATATAAGTACAGACCATATTGCGCCCGGAAGGTTGTTTCATTTGAGAACAAATCTTCCCGAACTTGCAAAACATGTGCTTGAGGATGCCGACCCTGAATTTGCTTCAAAAATGAGCGTTGGGGATTTTGTTGTGGGCGGAAATAACTTCGGGTTGGGTTCTTCAAGAGAGCATGCTCCGCAGGTTATAAAAATTGCAGGTGTTAATGCGGTTTTGGCGAAGTCTTTTGCAAGAATCTTTTTTAGAAATGCCATAAATATCGGGCTTTTGGCTGTAACTTGCGACACCGACAAAATTAATCAAGGCGACGAACTGGAATTGGAGCTTTCTCAAGGGTTTATAAAAAATATAACCCAGGGAACGCAAATAGAATTTACCGCACTTCCCGATGTTATGATTAAGATTCTTAATGATGGCGGACTTGCCAAGCATATTGAAAAATACGGCGATTTCCAGCTCGTTTAACAGTAATTAGGAAGTAGTCATAAAGAAACAAAAATAAAATAATCCCGTCTTTTCAATTAGTAAAAAAGAGAAGAGGCGGGATTTATGGAAATAT
>Ga0209417_1007139_pt1 | contig 10966 bp, 9 predicted proteins | sample RifGroF2_FD_184002 | JGI IMG/M metagenome (GOLD analysis project Ga0209417, IMG submission 184002) | Groundwater microbial communities from Rifle, Colorado, USA - Groundwater F2 (SPAdes) (version 2) | ecosystem: Environmental > Aquatic > Deep subsurface > Groundwater | place: Rifle, Colorado... | reverse complement strand
AAAAAATCAATGTCTATTTTTGGGAAAGGGATTTTTCTACCAAATCTCTAAATGACTGATGATATGGGCCAGCAACAACAGACTTCTCAAAACAATCAGCTGCTTGAAGGCCGAGCCTTATGATTGGGATTCCTTTACTATTGAATAAAGAGACAAGCCTCTTACATAAACGCAACATATCTGCAAGAGACCATGGGGTATACAAACCCCTTAAATACATATCTTCAAGAGGGGTGTCCCGCACCACAAGAGTTGGATAAATTCTTACAAAATCAGGCTGAAGTTCAATAATTTTATGAGCTGTAGAGAGGATGGTGTCTTCTGTATCCCCAGGCAACCCAGGCATGAATTGAAGACCGATCTTAAAACTGTATTTCTTTAGCAGCCCCACTGCATTGGCTGTATCCTCTGCTGTATGCCCCCTGCCTGAAAGCCTTAGCACTTCATCATCCATTGACTGAGCGCCGAGCTCTACTGCTTCAACATTATATTGTTTTAAGAGCGCCAGAATTTCATCTGTAATATAATTTGGCCGTGTAGAAACCCTGATAGAATCTATTAAACCAGCGTCAATAAATTTGTAGGCTGTATTCAAGTAGACATCCTGTGCGCTCCTGTCTAACCCTGTAAAACTGCCGCCATAAAACGCCACCTCTCTTTTGCCGCTGCCCTTCCATGTACTGAGATACAGCTCAATAGTTTCTGCCACATCTCGCGCATCTGGAATTCTTTCCTTACCCGTAATCTTTAACTGATTGCAGAATACACACTGGTGCGGACAGCCTTGCTGAGGTATAAAAATCGGAATAATGAGTTGTTTTGTCTTAGACATTGATAAAAATTGTAAACCACCACTTTTTGCAAATTCTATTCGTCCAATGTTTATAGTTTGGCATCCGCAAACTGCGGCGATTCTGATACAAGACCATACTTCTCAATCTTATCCCTTAATGTCTCTCGTTTCATTTTAAGAAACCTTGCAGCCTCGCTTTTATTTCCTCCTGCCTTTTCGAGCGCTAATACGATTAGCCTTTTCTCCATATCCTTTATAATCTCATCAAATGAACCTGCTTCTCCCATAATATCAATCAGATGCCTGTCACATATCTTTTCAGGCGATGCAACAAGAAAATCAGGAAGTTCTTCTGGCCTGATCTCCTGATTCCTGGTGAGCGTAACAACCCTCTCTACAACATTTTCCAGCTCTCTTACATTTCCCGGCCAATCGTAATTTATCAAAAGTTTCATGGCTTCTGGACAAAAAATCTTCTTCTCTCCCTTTGAGCAATATTTGTTGAGTAAATTATCAACAATAAGCGGAATATCCTCTTTCCTCTCTCTCAAGGGAGGAAGATTTATGGGGACTATATTAAGCCGATAATACAGATCTTCTCTGAACTTGCCCTGTTTCACAAGCTTTAGCAAGTCAATCTTGGTAGCGCATATAATACGAATATCTACCTTTATAGTCTTCGTCCCGCCTACCCGCTCTATCTCCTTTTCCTGAAGAACCCTCAGAAGCCTTGTCTGTACTGAAAGAGGAACATCATCTATATCATCAAGAAATATACTGCCGCCGTCTGCAAGTTCAAATCTACCTTTCCTCTCCTTTATAGCGCCCGTAAATGCGCCTCTCTCGTGTCCAAAAAGCTCACTCTCCAACAGGGTCTCTGCAAGGGCAGCGCAGCTGCATTTTATAAGAGACTTGTCTTTCCTCGGGCTGTTATAATGGATTGCATTAGCAATAAGCTCCTTACCAGTCCCGCTTTCTCCAACAATGAGCACAGTCGCATCTCTCGGCGCAACAGTCTCAATCAATTCATAGACATCCCGCATCAGTTTGCTCTTCCCAACGATACTGCCAAAACTGTACCTCTCGCTTATTTTGCTTTTAAGCTTTATATTCTCTTCAATAAGATTCTTAAAATCCTTCAACCGCTCGAGGATCAGTATCAACTCTTCAGAAGAAAAGGGTTTTGTTATATAGTCGTATGCCCCAAGTTTCATCGCCTTTATGGCAGTATCTACTGTGGCATAAGCTGTCATCACAATAACTGTAGCATTTGCTCTAATGGATTTTAATTTCTCTAAAAAGTCCAGGCCATTCATCTGGGGAAGCCTTATGTCAGTAACAACCACATCGAACTCCCTATCCTTAAAAACATTTAAGGCTTCAACAGGATTTTCAAGCGCAAGGACCTCATGACCTTGCTTCAAAAGCGCATCAGCCAATGTTATCCTTTTAATCTTTTCATCCTCAACAATAAGTACTTTCATATATTATATGTCACCCCTCCTACGTTCAGCTCTTTTATATTTCTTCCTTTTTGAATCTTAATAGCCAAAGGCAATGTTACGCTAAATACAGTGCCTACACCTACCTCACTATGGACAGTTACCGCTCCATGATGCTTCCTCACAATCTCAAGACTTATCGGCAATCCCAAGCCTGTCCCCTCCCCCAATGGTTTGGTTGTAAAAAATGGCTGAAAAATATTATTTAATTCCTCTTGCGGTATACCAACACCGGTATCAATAATTTTTATATCTATATAATTACCTATTACTGCCACCTCAATCGTAAGCATACCGCCATTCGGCATAGCATCTATTGCATTAAGTATAAGATTAAAGAAGACCTCCTGCAATTGATGAGGATCTCCGACAATATGGGGCAGGTCTGGGTCAAAATGAGTTTCAATCTTTATCCCCATCTTATGAAGTTTATAATCAGCCATAGCAATCGTCCTCTGTAGGATATTGACCACATCTACCTCCTCTAATTTTGGCTCATGCCTCTTCGCGTAGTCAAGGAGGTTTCTAACTGCATTTTCAATATCAACAATAGCCTCATCTATTAACTCAAGATATCTGGCCTTAAGGGCGGGGTCCTCTGATTTGTTTTTGATTACTGTAAGGCAATTCTTTATGCCATCTAAGGGATTATTTATTTTGTGCGCAAGCTCTGCAGACAATCTCCCTATAGATGCAAGTTTCTCTGACTGCTCCACCTGAACCTTTATATCCTGGAGATTTCTGTAAGCCTTTTCCAAATCCCCCTGAACAGATTCAAGCATTGCTTGGGTCTTAACAAGTTCTTCTTTATCATGTCTTTCCTTCTCGGCAATGAATCCCAGGAAGCCGGCAAGAAGAAAGATTATTGATATCCTTAAAAAAATATCTGTCCATTGCAATACTCCCCACTGGCCATACATTGCAAGCAAATAAACAACAGAAACAATAACAGAAAGGACAATCCCTCTAAAAAGTCCATAATAAAATGAGTGGAGCGCAACAAGAAGATAGAAAACCAAAAATACAATACTATTGAAACCACCAGATAGATTTATGAATATTCCTGTAAAAATCAAATCGAGAGCTAAACATCCGAGGTAAATATTTTCCACCTTATCCGGCCAGGTTAATATGAGACCGTGTATAATTAGGCTATAGATAATAAAAACCAAGAAAAGGCTTACAAGCCAAAACTTTAAGGTAGGGGGATATGGATGGAGAATAAGCCAGAAAAAACCACCTGTTATAACCATGCCCCTTAGCAGCATAAAGGCATAATCCACTACAGTAAGGGCCTTAAGAGCGCTACCGTCTAATCTCGCCATTTGCAATACTGTTGAAATTTTTGAGGTATCCATATACTTGAATAATACTACTATACTTTCAAAAGTTTCTCAACAATCTTAAATACTTTCTTTTGTAATAATTCTTTGGTACCCGTTGACTCATTAGAAAATGTTACCGAGAGATCATGAGATGCAGAGTTATCATAATTTAGGTTTATAACAAAGCTCAAACACCTTTTTAAGTTTTAATTCCATAGCCTTTCTCAAAAGAAAAGGATTCAGAGAAAGGGATTGTTCCTTGAGATTCTGTTTAACACTATCGGCAATATGCGAAGATTCCATAATTCTCTGAAAAGGTGTTTTTGGGCTATCATAGCGTTTTATCGTCTTTGAAGCAATTCTTTGCTTTGCAACGAGCTTAACCGAGGGACAGAAGAAATTATGAAAAAGCCTCCATTCCTGAGTATAAAGTTTATTCAGAAGAGGCACGACATCAGGATTATCAAGGCGATGATAACCGAGCCACTGTCGGACATGTGTCCAGTTTTTCTGCTCTATATGAGCATTATCATCCTTATGGTAAGCCCTGCTTCGGGTAAACTGAACAGGCTTTTTTCTTTCAGTAAAATGCCTCAGGAGGTGATAATTTAAGAACTCAGAGCCGTTATCCGAATCAAAGCCGAGCAAGGGAAAAGGGAGCTTCTTTTCAATGTCATGTATCTGTGCCATCACACCATGTTCGCCCTTGCCCCATACAGCCCTTTGTTCAGTCCACCCTGTGGCTATGTCAACACAGTCTACGGTGTAGGCGAACATACCCATGAGGGATTCTCCGCAGTGGGCTACAGTATCGGCTTCAAGAAAGCCTGGACGGGCTTCATCCCATTGGTTTGTTTTAATCGGTATCTGTTTTCTTAATAGAGTCCCGGGCTTAGTTGTAGCCCTGCCGCGGCCTTTATACCGAACCCTGACCGGTTTAAGAAGACGGTCAATAGTTGCAGGAGATATTGCTATCAGGGCATTTACTACCTCTTTGGGAAGCTCGCCGTAAATCTGGAGATAACCGGGCAACCATAGAGGCAGAATAACCTTGAGCCTTTTTGAACAAGGGAGATTGGCAGCCAGCCAGATGCGTTTTAACGGCTTAAGTATAGCCTCTTTGTCATAAACAGGCTTTCTCCCTCTTTTCTTTACCTTAGGCTTAATAAAGCGTTTAAACTTACGAAGCAGCCTTATAGCGTGTTTTCTGTGATACTTACATGTAGTGCAGAACTCATTCAGAATAATTGTTTTCAACTGGCGGGAGGCTCTTTTATATCGTAAGAATACAGCCTCCAGATATTCTCTTTTGGATACAGGACTCATAACCGGACACCCCTCCTTTAAGGAAGATATTCCGGTAACATCTTTTATGAGTCAACGATGCATTTTAAAAAGTGTTTGGGTAACATTTTTTATGAGGCAATTCGTGTAATAATTTCTTTTGACAAACCCGCTCTACCCTGTTAGACTAAGCGGCTGAATCAAAAATATACCAAAAAAGGAGAAAAAATGAAGGCGCTATTAATAGCACTTGTAGGCATTGCGCTTGTGGCATGTCAGACCAGTGCAGATGACAAAACAGTATTAAAAAATGAAAAGGATAAGATTAGTTACAGCATTGGGATTAATATTGGCACTAATTTTAAAAATCAGTCAATAGATGTCGATGTTGATGCTCTTGTCAAAGGCATAAAGGATGCCATCTCTGGCAATAAGACCTTACTGAGCGAAAAGGAAGTTCAGGAAACCTTAACAGCATTTCAGAATGATATGAGAACAAAACAGGCTGAACGCGCAAAGGCCATGGCTGAAAAGAATAAAAAAGAAGGAGAAACATTCCTTACAGAAAATAAGAAAAAAGAGGGCATAAAAACTGCTGCCAACGGCTTACAATACAAGATAATAAAAGAAGGCTCTGGAAAAAAGCCCAAGTCAACTGATACGGTAACAGTGCATTACCGTGGAACCACTATTGATGGAACAGAATTTGATAGTTCATACAAACGAGGAGAACCAACGAGCTTTCCTGTTAACGAAGTGATTCCTGGCTGGACAGAGGCGCTTCAACTCATGCCAGTCGGTTCAAAATGGCAACTATTTATTCCCTCGAATCTTGCATATGGCGAAAGAGGCGCTGGACCACAAATAGGGCCAAATGCGACACTCTTATTTGAGGTAGAACTTATATCAATCAAGCAATAACTACCCTTTAAAAATCCCCCTATTCGAGAAAAATACGGATAGGGGGATTTTTCCATCTACCTCTGATTTTATGCCTTAATCTCTCCATACAATGATACCGCTAACCACAACAAACAATATATCCCACCAAGAATGAAAGAATCGGTTAAGTCTGTAATACTATAAACAGCCGTGCATTCTGAAAGAGGAGGCTTATAAGCTTTGAGTCTCTGGTCTTTGCAGGGAATAATTTGTCAAGGATTGACATCATATAAGGATTTAGTAGAATGAGTGCCATACGCTATGTATAAGGCTCTTCTAAAATTCATCTTTATCCCACTTTGGTTCGGCTTCTTAGTGCTACCCTTTATGGGAATTAAAGGTGCGATATCCTTAGCCCTTGTCATACTATGTGGTAAAATCATATTTCTAAAGTTGGCAAGATTAAAGGCTGTAGGCTGCCTTAAAAAACTGGTTGAATCTGTTTCAGCATCCCTTAAAAAAACTGATGCGTTAATAGGCCGCAATCACCTATTTATAAACCTCACCATACTTGCCTCTCTCATCATACTGCCTTTCTTTCTCAACAATTACTATATAGATGTGCTAACGCTTGCAGGGCTCTATGCAGTACTCGCGCTTGGATTAAATATCTCTGTAGGTCTGGCTGGGCTTCTTGATTTAGGCTATATCGCCTTCTATGCAATCGGCGCATACACATATGCGCTTTTATCAACAAAGGTGGGCATTTCCTTCTGGCTTGCCCTGCCAATAGGCGGTCTATTTGCAGCTTGTGTTGGTTTTATACTTGGGATAATTACGTTAAGGCTTAGGGGGGATTATCTTGCGATAGTTACACTCGGGTTTATCCATATTGTGCACCTTATATTGAATAACTGGGACAGCTTGACAGGCGGACCAAATGGAATCCTTGGTATTGCACGTCCATCCCTTATGTCATTCAAGTTTAACCAGCCAATCCATTTTTATTATCTTATACTAACAATTGCCACTATAACTATGATAGTTATAACCCGCCTCAACAACTCAAGGATAGGCAGGGCATGGATAGCCATGCGAGAGGATGAAATAGCAGCAGAGGCAATGGGCATTGATACGACACGGATGAAGTGTTTGGCCTTTTCCCTTGGCGCATTCTGGGCTGGCCTTGCGGGTGTATTCTTTGCAGGAAAATTCGCATTTGTATCGCCAGAGAGTTTTACATTTTTTGAGTCAGTTTTTGTTTTGGCAATGGTTGTGCTTGGCGGTATGGGGAGTATTCCTGGCGCAGCAATTGGCGCCATAATTTTGATTATACTACCAGAGGCCTTGAGAGGATTTGCAAGCTATAGGATGCTTATCTTTGGCGCAGCCCTCGTTGCAATGATGGTCTTCAGACCACAAGGACTTATTGGGAGCCCAAGACGAAGGGTCGAGCTTCATCCAGAAGATGAAAAAATTTATGTTCAAGAAATGCAGTCGCTTTACGAGACAGAGAAACAATAATGATAAAGAAAAGTAAGATGGCAAAAAAACCATTTATCGCCAACAGAGGCTTATCATCAAGAGAGAAGGCTTCTCATGGAATACGGGTTGCGTTTTTTCAGACCACCCCAATCTTTGGAAACATAAAAACTAATGTAGAAAATGTTATTGCAAAAATTTATTCTATAGATGCACACCTGCTTGTCCTGCCTGAACTCTTCAACACAGGCTACCAGTTTAAGTCAGAAAAAGAGGTTTCGCGCTTAGCAGAAGATATACCGAAAGGATACACATCCAGAAGACTTATAGAAGCGGCAAAAATGAAAAAAATCTTCCTCGTTGCAGGCATCGCTGAAAAATACAGAGGCAAATTTTACAATTCATCTATCCTTGTCGGTCCTAAAGGTTTTATCGGCATATACAGAAAGGCGCACCTTTTCTGGAATGAAAAAAGATTTTTCAGCCCAGGCAACACCCCCTTTGAGGTTTATAACATCGGGCCTGCCAAGATTGGCATGATGATATGCTTTGACTGGCTTTTTCCTGAGGCTGCTCGAATCCTTGCAATAAAAGGCGCAGACATCATATGCCATCCATCAAATCTCGTGCTTCCTCATTGCCCGCAGGCAATGATAACAAGGTGTCTTGAAAATAGGGTCTTTGCTATAACAGCTAATAGAATCGGTATTGAAGAGAGGATAAAGAAGCAGAGGTTGCGATTTATTGGCCAAAGCGAGATTGTAGCGCCCAACGGCAAGATACTCTATCGTGCATCCGGCAATAGAGAGGAAATCGGCATTATCGAAATAGACCCTAAAGTAGCAAGGGATAAAAACATAACATCTTTAAACAATATTTTTGTGGACAGAAGAAAGAAATTTTATAAGCCGCTTATATAGGTCATCCCTTATAAACTTTTTTAGCAAATATTATTTCAATAAGTCCTCTCAAAGGTGTCCAAATCTCAAAGGTGTCAGGCCTTGAATCTCAAAGGTCTCAAAGGTGTCAGGCCTTGACAGCCTGTTGAAAAACTCTTCTATAAAGCATTTCACAACAACATTTCGAAGTGATAGACTATTGCATCTTCAATCACAGGAGGTGCAATGTTAGGAGAAAAGCAAAGGGAAGAGCCGATGTTCTACCATGTAAGGATGGCGGATATAATTCCTGAGGATCACCTGTTAAGACTCGTAGACAGATATGTGGATTTAGCATTCATAAGGGGCAAGGTAAAGCATTTATACAGCCACACAGGCCGTCCCTCTATAGACCCTGAGATATTACTCAGGATGCTTCTCATAGGGTATCTGTATGGGATTACATCTGAGCGTCGTTTATGTAAAGAAGTTAAGATGCATATTGGATACAGGTGGTTTGTAGGCTTAAATCTTGAAGACAAAGTTCCTGACCATTCTACATTTTCAAAGAACCGTCATGATAGATTTTCTGAAAATGACATATTTCAGGAGATATTTGATGAGATAGTCAACCAATGTATAACAAAAGGATTATTGACAGGAAAACACCTGACCGTTGACAGTACCTATATAAAGGCTAATGCATCATTTAAAAGCCTTGAGCCTATAGTAGTAGATATAACAACCAAGGAATACATAAAGAAAGTAACCGAGGAGAATCCGGTCAATGACGAGCCGTGGGAACCTGGGTTAGACTATCCTCACAGGGGACAGAGGATAAGCAATAAAACCCACAGGTCTAAGACAGACCCTGATGCCAGAACTGTAGCTTTATCCTCCAATAAAGCTACAGACCTCCATCATGCAGCCACTTATATAATGGACAATAAAAGCAGGATAATAGTTGGAGCAGATATAGGAATGCCTGATAAAAAGACAGACTGCGATAAGGCGCTCACACAGATACAGAGGATGAAATGGACATATAAGATAAAACCTGAGAGTCTTGGAGCAGATAAAGGTTATTCTGCCGGAGAGTTTATAGATGCTATTATCAAAGAAAGGCTACAGCCGCATATACCGATAATGGACTACAGGAGTCAGAACGAGAGGGGGATATATCCGATAGACAGATTCAGATTTGATAGAGAGGGGAATATATTTATATGCCCTGAAGCAAAGGAACTCAAGTACTGGGGTATACACAAAAGCAGCAGACAGCATGTTTACAGGGCGCGAAAAAAAGATTGCGGTGCTTGTTCAAAGAAAACAGAATGCACGAGGGACAAGGCAAGGTCAGTCAGTTACCACATACATGAAGCATCCATTGACAAGGCAAGACAACTGAACAAGACAAAAGAATATCAGGTTTCACAGAGGATGAGAAAGAGGATAGAGGAACTATTTGGAGAGGCAAAGGAGTTTATGGGATTAAGGGTGGCAAAGTTCAGGGGATTAAAATTTGTCAAAGAACAGGTATTGATGACAGCGGCATCACAGAATATAAAGAGGATGGTTAGGCTGCTATCATGGAGATGTCCTCAAAAAGAAGCCCTTGCATCAAGAAAGCCCATTATACCATCTTCAATAACCGGATTATTGAAGTTATTTTTCCGGCCGTATCAGAATATCAGGAGAAGACAGTTCTCTCAAACGGACTATTTTGTAAATTGTTTTGCAAATGCTTAGTTTTTCAACAGGCTGAAAAGATTTGACCCTTTTCCTCTTTTCCTGATATTGGGATGTGTGTCCCCATTTCCAATTATTTATTGCTGCCTAAATCCCAATAATACGCCTGATTAGTCGCCATGTCTATCACCCCAGCCCCTTGTGGTTCACACACAAAAGGAATCCACTCTTCATTCTTTTTAAATGAAGCGGATGTCAGCAATTCCGGCCACCATGAAGCTGGATTCTCACGAGGTAATCGAGGGTATTGGTTTTTTGGTGTTGGGCAGTCTCTCAAGATACGCATCAAGTCTTTTGAATCGGCTTTAAATATCAGCCATGTCTCGTTGGTCTCAACTCTGTAGGCAATTTTAAGGTTAGTAGAAGAGGGTGGCACAAATTTTGGAATCCAACCACGGTCTCCCGCAGCACCGGGGGCCATTGCCGTACGCAAATTGGGATACTCCTCTATCGTTTCTTGAGTGCAGCCGCTTATGATTATGCCTGTTATAAAAAGGAGCACGAATAGTCTAATCATTCTAAGCATAGACCACTGGACTTCCCCCGAATTTTAGGACACTCAGTTAGGTTAGGCTACCATAGATTCCAGCTCAAATGATACTGGGGAACGATACCCCATAGCTGAGTGACGCCTCTGACGATTATAGAATATTTCAATATAATTGAAAATGCTCTGTCGGGCATCTGCCCTTGTTTCATACCTGTGGTCATACACATGCTCAATCTTTAAGGTATGAAAAAAGCTCTCAGCAACTGCATTATCATAACAATTGCCCTTCCTGCTCATGCTCTGGATAAAGCCATGGCTGTTAAGCACATTACGGAAATCAGCGCTTGCATACTGCACTCCTCTGTCAGAATGAAATATACAACAGGATCCAGGATTCCTTCGCCCGATGGCCTGATACAAGGCTTTAATCACAAAATCCGATGTCAGTCTTTCACTCATGGCCCAACCCACTACCTGCCGGGAATATAGATCAAGTATCACTGCAATGTACAGCCAGCCCTCCAATGTCCAAATATACGTGATATCTGAAACCCAGACGGTATTGGGGTTTTCTGCTGCAA
>Ga0209417_1007138_pt1 | contig 10968 bp, 6 predicted proteins | sample RifGroF2_FD_184002 | JGI IMG/M metagenome (GOLD analysis project Ga0209417, IMG submission 184002) | Groundwater microbial communities from Rifle, Colorado, USA - Groundwater F2 (SPAdes) (version 2) | ecosystem: Environmental > Aquatic > Deep subsurface > Groundwater | place: Rifle, Colorado... | reverse complement strand
CCGCCGAAACCGGCGAAATCTATGTCATCCGGGATGGTCCCGAATATAAACTGATATCCGAAAACAACCTGGGCGATCCCTGCATGGCCACGCCGGCCATCGCTCCGGGTATGATCGTTTTTCGGACGCAGCACAGACTGATCGCCGTGGGTTCCTCTTATCAATAAAAAGGATCTTCGCTATCTTCGCCCCAAACACGCCCTCATGAAATCTTTTCATCTTTTATCTTTCTTTCGCCTTTCGCCTTTCGCCTTTTTCCTTGTCTCCTGCTCCTACCTCCCCGAGAAACAGAATCTCCCCGGCGTGATAACTGTCTACGATTACCGCGAATACATCGAGCTAAATCCCACCAGCAATCACTACGCGAAAACGGGACTGGTCTTCTATCCGGGCGGGCTTGTCGACCCCCATGCCTATATCGAGCCATTATCACAATTCGCTTTGTCGGGGAAAGGCCACAAGGTGGTGATAGTCAAGATGCCGGCAAATCTGGCCGTTCTCGATGGCAACCAGGGCGCATGGATATATGATGATTTCCCCGGAGTCAGGCAGTGGGTGATCGCCGGACATTCGCTGGGCGGGGTGATGGCCTGCGAAACGGTTGACAAATACCCTGATTTTTTTAAGGGGATCATCCTGATGGCAGCCTATCCGCAAACCTCCACCAACCTGAACGACTGGAACGGCGCAGTTCTCTCCCTCCGCGGGCAGTTCGACGGTCTGGTCGACAGCCTCACCATCGCCTCCTACCAGGGCCTCTTACCCACACCCTATTGGATCACCGAACCCTCCCAAATACCTGACGATCAGAAGCCCATGACCGTATACTACACCGTACTCGGTGGCAACCACGCCATGTTCGGCAAGTATGGCGAACAGAAAGGCGACGGCACGGCAACCAGAAGCCGGGACGAACTCACCGCTGATATCACCCTCATGATCTTACGCTTCTTCATTCTAAACGGCTGGGAATATGAAATCGACTAAAGCACTGTTATTCTTTATCCTGATAAGTGCCGTTGCCCTGAAGCTTCCGGCACAAAGCCTTGATATCTCCATACGCTCCTACCCCTCATCCTGGTACAATGGCTACTTCGAACCTGCCTTCGACGGCAGCGGCCTCACCCTGGCCTGGCATCCCCGCATCACCGACAAGCTGCGCCTGACTCTCTCCGGTGAGTTCGATATTCTCCGCGCCCGCAGCGAAATGCTGATCGGCACCGGCGTTTCCCACTCCCTCTGGACCAAAAACCGCCTGATGCTCTCCCTCGGCGCCAACCTCCTCAACGGCATCGACCTCTACAAGCCCCATCCCCTGTACGTCGGCGGCGCCGAAGCGGTGTTCCGCCTCGACTGCAAAATCGGGAAAAAGAACACCACCCTCTTCGCCCTGATCGGCGCACGATACACAATTTGTCCGGGGTATAAGGAATACGGGGTATATCAGTATAATAGCTGGCCCGTTGGCATCGGCATTGGATTTTGAAGTTTGAGATTCAACGTTGTAGCCTCAAACCTCATCCTTCAACTCCTGAAATGTGTCAGCCCCGCTAACCCGCTCCAGTTCACTTCCTACCTTGTACTTGAGGTAGGGAAGTATGGCGGGGTCAAGGTTCGCAACCACATTCACGGCCAGCGCCTTGCTGTTTTCGGGATCGTCGAGGTACTCATCGGTTTCGGTACCGGAGAGGAACCGCCAGCCGCTGTCTTCCTTGTCCATGCGCTCTTCGCGGTACATGAATCCCACCTTCATCCCGTCCACCGAGATGTGGTTCGACACAATGCTATAGCCCCAGTTGGCGACCAGGTCCTTAATGTCCTCTTCTTTGATAATGAGTGATTTCATGTGGCAAAAATAGCGATCAGAAGGTTATTCGCCAAACCAGCTTAAGAATCCCTCTGGAATTCCTCAACATCAATCTCCGCTTGCTTTAAGATTGCACGCTGGGTCCTTTCGGCATTAAGTATGCAACACCCAGTGGATAATTGAAATTTTACACATCATTTATTTAACTTTCTTGCCATTCTCTGATATCCTGAAAAACCCGCAACCAATGAAATCCATCTTTCTTTTCTTTTCTCTTTCTTTCGCCTTTCGCCTTTGTCCTTTCGCCTTCGGGCAGTCTCTGGAGAACAAGAACCTCAAAGCTACCTTCTCGCCCCGCGGGCTGGTCGCTCTCTCCTGCCCACAAGACACTACCCAAGCCAACCTCTTCTCCGGCGCCTTTGGCAAGCCGGTGGTGAGATATAGAGTGGGGCCGGGGGATTGGCTGGATCTTTATCAGGATGAAACGCGGATGAAGACGAAAGAAGAAAGATTAAAGAACAAAGATAAAGAGGTTAAGAAACAAGATGATCAGGATGGGGTAGTATTTGAAGACTACATACCGGGGATGCCGTTGAAGATGACGCAGACGTATTCGTTGGGGGAAAGATCGCTGGAGTATCAGATTGAGATTGAGAGCATGATGGAGTTTCCGGTGACGATCGGGGACCTGGCGATCCCGTTCCCCTGGCGCACGCCCGGGGGCGAGGATCCGGCGTACATTTTTGAGCAGTGCTTCACCAAGCACCATTTTATCCAGGGAAACGGGTCGTTCCTGTATTTTACAAAACCCTCGGGCATGCCCCCCTACCTGCTGGTGACGGTGCAGCCGGGCACTCAGTTCGAGTACTTTACGGGCCGGGGCAGCTATCAGGCCTTCATCCACTCCGGGTTAACCGCCGGCCGCGAGACCCGTGGTACCTGGCGGCAGCCGAACACCATGCTGGAGCTGGGCAAGACCGGATCGGCCACCGCGAAGAAAACATACGGACTGCGCTTCCAGTGGGCACAGAGCTTCGATGAGCTCCGGCAGCTGCTTTACGAAAACGGGCTGTTCGATATCCGGGTGGTCCCCGGCATGACCATTCCCTCCGATCTCTCCGCCCGTTTCTCCCTCCACACGAAAAACCGGATCGATTCCATCACGGCGGAATATCGGGATAAAACCACCATCACCTACCTCCGGGAGTTCCCCGATGACCACCTCCAATATCAGGTTACCTTCAGAAAGCCCGGCGAGAACAAACTGACGATCTGGTACAACAACGGTCTGAAAACCTACCTCGAGTTCTTCTCCTGCGAGCCGCTCGAAACGCTGTTAAAAAAGCGCAGTTCGTTCATTGTCAACCATCAGCAGCACCGTGACAGCACCAGGTGGTACAACGGCCTCTATTCGGTGTACGACATGAAGGAGAAGGTGCTGCGGGGGCCCGATAACACCGACGGGTTCGACTACTGGTGGGGCTACGTGCTGGCTTGCGACGATCCGGCCCTCTGCAAGGCGCCGTTTGTGGCCGCCAAAAACGTGGTCTACCCCGATCCGGCCGAGATCGCCTCGGTGGAATACTACCTGAAAAACTTCGTCTGGGGCAAGCTCCAGCGCACCGATCAGGAAACGCCCTACCCCTATGGCATCTACGGCACCCCCAACTGGATGGCAAACCGCGATCCGCTCCTCCGCGCCGGCATGAAAAACCGCAACCTCGACAAAATGAACGTCTGGCGCTCCTACGACTACCCGCACATCATCATGCTCTACTGGCACATGTATCAGATTGCAAAACTCTATCCCGATAAGGTACACTACCTCACCGCCGATGAGTACCTCGAGCGGGCCTACCAGACTGCAAAGGCCTATTTTCAGTATCCGTACGAGATACTGCCGTGGTATGAGACGTATAAATGGGGATGCTATAATGAACTGGTGATCGTTGATCTAATTGAGGAGTTAAAGAAGAAAGACGAAAGAGGAAAGAGTCAAGAGTTGGAGGCTGAGTGGCAAAAGAAGGTGAAATATTTTGTGTACGACGATAAATATCCGTTCCGGAGCGAGTACAGTCTGGACCGGACAGCTTTTGAATCGAGCTATGCGCTGGCGAAGTACGGAACCCTGAACAAGATGGAGCCCGATTCGAACCTCTGGTACGATAAGAAATATCAGAAATGGTATTCGCATCCGGTTGTGAAACAGGAGGATGCGAGGGCTTTCATGGACCGTCAGCTGATGGGCGGACTGGCCGTGCGGGGCTGGCTGGAGACCATGTATTACCTCCTTGGTGCCGATTTCACCTCCAGTTCCGATGGTGGCTCGATGAGCTATATGGCCAACATGGGCGGCTGGGGCATCCTCGATTACGGGATCAATTTTTCAGCCAGGCCCGATGACTGGATCCAGCTCGGGTACGCCTCGTATCTCTGTCACTGGGCCCTGATGAACAGCGGCAAGCCGGAGGATAATTACGGCTATTGGTACCCCGGCAAAGAAAACGACGGCGCCAGCGGCTGGACCTTCAACAACTCCAAATGGGGCAATGCCTGGATCCGCAAGGAGGTGCCGCGCGGACCGTGGCACTACGACGGCGAGATCGACCTCGGCTACGGCGCTTCCACCCGCATGGCCCGGACCATCGTAACGCGTGACGCGATATTCGGGTGGATCGGGTACGGCGGCGAACTGGTTCAGAACGGAAAAGAATTCAGCATCATCCCCCGCGACGGCCTTCGCACCCGCTTCTCCGCCATCGACGGAGCCAACCGGGTGAGTCTGGAGCTGGAAAGGGATGGGTTTGCCGCGGAGCAGCCGATCCGGCTGAGCGAGGACTTCCGCAAGATTTCGTTCGGGATCGAAGACCGACGACCGACGACGATTGACGGACGAAAGACTGAGGACGGACGATCGACGACGGATGACCGACGACAGACGACCGACGGCGGTCTGCGGTCATCGGTCATCGGTCTTTCAGCCATTCACCATTCACTATTAACCATCCACACCCCTCACAACGGCACAATCCGCCTCACCGCCAACGGAATTCCGGTGAAAGGCGCAAAATCAGGAGAAAACTGGCTATTTTCGATTCCGGTAAATGCAAGTTCGGTCAAAGTTGAAATTTCTCTGAAATAAATTTTCTCGCAAAGTCGCAAAGCCGCAAAGTTCGCATCTGCCTTCCTTCTTTGCGTCTCTGCGTCTTTGCGAGAAAAATATCACATGTCCACATTCCACATGAAAACAAAACTCCTCCTTATTTCTGTTCTGGTAATCTCTTTTGCGTGCAATAAAACAGAATACAAAAAGGACTTATCAGGCTCCTGGAATTTCATTATCGATAGTCTGGATCAGGGAATAGACCAGCAATACTATCTGACCCAGTTTCCGGATGATACGCTGCACCTCCCGGGCACACTGGATTCCAACGGAAAGGGGTTTGCCGTGGGGGTGAATACAGCGTGGACGGGGCAGGTGGTTGACCAGTCGTGGTACTCGGCCGATAAATACGAGAAATACCGAAAGCCCGGGAACATCAAAATCCCGTTCTGGCTGCAGCCCGATTTTTATTATGTGGGCGCCGCATGGTACCAGCGGGAGATCCGGATCCCACCGGCATGGAAGGGCCAGCGGATTATCCTCACGCTCGAACGGTGCCACTGGACCACCACCCTCTGGCTCGACGATACCCCGCTGGGAGAAGAGACCAGCCTGGCCACCCCGCACCGGTATGACCTTTCAAAATATGCCAAACCCGGCCGGCACCTGCTCACCATCCGTGCGGACAACCGGATGTTTGTTGATGTGGGCGTGAATGCCCACAGCGTGAGCGACCACACACAGGGCAACTGGAACGGCATCGTCGGGGGCATCACGCTGGAAGCCCTTCCGACCGTGGCCCTCGGGCCTGTCAAGGTGTATCCCGATATAAAAAACCGGGTGCTAAAGGTTATGGGCGGTTTTGAGAACACATCGGACCAACCGGAAGAGATCGCCTTTGAAGCCCGTGTCTTTAAAGCCGGTACCAGCCAGATCGTGATGAGTCCGGTGAAATTCATTAAGGAGATTCCGGCTGGCAGCGAAGCGTTCGAATTCATTTATCCAATGGGTGATTCCTGTCAGTTCTGGGATGAGTTCAGTCCGAACCTCTACCAGCTCAATCTGGAAGTTACCCTGAAATCAACCGGACGGGCGGAACTTCAGGAAATACTGTTTGGAATGCGGGAATTCAAAGCAGAGGGTACGCAGTTCACAATCAACGGCCGGCCCACCTTCCTGCGCGGCACACTGGAGTGCGCCATCTTTCCGAAAACCGGCTATCCCGCCCTGGGAGTGGAAGAGTGGCAGCGCATTTATCGGGTTATAAAATCACACGGACTCAACCACATGCGGTTCCACAGCTGGTGCCCGCCCGAGGCAGCCTTTACCGCGGCCGACATGGAAGGGATCTACCTGTATGTGGAGTGCGGAGCCTGGGCCAATGTAGGTACGGGCAACGAATTCGATAAATGGCTGTATGACGAGAGTGAGCGGATTGTTAACGAATACGGCAACCATCCTTCCTTCGTAATGATGTCCTACGGCAATGAGCCGGGCGGCAGCAACCAGGTGGCCTTTCTCGATGAATTTGTGACCCACTGGAAAAACAAGGATAGCCGCCGGGTGTACACGGCTGCATCGGGCTGGCCAACCATCCCCTCCCAGGACTTCTACTGTCGGCCGGAACCCCGTATTCAGGGCTGGGGCCAGGGACTGGGGAGCATCATAAATACACAGCCCCCCCAGACACGGTTCGATTTCAGGGAAATCATGGCCGCCCAATTCCCGGACAAGCCGGTGGTGAGCCATGAGATCGGACAGTGGTGCGTTTACCCTAACTTCAACGAAATACCGAAATACACCGGCAACCTGAAACCTAAGAACTTTGAGATTTTTCGTGAAACCCTTGAATCTTCCAACCTCGGAAATCTCTCTTCTCAATTCCTCCTGGCCTCGGGCAAATTACAGGCTCTTTGTTATAAGGCTGATATTGAGGCTGCACTGAGAACCCCCGGCATGGCCGGCTTCCAGCTCCTCGACCTGCACGACTTCCCCGGTCAGGGCACCGCACTGGTCGGTGTCCTCGACCCGTTCTGGGAAGAGAAAGGCTATATCTCGCCTGCCGAATACAGTGGGTTCTGCAATGCGGTTACCCCACTTGCCAGAATCGACAGGATGGTCCTTCAAAACTCTGATGTTTTCCGGGCGGATATCGAGGTTGCGAACTTTTGCGCGAGAGACTTGAAGGAGGATGTGAAAATCAGAATTAAGAGTTCCGAGGGACCAATTGTAAGTGAAAAGGTGTTTCCGGCACAATCCATACCTACCGGAACCAATACGTCAATCGCGCCCTTTGAGTGGCCTTTGTCAACTGTCACCGTTGCCACAAAATTTACCATGGAAGTTTCAATCGCTAACCACACAAATTCCTGGGACTTCTGGGTCTACCCCAATAAATGGCCGGTTATACAGCCGGTTATACAGCCGGTTATACAGCCGGTTATAACCGGCTCTACTACAGGTACTTCGATCCCCGTATTTGGTGCCATCACCCCGGCCCTGGTGAAATTATTGGAACAGGGCGGATCGGCTATCCTGGCCCTGGGCCCGGATGGCGTTGCTGCGGATAAAGGAGGCAATATCGCACTCGGCTTCTCCAGCATCTTCTGGAACACGGCCTGGACCCGCGGTCAGGCTCCGCACACACTCGGCATCCTCTGCGATCCCAAGCATCCTGCCCTTGCTGATTTCCCCACCGAATACCACACCAATTACCAGTGGTGGGACATCATCAGCAGGGCCAAACCCTTGATCATCAACCAGCCCGATACCTCTTACCAGCCGATCGTCAGGATCATCGACGACTGGTTCACCAACCGCAGCCTGGCTCTGGTAGTTGAATATCAGGTTGGAAACGGCAAACTCATCCTCACCGGCGCCGACCTTACCACCAAGCTCGATGAGCGTCTCGGCGCACGGCAGCTGCTGCGGAGTTTGCAGCGGTACGCCGACAGCTCAGGCTTCATGCCTTCTCAGCGTTTGACCATCGAAGAAGTCCGGAGCTATTTGAAGTGAGATTTGAATTTTGAGATTCGAACGTTGAGGCTCCAGCGCAGAGTGTTGAATGTTGAAAGATAGATTCAGGGATTTCTATCGGGCTATCCTTGGATCTAATTTTCAACATTCAACACTCTGCGTTCGAATCTCAACGTTGAAATCTCAAGATTAACCCTAAATTCCACAATCAGACGCATATATGCGTCTCTACTCCTGCTGCGAGGTCGCCCAGGTGCTGGAATAGAGCCAGTCCAGCATACGCTGATCCTTTTCATCGGGCGTGAGATCGTCGTATTCGGCCCTGGCTTTTTCGTTGTTGATACGCTTTCTTTTTCGATCCGGCGGATGGTCTTCTGCTGCAGCCGGTGAATGCGGTTTTGAAGGAAGTTCTGTGCGACCGAAGGAAACAGCTCCAGGAGGAGCTTGAGAAATTCAACAGGGCGGTGTCTACGATATCTGCCCCATTCAGGATGGCCATCAGGGTGGATGCGAGTCCGTATCCGGGAGTGCAGTGGGTGTGGAAATCGACCGGGACACTGACGGCTCGTTTAAGCCCCGCTGTAAGATGCGTGGCATCCCCAACTCCGGCCTTGATTTTCGATAACCGGTCCCAGGGATCCTCATTCAGGTAACGCATCACTGAATCCGGGACGGCGCCACCCCAAACCTCCAGGGTATAGAATCCGAATTCTCAGAATTCCGGATTTCTCATATAAAGCTACGGAAGAATCAGGCTCGCTTTCAATGATTTATATCACTGATAAATGTCATAAACTATGAGATTTCTGATATGCGGTTGAATTGTTTTTGCGGTTACCTTTGAGCCTTTAATAATTTCTTCAATGCCAAAAACCATATTCAAACCTTACTGGAAGTCTTTGCTTTTAATCGCAGGCGGATTACTCATTTCCCCGGTCCTGAGCTTTGCAGCCGCCGGTGGTGAGGTACCAACGCTCGGTCCCGTTCGGATAGAATTTATTTTATTCGCGATAACCCTGATATGCGTGGCCGTATTCCACCACAAAACGATGCAGGTTGCACTGGTTGGACTGGCTGTTGTCCTGGCCTTTAAACTGATCTTCGATCCTTCCTTCAACATAGTTGAGCATATTATCGGCGGAGACGATCATGAGGGGGAATGGCGCGTGCTGCTGAACCTGCTCGGGCTCCTGTTTGGCTTTGCTATTCTTGCCAAACATTTTGCAGAATCCAGGGTTCCGGAGATTCTGCCAAACTATCTGCCCAACAATTGGACCGGTGGTTTGGTCCTTCTGTTCCTGGTTATGATCCTGTCATCCTTCCTCGATAATATTGCCGCAGCCATGATCGGTGGCACCATGGCGATGGTGCTTTACAAAGGCAAGGTCCATCTCGGCTTCCTCGCAGCCATTGTGGCAGCCAGTAACGCCGGGGGAGCCGGTTCGGTTGTGGGAGATACCACAACCACCCTCATGTGGATCGATGGAGTTGAGCCGGTTTGGGTATTGGAGGCATTTGTTGCTTCTGCAGCCTCCTTCCTGATTTTTGGTTTTTTCGGAGCCCGGCAGCAGCATAAACATCAGCCTATACTGAAAGACAATGCCCCCGGTATCCGGGTAGACAAAGGCAAGCTATTCATTGTTTTCCTGATATTGGTTGGAGCCATCAGTACAAACTATCTGCTCGATTTTCCGGCAGCCGGAGTCTGGATCGCTATATTTATCGGCGCATTGATCCGGAAAACTCCCTGGAACGAAATGAAACACGCCTGGAAAGGAACCGTTTTCCTGATGTCCCTGGTTACCATTGCCTCCATGATGCCTGTCGATGATCTGCCGCCGGCTTCCTGGGTCACTACCTTCAGTCTGGGATTTGTATCCGCAGTATTTGACAATATTCCACTCACCAAACTATGCCTGGAACAAGGCGGGTACGATTGGGGAATCCTGGCTTATGCCGTAGGATTCGGCGGTTCAATGATCTGGTTCGGATCCTCCGCCGGTGTTGCCCTATCCAACATCTACCCCGAAGCAAAAAATACAGTCAATTACATCAAAAAAGGCTGGCACGTTGCCCTGTCCTATGTTGTGGGCTTCTTTGTCATGCTCGGCGTTGTCGGCTGGCACCCGCATGAGCCGTATAAAAAATCACATCAGTCTGCAAACACCGAGATTAGCAAAAAGTAAGGAATGTCTGCCTACATAATAATAATAATCGCGATTGCATTGATCTTCAATTTCCTTAATGGAATGAACGATGCGGCTAATTCAATTGCAACTGTAGTCGCGACTAAGGTACTCTCACCGATTCAGGGAGTTGCATGGGCAGCCTTCTGGAACTTTGCCGCAGCCTTCCTTTTTGGTGTGACGGTTGCCACTGTGATCGGAAAAGGGATAGTCGATGCAGAAATCGTCAATGCAAACGTCGTATTGGCAGCCCTTGTCGGGTCGATTATCTGGGTATATGTCTGCACCTTTTTTGGACTTCCGATCAGTGTTTCCCATGCGCTGATCGGAGGGCTTATCGGACCCGCACTTCTGATCGGCGGACCTGACACTCTGGTTATGACAGGAATTCTTAAGGTTACCCTCTTTATTTTCCTTTCACCCCTCCTTGGAATTGTTCTTGGTTATCTTGCAATGATAGGTACCATGTGGTTGTTCAAGAAAAAATCCCCGAGAAAAGTAGATTCCATTTTCAGGATCCTCCAACTCCTCTCTTCGGCTGTATTCAGTCTGGGACACGGAAGCAACGATGCCCAGAAAACCATGGGAATTATTGCCATCCTCCTGTTCAGCACCGGAAATATGACCGGAGAATTCCACGTGCCCCTGTGGGTCATAATCTCATGCTATGCCACCATCTCATTGGGTACGCTTTTGGGTGGCTGGAAAGTAATCAAAACACTGGGCAACTCCCTGACGCAACTCAAGCCGGTTCAGGGATTTTGTGCTGAAACAGCCGGTGCCTTAACCGTAATCGGCAGTACGCTGGGCGGAATCCCGGTGAGTACAACACATACAATAACGGGGTCAATCATGGGAGTCGGCATGGCGAAGCGCCTCTCGGCTGTCAGATGGGG
>Ga0209417_1007136_pt1 | contig 10969 bp, 5 predicted proteins | sample RifGroF2_FD_184002 | JGI IMG/M metagenome (GOLD analysis project Ga0209417, IMG submission 184002) | Groundwater microbial communities from Rifle, Colorado, USA - Groundwater F2 (SPAdes) (version 2) | ecosystem: Environmental > Aquatic > Deep subsurface > Groundwater | place: Rifle, Colorado... | reverse complement strand
GTCCTCTCATCGTCGGTTCAATGATCCTTGTCCTCACCTTTTCCATAAACACCTCATCCGCAAAGGGAACCGGTGAAACGGCACCCATCCCGCCGGTATTCAGGCCTGTGTCGCCCTCGCCGATCCTCTTATAATCCTTCGCTTCAGGAAGCAGAACATATGATTTCCCGTCGGTGAGAACAAAAACCGATAGCTCGATGCCTTTCAGGTACTCTTCGATCACCACTTTCTTGCCTGCCGCTCCAAACTTTCCGGCAAACATCTCCTCCACCTCCCTCACGGCCGCTTCCGGATCATCCAGAATCACTACACCCTTGCCGGCAGCCAGGCCGTCTGCCTTAAGTACATAAGGGGGGGCAATGGAAGTAATATAATCCGCAACTCCTTCAGCACTCGTAAAGGAACGGTAACCGGCTGTCGGAATTCCATTCTCGGTCATGAATTTCTTTGCAAAGTCCTTGGAGCCTTCCAGCTGGGCGCCCGCCGCATCCGGGCCGATCACCCCAACCCATTCAAGGTCATCCTCATTCCTGAAAAAATCCGTAATACCCTTTACGAGAGGATCCTCCGGACCCACCACGACAAGACCGATGCTTTCCTTTCTCACGAACTGGGCCAAAACCATGAAGTTATCCGCTGCAATGTCCACATTGGTTCCGCATAGCGCCGTACCTGCATTGCCGGGAGCGATAAAAAGGTTATCAAGGAGGGGACTTTGGGCGATTTTCCAGGCCAGGGCATGTTCCCTGCCACCCGATCCGATGAGTAATACGTTCATATAAATATCCGGTTATAATAAATACGGGGTCAAAGGTACAAACTTATACCCCTGCCTGCTAAAATGATCAAGCACATGCGGAAGAACAAACCGCAGATTTTCCTCAGCCTTCAGATTATCATGGAAAACCACGATGCTGCCTGGCCGGACCTTGGAAACCACATTGTACAGGACCATTTTCGGCTCCAGCTCCCGGTCATAGTCCATGCTCAGGACATCCCAAAGAACGATCCGGAAACGGGGCAGAAGAATGCGTGCCGCCAGTGGGCGGATTCGTCCGTAAGGCGGCCTGAGAAGCTTGGAATCAATCACTTTACGGGCCCGGTAGACATCCTTGACGAACTCCACTATACTGGTTTTAAAACTGTTACGGTGTTGAAAGGTGTGGTTGCCGGTATGATGCCCACGGCTGATGATCTCCTGATAGAGGCCGGGGTGCTTTGTAACATTCTCCCCGACGCAGAAAAAAGTGGCCTTGGCATTGAACCTGTCCAGTTCATCAAGAATCCAATCGGTCATACCCGGCATTGGCCCGTCATCGAAGGTGAGGAACATGATCTTCTCATCCGTTGGAATGCGCCAGATCATCCTTGATGAGATCTTTCTGACGAGCAGCGGCGGCTTGACAAACAGCGATACCTGTATGCGCTTGAGCAGTTTCATTTCTTCAGGATCTGCAACTCCCGGATCACATCGTTGATCCGCCCGGTAACCACCTGCTGTTCGTAAGCCTCAGCCAGCCGTAACAGTTCCGACAGGATTGCCAGGTTACGCTGCGACTCATTCTCCTGCAAGGCGCCGAATTTTTCCTCAATACTCATGATGTAGGCCAGGTCCTGCCGTATATCTTCAACATAGTCCATCATGAGGCTATTCCCCTTGTCGGCTACCCCAGCCTTGTAATATATTTCAGCCAGTCCCGGAGTATTAACATCATTCCGGAACTTTTCCGGGGGTAAAATCCGGCACACACGATCCAGAACCAACAGGGCAGAATCCCGCTTCCCTTCGCTCAGGAGCTGGTCGGCCAAAAGTGCAAACCGTTGCCGAAGCCTTAGAATCAATGTAGTCCGATAGGTATTATAGTCGATAAAAACTCCCGGTTTTTCAATATTACCCCACCGGAAAGTATTCATGAGTCTGTCATATAAAATATCCGTATTGATTGTCGAAGAGTATCCCGACTCATCCTCATTCCGTATCGGAACCAGGCGGTACGCAAAACCCTCCAGCCGAAAGTAGGCCTGAAGTCCCATGATGTTCTCATGATTGATCGAGGTGAAATATATTGGCCTTTCCCAGTTGTTGGTGGCAATCAGGTCCAGTATCATCAGATCACTCTTGTAGAGGGAACTGCGCGTCAGCTCCCAGAACATTTCAGGAACAATAAGGCCTGCATCACTCGCTGGAACGGTTCCGGTTGCCAGCACCCTATCCCGGTTTACAGGCAGTTTAAGCTTCCTCGTCGGTACATAATCAAGTACGGTTCCGTCCTGGAGCGGCAATTTAGCCCCCGGATCATCGCTTGCAACAAAATTCACGATCTCACGCAGATCAACGGTATCCTTCATCCTTTCATATACCACGATATAGTCCCGCTTTCCGGGTGCATATTTATCACGGCTCAGGCTGAATGGCACTGGAGCCGATTCATACGCCCGCTTTTTCATCTGGTCGATATACCAGTCGGTTGCCAGATACGGCAGGCAAATCACCCGGACGTCGCGCCGCACTCCCTCCACTTCCTGCGCATACCACAAAGGGAAAGTGTCATTATCCCCGTTCGTGAACAGGATGGCATTCGGGGCGCATGAATTGAGATAATTGTACGCAAAATCCCTGGCAATATACCTCCCCGACCGGTCGTGATCATCAAAATTCTGGATCAGGACCCATATCGGCACAATCAAGGTCATCCAAGGCAGAAAGGCTGCCAACCTAACTGGCAACCGGTAACCGGCAACCGGCAACCCTGTGCCCCCGTGCCCCCATGCCCTTATTCCCCTTATTCCCCTTATTTCCCTTATTCCCTGCACCCCCAGTCCGATCCAGATGGCAAAAGCATAAAACGACGCAGCATAGGAGTAATCCCGCTCGCGGGGCTGGTTGGGATACTGGTTAAGGTAAACGACAATGGCTATGCCGGTAAAAACGAACAGGGAGAATACCACCCAGAAATCTTTCTGATTCCGGCGATACTGCCAGATCCCTCCGCCCAGGCCCAGCAGAAGCGGCAGGAGGTAATATTTATTCCTTGATTTATGCTCCCGGGCTTCATCGGTTATCTGATCCTGCGGGCCCAGCCTCCACGAGTCAATAAAACCGATGCCGCTGATCCAGTTGCCATTGCGGATTCCCCCCTGTGTTTCGGTGTCGTTTTGACGGCCTGCAAAGTTCCACATGAAATAGCGGAAATACATATGTCCGAGCTGATAGTTGAAAAAGAACCGCAGATTATCGCTGAAGGTGGGTTTATTTATGGTTGCGGGTTTTCCGTCAGGTCCGGTGGTCTGAACCGGTCGGCCCTTTCCGCCCCACTCTTTATAAATCTGTGCGTGTTCGGGGCTTCCCTGCCACATCCGGGGGAAAAAAGTATTGAACTTCTTGTCATAAACCGGCTTCCAGGACCGGTCCACTACTTTGTATTTCCCGTCAACCCGGCCATATATGGGCTTACCCGCTTTCTGGTCCACACGGGGTGCATTGTACCAGGGGCCGTAGAGCAACGGCCGGTCGCCATACTGTTCACGGTTGAGGTAGGATAGCAGGCTGAATACATTATCGGGGCGGCTCTGATTCATCGGCGGATCGGCCGATGCCCGGATCAGGATAACGGTATAGGAGGAGTATCCTGTCAGCACGAGAGCCAGTGCCAGGAGCAGATGATTCCACCTGACCGATCCTCTGCGGCGGGTCTCCCGCAAGCCGAATACCAGCGAGCCAACCAGCAGGAGAACAAACACGATAAGCCCGGATCCGAACGGCAATCCGATCAGGTTAATAAAAAAGAGTTCAAACCAGGAGGCAAGCATTACCACTCCCGGTATGAGTCCGTACATCACAAAAGCCAGCAGAAGCAGGGAGCCGCCAAAGGCTTTGGAGATTCCTTTCCACTCGGGCTTCGCATTCTTCTTGAAATACCAAATCAGAACGATGGCAGGAATCGCCAGGAGGTTCAGCAGGTGAACTCCGATGGAAAGTCCCATCAGGAACGCGATCAGCAGGATCCAGCGCATCGAGCCGGGTTTCTCATATTCACGCTCCCAGCGAAGAATGGCCCAGAAAACCACAGCCGTAAACAGTGAACTAAGCGCATAAACCTCGCCCTCCACGGCTGAAAACCAGAAGGTATCGGTGAAGGCATAGGTGAGGGAGCCGACGAGGCCGGCAAGAATGGGGCCCATGCCCACATGCCCCTTTTCAGCAAATATTTTAATCGTCCAATACAGGAACAGCACCGTTAACGCACTGGCCAGTGCCGACATCAGGTTAACCATCAGGGCAACCTGGGCGGCGCCGGTGGCAAATAGTGTGAAGAACCGTGCAATCAGCAGGAAGAGGGGAGCCCCGGGCGGGTGACCTACTTCCAGGCCATTGGCTGCTGCGATGAATTCGCCGCAGTCCCACCAGGAAACTGAAGGCTCAAGGCTCAAGGCATAAGTAATAAGGGAGGTAAGAAAGACGAAGGCAGAAGGCAGAAGGTTCCTTATAGTGAGTTTCATGGGCAGGGAAACGTTGTGATATCAGGCGAAAATACGGAAAAACCGTGAGGCGAAAGAATTAAGGATTAGAGGTTGCCTTAGTACACTTGTCATCCCCGCAAAAGCGGGGATCGCGTCCCATAAATCGCGGTAGGCAGGGGAACCGGTCCCCGCTTTCGCGGGGATGACAACGCACTTAATTAACTTTACTGCCAAATCGTAGATCCTCCGTCGGTCATCGGTCATCGGCCAGCTTTTTGTACCTTTGTTAAGTGTGGATGTCACACTTAACGGTAAAACCAAGAAAAATGAGGTTTCTGATCCCAACGATGATGATGCTGGCGATGCTGACTGCAAACACCGCATTTCCCCAGCAAAGGAAAACTTTAAGGAATCAAGGTTCTGATGAACTACGTATCCCGCCTGAGATGGGCACCCCCGAATCCTATGCCAACGGGAAAATCAGCGGCAGCTGGCATTTTAACCGGTTCAATGATGATGAAACCGGCACCTACGGTCATAAAACCGTCCATGCCGCCTATGACTCCCTGAACAACCGCGTTTGCATCCTGACCGATGCGCGCCATGTTGCCGCTGCCGATCTGAAGGATTCTGCCTCCCTGGAAATCACCAACCAGCGGGTGGTGGTCAATGGAAACCTGTTCATCGGGCTGCCCACACGATCCGGGGAGTTCCGGCTGATCGCGGCTATCCAGCCCGAATGGAATAACGGATCCATTTTTTACTCCGATAATGAAGGTCGCTCCTGGGAAAAAAGTTCAGGTGGCGATCTCTCCAATCAGGAGATCCGATGGTCGGCCATTCTCGAAAACCTGGAAAAAACCGTTCTGGTTCTGACAGTCCGGACAGTGTCCCGCGTAGGCGGAAAAACGGAAATCTATACCCTGCTTAGGTCGGCCGACCAGGGCGAAACTTTTCTGCCCCTGAAAACATGGGAAGAGACGGAAGCCTCAAAAATGCTGGCATGCAAGCCCTATAACATCAACGATTTGTATTTTATCAGGAAGATCAACAACACCAACCTGTGGACCATCCTGAAGTTTAATTTCCTGACCCGGGATTTTGAACCGGTGTCCGTTTATTATACCTCCAAAACCCCGGCCAGCCTGGTTGGCACCCGCGTGAGGGATACCACCTGGCTTTTTGCCGGCGCCAACGGCGGAGGTTTTGTGAGCAACAATGCGGGTAAAACCTGGGAAGCAAGGCCGCTCAGGGAAAGGATTGCAACGGTGAATCCCCAAAATCCGCTGGAACTGGTTGAATCCTCGGCTAACACATGGTTCTCGAAGGATGGCGGGAAAAAATGGGACCGCCTTCCCTGGTGGGAGAAGGTTTTCGGCTGGGACCTCCAGAACTTTCAGTGGTTCCGAAACCGGGATAACGGATGGACAGCCGTCCTGAATAACGATTTCGGAGCCCACTTTACCACGAATTTTACCGACAGCCTCTCCTGGAAACATCTGAATACCGACAATTACCACATGCTGATCCACAACGGGGCCTATGAGGAGAGCACCGACCTCCTGATCACCGGAAACCAGGACCGGGGCACCATGATCTGGCAGAAAGAAAGGGAAGGGTATTACAAGGGCAATACGGTAACCAAGGCCGACGGACTTCGCGTCTGCATCGCAAATCAGGGTAATTCCTATTGGTACATTCACTATTGGAACACCATGTATCACAAGAACTTCCGGAAAGGTCAGAAAGAAAAGACCGACTCCCTCGTTATCGACCTTACCCGCGCCCTCAAGGATACCACCTGGTATACCCCGCCGATGGCCCCATCCTGGAAACCCGGTGAGGACGCCATATTTCTGGCAGGTAACAACCGCCTGATCAAGCTCACCTATGACCCCTATTACAACAGCATCAGCCGGATGGAGCTGCCTTACGATTTCCGGGATTCAACACAGGAAGTGCTGGCCGGCCTGGCCACCACCCGCACCGATGCCAGCCGGATTTACGCCTGTAGCAAAAACGGCAGGTTCTATTATTCGACCGATATTGGAAAATCCTGGAAATCAACCGACTACAAAGGGCCTGTTCCGTTTGTAAAAAATCGTCCCTGGTGGGGTCCCTACGGATACGCTATAAAAACCGCACCGGATAATCCCGATATTGTTTTCTGGGCCGGCGAAGGGGACAGCACCAACGCTTTCCTGAAATCAGAGGACGGTGGGAAGACCTTCACGCCCACTACCTCGGGACTTCCGGGCTGGAGCAACATCCGCGATTTTGCCGTTTCCCCCGGTGGTAAGTATGTTTTTGCCAACAACGGCTTTGTTTATATCCGTGATAATAACCGATGGTATGACATGTCGGGAGGCAGCTGCCCCAAGGGCGCCGCCGTCACCGGCGTGGAATATCTGGATAAACAAAAAACAGTGCGCTATTTTACCTATGGTTCCGGAGTGGTAGACTTCAGGCTTTCCTTAATTCAATAACCCTCGCAATGAATTCCCGTTTATTACTTTCCCTTTTAATCATCCTTCCGTCAATTACACGGTCACAGGAGCCCGCCAACCGCTGGCAGATCATGGATAACGGCAGTATTCAGTGGAACATCAGACCTGATGACCCCCATTATGATCATATCGAGATGAGCGGCGAGCAGGTATCCCTATGGGTCCGTTATGAGGTGGACGCTGTCCGTAACCTTCACCTGCAGCGAACCGTCATTTTCCCGAATTTCCGGCTAAAACCCAATGACACCCACGGAACGCTCATGCTCAATTTCACCGACGGCGACCTCCCGCGGTTTTTCCTGAACATGACCCCGTTGAAACCCAGCCTGGTTAACGGCTATGCAAATCCCGGCCTGACCGAACAGGTGGAATCGGTTAATCACAGTGGTATCATGCTTATTACAAGCGCATTGGAAAAACTTGACCGGACCCGTGTAACCCAAAGAATCCAGCTTAAGCGAACCCTGCTGCCTTCTGCCGGCTTGCCGGCCGCCGTGGAAAGGTTTGTGTTTATCAATTCCGATACGAAAGCCTGCAATGTGGCCATGGAGTATACCATGAAGGAGATCCGGATCGACACGCTCCACAGCACCGGCGGCCCCCACTCGGTTTTCGCCTATACCCTCGGTGACGGCGTAAATACCCTACAGCCGGGCGATTCATCGGTTTTTTATGTCGTATACCAGGCCGTACGGAATGGCTCTTCTTTGATAAAAATCAATCCCGATGAGGAGATAACCAAAAGGATCAATCGTGTAAAAGCCATAAAGGAGCCGCTGCAACTGGTCACGCCTGACCCGGTGCTGAATACGGCATTTGCTTTTGCCAAGCAGCGCGCGGGCGAAAGTATTTTCAAAACCAAAAACGGCTATATCAATGCCCCCGGCGGATTCCGATACCATGCCGCAATCTGGGCCAACGACCAGGCCGAATATACCGGACCCTGGTTCGGCTACGCAGGAACGGCGCTGGGTGAAGAGGCGGCGCTGACGGCCTACCGATGGTTCGCGAAATTCATGAATCCCGGCTACAAGCCCATCCCGAGCTCCATCATTGCCGAGGGAATTGATTACTGGGACGGTGCGGGCGATCGCGGTGACCAGGCCATGATCGCCAACGGGGCTTCACGGTTTGCCCTGGCCACAGGTAAAATTGAAATTGCCAGGGAGCTGTGGCCGCTGATCGAATATTGCCTCGAATTCAGCCGTAGGAAGATCAATGCCGATGGGGTGGTTGATTCCGACAGCGACGAGCTGGAGGGGAGGTTCCCGGCAGGTACGGCCAACCTTTGCACCAGCAGCCTCTATTACGATGCGCTCCTTTCAGCCTCTATGCTGTGCCGCGACCTGGGAAAACCAAAACAGGTCTCTGACGGATACCTGAAGCAGGCAATCCGGCTGAAAGCCTCAATCGAAAAGTACTTCGGCGCACGTGTTGAAGGATTTGAAACCTACAGATATTACAAGGAGAACGATATCCTCCGTTCCTGGATCTGCATGCCCCTGACGGTCGGGATTTACGACCGGAAAGCCGGCACCGTGAATGCCCTTTTCTCCCCGCGTCTTTGGACGGTGGACGGCCTGGCCACCCAGGCTGGCGATAAAACCTTCTGGGACCGTTCGACTCTCTATGCGCTGCGTGGGGTGCTGGCAGCCGGTGAAACGGCCCGCGGACTCGATTATCTGAAAAAATATTCCGAAAGGAGGCTGCTCGGCGTGCATGTCCCGTACCCGGTGGAAGCCTATCCGGAAGGAGACCAGAAACACCTTTCCGGCGAATCGGCCCTGTACGGCAGGGTGATTACCGAAGGCCTGTTCGGATTGCGGCCCGCCGGACTTCGATCATTTTCCCTAGCGCCGAAACTTCCCGACGGGTGGAACGGGATGGAGTTGAAGAACATAACAGCATTTGGAAACACCTTTAATATCGGGGTGAAAAGAGAAGGGAAAAAAACAACCGTTACCATTGTCCGGGCTGGAAAACCTGCCCTGGTGAAAAAATGGGACGGGAAAGGTCCCCTGATCATCCAACTCTAATATAAAAACCCGAATAACCAGAGCGGAATCGTTTGACCCGTACCGGTTTCAACGTCATCAAGGGCAAGGAATGCATTTTGGACATCCTTGATTTGTTCACGGGTTTTCGTCCGCCCGCCAACCTCAAAGGTCCAGGTTCCATTTACCAGAAAATCGCCCTGCACCGGATAGTTTACCTGTAAGGGATTTGATACCTGGTTAAGGAAAAAGGTTTCCCGAATGGTTCCGGTGTCAGGCAGATTCGAGAAACAGCCAAGGAGATTACTGTTATTCAAATAGATCTTGTCAGGCTTTCTTAAAAGCTGATTCCCTCTGGCTTCACGGCTTAATACAGTAATTAGCTCAGCCTGGTCGAGATAATTTAAATAATTCAATAATGTCCGCTGATCGCTAATGAATAGCTCCTGTCGGATCCGGCTTAAATTCGGCGTATAGGGTACACTTGAGGCGATGACAGCCAATAACTTTTTAATTTTTATCAGGCTATCATAACTGATGTCGGCTACTGCCGGGAGATCGTTTTCCACAATCACATTGATCACACTCTTCAGCCTGTCAACATATTGATCAGGCGCTTCCGGGTAAAATGGATAGTACCCTGTATTCAGATATTTTTTGAAATGCGGGATGATCCTGATTTTGTCAACAATCATGGAAGAGACTTCTGAATGCCGGGATAATAGTTCGTCGATCGTCACCGGGGGAAACCTGCCAATCTCATAAAAAGCCAGATATTCCCGAAATGAGAGTCCTTTCAGGTTATATAGTGTTTTCCGGCGACTCAGATCCCCCTGGCCTTTATACAACCTAAGTAGCGAGGAACTGGTATAAACAACCTGTAACGACGGGTAGTGATCATAAATAGTCTTTAACTCGGATGACCAATCAAAATCCGGGTGCTTATTCGGATACTTATGTACCTCATCAAGAAGAAGGACTCTACCTCCATTCCGCACATACTCTGCAGCTGTATCAATCAGGGAATGACTGTAAAACCATGGATCATCCAGTGACACAAAAAGTGCTTGCCCGGCAGCCTGTCCGTTTAACTCCTTTGCTCGCTGAAGCAACAAAGTCGTTTTTCCTACCCCTCTTGATCCTGCAATTTCGACAAGCCGCACTCCCCAATTTATCTTCGAAAAAAGGTATCTGGTGAATGCAACCGGAACACTCCGGATCAACCGGTCGCTTGTTTCAAAAAGCTCAGTCATGATTTTATTTTTGTATTCCATTACAAATTTATTAAATTTTTTATGTAATCCATTACAATTTTTTCCTAATCAGATTTAATTTTTTCTGCCCTATTTTAGGAGTATCATTTGACACCGTAAAAATCAGAAACAAATGAATACCGGTTCTTTTTTGCGCAAAGCCCTGGGAGCATTTGCCGGGTTGCAGATTATTGCTTTTTTCACCCTCCTCGAGGGCCAGGTCATTTCCCGCATGGGATCCAACAACTCAAAATCGTTCGACCAGGGATGGCTTTTCTCCCGATATGGATTGCAGCCCGAGGGCCATTCCGTTCCGGAGCCTGCCGGGCTGGAGAAGTCCGATGTTGACGACACTGGCTGGAGGAAGCTCGATCTGCCGCACGACTGGGCCGTGGAGGGACCCTTCCGGATTGAGCTGAAGGGCGAAACCGGCAAGCTGCCCTATCAGGGGATCGGCTGGTACCGCAAGCACTTTCTGATTCCCGCCGCAGATGCAGGCCGGCAGATATTTATTGATTTTGACGGGGCCATGGCTTACGCGAAGATCTGGCTCAACGGCAATTATGTGGGCACCTGGCCATACGGATACACTTCCTTCCGGATGGATCTCACTCCCTACCTGAATTTCGGCGGCAAGAACGTGATTGCCGTCAGGCTCGATACCGAGAAATGGGAGTCGCGCTGGTACCCGGGCGCCGGAATTTACCGGCACACCTGGCTGGTCAAAACCAACCCGGTCCACGTAGCCCAGTGG
>Ga0209417_1007135_pt1 | contig 10972 bp, 12 predicted proteins | sample RifGroF2_FD_184002 | JGI IMG/M metagenome (GOLD analysis project Ga0209417, IMG submission 184002) | Groundwater microbial communities from Rifle, Colorado, USA - Groundwater F2 (SPAdes) (version 2) | ecosystem: Environmental > Aquatic > Deep subsurface > Groundwater | place: Rifle, Colorado... | reverse complement strand
ACAGGCACTAACCCCAGCCTTAAGGCTGGGGTTAGTTGGTACACGTCATACCGGGGCTTTAGCCACGACGGCACAGCAACCTGAAGTTGTTTATATTATTTATTGTCAATTCCTTGGGCGTGAAATCTCAGTGAATATCTTATGAATTACCGACTTACCCACCCCTTAAATCCCCTCCCAAGAGGGGAATTGCTAATTTATAAAGCGGCTTAAAAATGCCTTCATCCGGGCATTTCTGGGATTACTGAATAATTCCCTCGGTTCGCCCTCCTCTACAATTTCACCCTTTTCCAGAAAAACTACTTTTGTCGAAACATCCCTTGCGAAGCCCATTTCGTGTGTTGCAATTACCGTCGTCATTCCTTCCGATACCAGGTCCTTAATAACTGCAAGCACCTCTTCAATCATCTCGGGATCGAGGGAAGATGTCGGCTCATCAAAGAGCATTGCTTCAGGCTTCATTGCCAGGGCCCGGGCGATTGCAACCCGCTGCTGTTGTCCGCCAGATAGCTGTCCGGGATAACTATGCGCCTTTTCTTCCAGATGTACTTTCTGTAACAGGGAAATGGCATTTGATTCGGCCTCGGCCTGACTAATATCCAGTACATGGGTTGGAGCCTCGGTTATATTATGCAAAACCGTCATATGGGGAAAGAGGTTGAATTGCTGGAAAACCATCCCTACCTTCCGGCGTATATTTTTTAGAGTAAGATGTACTTGTGCTTTATTGTAGTTTTGTTCATGAATGCCGTAGAGCATTTGCCCGTTGACAGAGATGTGTCCTTCCTGAAAGCTTTCCAATCCGTTCATGCAACGAAGCAGCGTGCTCTTACCACTGCCAGATGGCCCTATGAGGGTAACAACGCTTCCTTTTGTTATGGTTAAGTGCAAACCTTTAAATAGAGGCTGATTATCGTACTGCTTGGACAGATTACAGATTTCTATCATGGAGTCTTAATTTTTTCTCTAATTTCCTGGCGTAGAGTGAGAGTGGGTAGCTCATACCGAAATAAAGAAGGGCTGTAATGATCCCCAATTTGAAGAAATTCATCGAAGCAGATGCCAGGATGCTATAACTCTTTGTGAGTTCTACCATGGCAATGACGGAAACCAAAGATGAGTCTTTAAACAGGGCGATGAAATCATTGGTCATGGGCGGTATGGTAATACGAAATGCCTGTGGCAGGATAATTCGTTTTAACGCCAGTCGTTTCGACATGCCGAGAGAGAGTGCCGCCTCGGTTTGCCCTTTGGGTATAGATTGTATTCCGGCACGATAGATTTCTGACTCATAAGCAGCGTAGTTCATGCCTAATCCAAGGATGGCCGCTGCAAATGCACTCAAGGTAATACCAATATTCGGCAGACCATAATACAAAATATATAATTGAATAAGGAGAGGTGTTCCACGATAGATCTCAATGTAAGCTGTAGAAATTCTTTGTAACCATGTATTGCCGTAGAGTCTCATGATTGCCAGTATCAGGCCTAAACCAACCGCAAGCATCATGGACAAAATGGAAATACCAACGGTAACCAGCGCCCCTTTCAGCAATGTAGGTAAAAATTTAGTTACCGATGGAGAGACCTTTTCAGAAACAGAGGGATGGTTTTCCGTATGCTTTTGTAAAAGCTCTTCATGTAAGAAAAGCTTTTCTTGCGCTGTATTCCACAATCCCCATCGACTGTAAATCTTCTGTAATTCCCCGGTTCTTAAGAGTTTCTCGATGATTTTATTCAACTCCTCTGCCAGGGCGGTATCTTCTTTTCGCACTGCTATACCGTAATATCCCTCTCCCACAGGTTTGCCTACTAAACGCAGTTGTGGATTAGGTGTGGTATAGTAAGAAGCAATAGGTAAATCGACAAAGACAGCGTCAATACGGTTTAAAGAAAGGTCTTTGAATGGTTCTATCTGTCCACTATAGATATTGACGGTAACTTCTCCCATTTCCTCCAGCATTCGTTTTGCTGCCGTGTTATATAAAGTACCAACCTTCTTACCCCGAAGGTCTTCAAGACTATTAATGCGATTGTCTGAGTCGCGGACAACAATCTGCTCTGCATACACATAGTACGGACGGGTAAACAAGACGGATTGTTCCCTATCGGGTGTAATTTCTATGCCGTTGAGTGCAATATCAAAGTCTCCGCGCTGGAGGGAAAGCAGGATGCTATCCCAGGCATTTTGGAAGTGCTGTACCTTTACTCCCAATTCCCTGGCAATGGCTTCAGTGATCTCCACCTCAAAACCAATAAGTTTAGGGGGGTGTTTCGGGTCGTGAAAAACATACGGGGCACCTCCCTCTGCATCAAATCCCCAGGTTAATACCCCGGTGCTTTTTACCTTCTCAAGGGTATTTTGATAGGCAAATGCATCTGTCAGCGACAGACATATTACAGAAAAACATAGCTGTAAAAACACCATACATCGAATTGTTAAGAAATTGTAATTCATAGCTATGAATTCTCCTCTGGCTATCTTTTGGTAATAGAGGCGCTATTGAGTTACCTTTTGGCGATCCCTCTTTTTATCAAACCAGTTATCTTCCCATTTGGCAAGAAAATAAACCTCAATACAGCGGAAATTTTCAGTCAATAAGGGCTGTCCAAAAAGATTTTAACAATAAGGAGAAAAACTCTTGAAGAATGGATACACATAGGCAGTAGACGCAGACATCAGGAGAGGGCATGAAATGTATGATAGGAGAACTCAACAAAAGCGTCTCAGAGGCTGGTATGAATACTTTAAACACAGCCACAAAACGACATTTCCAAGAATAGACAGTTGGATACGAATGAGACTGAGGAGCATCCTGAGAAAGAGTCGGGGAGGTAAAGGAAGTGCCGGGGCGCAGGCCATCAGGGACGGCCAAATGCGTACCTTGCCAATCCTGGGTTGTTCACATTAACCGCAGCCCATGCATTAATCTGTCAATCCCGAAGGGGTAACCACTGACTGGAGAGCCGTAAGCGGGAGACCCACCTGTACGGTTCGGAGGGAGGGGAGGCGAAAGCCTTCCCTACCCCTATCAAGTAATATATTAAAATCCACATTTAGGACTTTTTGGACTGCCCATATTAATTGAGACTTAAAAGTGCTAAATATTTAATAATACTGTATTGTTAATGTTTCCTGTATATAAAGGGTGTTTTCTCCTGCAATTCTATTGACAAAAGTATTTCATTTTAATAGTATTGCCCAATTAAATAGATATTGTAAATACTAAATATACTATTGGGTAAAAATTGGTCAATGAACAGCCACGAAGAAGAAATTAAGAGGCTGAACGGTGCCCTAGGGATATTATCACGACAGGTAAAGATGCTGGAAGAAAGATATCGTGCTATTACAGAAACTGTTGTGGATGCCATCATATCAATAGATGAAGAAGGTCGTATCATTATTTGCAATCCTGCGACAAAAAAGATATTCGGATACGAGGATGAAATTATCGGCAGCAATATTACCACACTGATGCCGGAACGGTATCGTAATGCCCACCAGAACGGTATGAATCGATACCTGAATACAGGCATACCCAAGATTATCGGGAGTACTGTGGAAGTAGTGGGCATGAAAAAGGATGGTATCGAGTTTCCAATTGAATTATCTTTATCGGCATGGAGGACTGACGATCAGTGTTATTTTACTGGTATCATTCGTGACATTACCGAAAGAAAGCAAATGGAACACATTCTCATCGAGGACAATAAAAAACTTGAAGAACTTTCTACTCGGGATAGTTTGACAAATGTGTATAACCGGCGTTATGCTTATCGGCTATTAGAGTACGAGTTTAACCGATCAAAAAGATACAAAACCCCACTTTCCTGTTTATTAATCGATGCTGATCACTTTAAGAAGATAAATGATCGGCATGGACACCAGTTCGGAGACAAGGTGCTTGTATATTTTGCATCCCTATTGCAGAAAATGACCCGAACTACAGATATAGTTTCACGGTTTGGTGGTGAAGAATTTCTTGTTATCCTGCCTGATATTGATATGAAAGGCGCTGCAGGTTTTGCCGAAAGGCTGAGGGAAACTATCTCCAAACAAAAGATAGAATATAAAGAAGAGAATATATGTGTTGTTTTAACTATCAGCATTGGCACGAGTTCATTTACAGAAAATACCGCTAATATAACTGAGTTAATTAACCAGGCAGATATAGCCTTATACAAGGCAAAACGGCTGGGAAGGAATAGGGTTTGTTGTTACAAGCCTCCATTAAAGTAGTTGGTTTTAATGTCTTTGCAAAGAGGATAAAAATCACAGAATAGTTGAAAATGCCTCTGTGACAGTGTATGTAGGGGTAATTCATGAATTACCCCTACATTGTACAATAACCACATTATTACTGGAATTTTTCAAAAACTTAAACTGTTACGGAAATAATTATTTTTCTAATCCATACGTCCATGCCAGAATACTGCCATCCATGTACTTTACATTGCTAAATCCCGCATTTTTTAAGATGCGATAGGCTTGAGCGGCACGCAGGCCTGCGCGGCAGTACGTAACAATCTCTTTTGATCTGTCCAGTTCATGAGCCCGTGATGCCAGTTTATCAAGCGGGATATATTGACACCCCTTAATATGACCGCTCTTATACTCCATTTCTGTCCTTACATCGAGTAATATAAAATCCTCTCCCCGATCATGCTTTTCCGCTACTTTCTGGGGAAGAATACCGGCAGTTTTCCCTGATAATTTGTTGCTCAGAACGTTGGCGGCGACAATAACAGCGTCCATGGACATAGCATAAGGCGGGGCATAGGCAAGATCAAGTTTGGAAATTTGGTCAACCGTTGCGCCGAATGTCAGCGCCGCTGCAATAATATCGATACGTTTATCGACCACGCCCGTTCCAACGATCTCTGCACCCAGGAGTTTTCTGGTCGTTACATCGGCAATAAGTTTGATGATAATATCCTTTGCGCCGGGATAATAATGGGCAACATCAGATGCAGGGACGATAGTAGATTCGATTTTAAAACCCTCTTTAATTGCCTCCCGTTCTGAAAGTCCAACTTTTCCAATATTCATCTCAAAAACCTTTACGATTAAGCTTCCTAAGACACCTTTAAAGATGTCGATGCCGCCAGTGGCATTAATGGCCGCAACACGTCCCATCTTGGCTGCTGTAGAACCCAGTGCAATCCATGCTGGTTTTCCTGTTACTAAGTGAATGCTCTCGGCACAATCGCCAACGGCATACACGTCAGGGATATTTGTCTCCATCCGTTCGTTGACCTTTATTGCACGCGTAGTACCAATTTCTATGCCTGCTTCCTGAGCTAATTTTGTATTGGGTTTGATTCCAATAGAAAGGATGACCATATTTGCCGGCAACTGCCGTTTGCCTGTTATAACTCTGGTAACGTAACTACCACCGTCTCCATCAAAGGATTTTACGCCGTCAGATGTGATAACCTCTACGCCCTTTTCTGTCAAATGATTCTGGACGAGCAGCGCCATATCCTTGTCCATCGGAGGTAAGATTTGGTCGAGAAGCTCAACAACTGTCACCTTGATACCCCTGAGAACAAGATTCTCTGCCATTTCTAAGCCGATAAGACCGCCGCCAACAATCACGGCATTTTTAACCTTTCCGCCATCCACAAATGACTTTATCCTTACAGCATCGTTAATAGTTCTCAGGGTGAAGATATTACCTAAAGAAATGCCAGGTAACGGAGGAACAATGGGCTGTGCCCCTGTGGCAAGAATAAGCTTGTCATAATTGAAGGCCAGGTCTTGCCCATTTTCAAGGTTCTTGACCTTGACCTGTTTTGATTTGGTATCTATGGCAGTAGCCTGATGCCGGGTAAGAACGTCGATATTATGCATATTCTTAAAATAGGGGGGTTCTCTGACGAGGAGTTTTTTAGAATCCTTGATGATATCTCCAATAAAATAAGGCATGCCACATCCTGCATATGAAATATATTGTTCATCTGTCACTACGGTAATCTTCATAGCGGGCGACTCACGCCGAGCCTTGGCGGCCGCCTTCATCCCTGCTGCAACACCACCTATAATTACAAGATGTTTATCTTCGTATGCCATAACAGTTACCTCTCATGCTCCATAGCCGTAACCAAAAAGTGACGAGTGGCGAGTGACAGGCGACAAGCGCCATTAGGCGTCACTTTCCACGTGTTACTCGTCATTATTTCCATTTTTCGGAATTTGCATCAAATGTATATTCAAAACTATCTGTGAGGATATACTTGTTTCTAAAAAGCGGCTTTATGTTATCAAAAAAGTATAAATAAACAAGTGCGAAAAATTTGCATTTAATTTTTCTTGACAATTTGCCTGGTAAGACTAAAATTACGTTTTGAATTGCTAATTTTCATGAGGCATTAGAGGATAAGAACATGAAAAACGCGTCTCTGAATGCAGTTTTGTTTCCTATAAAATCGGTTTTCAGCGTTATAACCTTTTCTGCTTGTATCCTCATTATTGCCTGTTGCGGATGCGGCAAGGAAGAAAAAGAGGCTGGAAAATCTGTAGAGTTCAAAGAACTTATCTCAACCACCGCTGAAAGTCAGGCGCCCAAGGCCGCCAAGGAAGCAGCACCAGAGGTCGTTAAGCCAATTACTGCGCAAGACCTTTATCATAAAGGTGTAGAATGTTTAAGACAGGGACGGTTAAAAGACGCCGTTGAGGCGTTAAATAGGGCAACGGACATGGATCCCACAATGGTTGATGCCTATAAAAAGAAGGCAATTGCCTGCAATAAACTTGGCATGATGAATGAGGCAATTATTTCCTTTAAAAAGGTAGTCGAACTGAATCCTAACGATGCTGAGTCGTACTTCAGCCTCGGAAGTTTTTATGTTAAGAGGCGACTGACTGACGACGCTATCTTGGCATTTGAAAGATACGTGTCATTGAATCCAAACAATGTCAGAATTTATTATAATCTGGGTTGTCTTTATGGTGAAAGGAAACTATCTGATAAGGCAATAGGAGCATATCAACTGGCATTAAAAATCAATCCAAATTATGCCGATGCGTCATATAACCTTGGTATTGCATACAATGATAAAAAAATGTTTGATGATGCTATCGAAATATTTAAGAAGATTATAACCTCGAATCCTGAAAACCACGATGCTCGGTATAATCTTGCGTTTGCATACAGTCAGAAAGGGCAATATAACGATGCTGCAGCCACGTGCGAAAAACTTCTGGAGCTAAATCCAGGCAATGCCAGCGCGCACCTGCTGCTGGGTGATACCTATAGCAAGCTTGGTAAAACGAAAGAAGCGCAAGAAGAGTATGAAACGTATAAAAAATCAATATTTATTAAATGAGGTTGTTTAAATTGTATAGGAATTTTCATTTTATTTAAGCGGTTTTCGTGTCCATAACTAATATGGTAAATAGTCTATAGAAGACCTCCCCTTTATCCCCTCCTTGCGAAGGAGGGGATTGAGGGGAGGTTAATTTGGTTGTGGCTACTCCACACTGTGTAATCTGTGGTTCCAATGTTTTTTCGGTATGAGGTTTCGCCTCGCTAGGAATACAACCGTGAGAAAACTATTCATAGTTTTATATTTATTATTTGCAATAACTGTCGCATTTACTTCCTTTCCTGTTCACGCTCAGGAAGTACAGACAAACCCACCAGGGACAGCCACGCAAGCTCAATCAACGCAGTCCACACAAGCACCTCTGCCTGAAATTCCTCCTACCCCACGATCAAAACTCGAAATCATCCAATACATTTTGCTTCCCTTTGCCATCGGCGCATCCGTTTGGCTGATTCTGCGCCTTGAAAAGATGGAACAGGAAGAGGCAAAAGAAAACAAGGAAGAATAGGCGTTTATACATCCATTATCGAAGGCAGAAAAGCATATCGATTGCCTTCTAACCTTAAAATCAAAGTCAGTACCACCCCCGCATAGCGGGTGGTTTAGCTCATGAATTAAACACATTCGACATGTTAAAAGTATTAAAGAAAATAAATCGTGATAATCCAGGGGAAAGACTTCCTCATTTATATTAAGCAATATATAATAAAAAACTCAAACAATAAAAAATTTTAGGAGACAAACGATATGATCTTTCACATTACACTTGAACAAGCCGAAGATGGTTGGATCGTTGCCGAATGTCCAGCACTACCGGGTGTGTATCTCAAGGAAAAGACGAAAAAGAAGCCTTAGACAATATAAAAGAGGCAATTACCGCATGGCTTTGGGCTGAAGACCAAAAGGCTATTTCATCTATAGCAATAAAATCAGAACAACAAACGCTACTTGTAACAGTATAACAAAATGGGAAGATCGGGTAATATATCAGGAAAAGAAGCTGTTAAAGCTTTTCAAAAGACTGGTTGGTAAAATATAGGACAAGTTGTGGCTGTGTTTAAAGTATTCATACCAGCCTCTGAGACGCTTTTGTTGAGTTCTCCTATCATACATTTCATGTCCTCTCCTGATGTTCGTCTTGTCTTATGGCTGATTGTCTCTTTGCTTCCTATCTTCGGTATCCATACCCTCTTGGCGGGTTTTGCCCTGTAGTTTCCCTCTCTGCGTATCTTCTCTAATTCCACAAGATTCTTTTCCGCTTCTTTCTCATACGCCTCAATGCTATGTCGGTCTACTCCCGCAGTCCCTCCATTACTCTTCACCTGCTCTCATGATGCTCTCAGGTTCTCGCTTGAGTACACCTTTTGTCCACCAGAATAAACCATTCGCCTCCCGTTGCGCCCCACTTCATCTCACGATGACGCAGTTACGGTCGGTTACAGGGCGGAAAGCATTTCCCTGAAGGGGACTTTCACCCCTCTGGCATTGCGCACTTTCAGGCGCACTAGAAGCGCAAACGTAATGCGCCTCTACAAGTAAGATTGACACACCCTTGATTATTTTGAATTGTTTTTGCTTATGCCTTGCCTAAGGTCTTTTTCCCTGGTTTCCATTCAACCGGGCACAATTCTCCTGTCTGTAATGCCCGTAATACCCTCAGTATTTCTTCTACGCTACGACCGATACCGAGATCATGAACTAATTGGTATCTTAATTTTCCTTCCGGATCAATAATAAATGCGCCTCTTAATGCAATACCCTTGTCTTCGAGTAGCACACCGTACTTTCTGGAAACCTCTTTGGTAATATCGCTGAGTAGTGGATAATTAAGATTCCCAATCTCTTTTAGCCACGCCTTGTGGGAATAAACACTGTCAACGCTTACCCCAAGTACCTGTGCATTCAGAGATTTAAACTCGCTATCTCTCTTTGAAAATTCAGTGATTTCTGTGGGACATATAAAGGTAAAATCAAGAGGATAGAAGAAAAGCACAACCCACTTCCCTTTATACTCGTCCAAACATACATCCTTAAATTTGTCTCCTACGACACCCTGTAGCGTAAACTCAGGCGCATTTTGTCCAACTTTTACACTCATACGAAACCTCCTTTTTAGTTAAATAGTAATCATTATTAAATAATTATTAATGCTTATTATAAAAATAATACAAATGATGTCAAGACATTTTTTAATTTGTTATTGATTTTATTTTTTTATAACAAAGAAGGTTAACGCCATTACTTGAAATACTAAAGCAAGTAACAGGTATGCGTGGACATCACTATTGCGATGGAGGTAAGCAAAAACAAGTGAGCCAAAAACAAAGCATTGGATAACAGAGGCGAGAATGATTAACCATGAGGCAGGTTCGTAGGTTAACGTTCGATTAATGTTTTTTACTTCATTTAACAGTGATTCCAGAATAAAATCTTTTTCTTTATATCCCTTTTCTTTTTTAATATTAAGAGACAGGCATTCTCGGCAAAGTAGTTTTCCATCTTCTTGATAAACGGCATGTCCAGAGTCAATGTCTTTTGTTGAAAGGCTTCTTTTACAATTGGCGCATAGTTTAATTTCTAGCATAATTATTATGATGTTTTATAAATTAGTTATTTGTAAACATAAATATTTGTCATATTGTACCAAATCTATATGCCGTGTAAATCTTTATTTAAGGCCGTATTGGTCCAGTTTTCTATAAAGGGTGCGTTCGCCAATACCAAGCATCTTTGCCGCTTCTTCTCTATTTCCTTCAACAGTAGCTAATGTGCTTTTGATGAGTTCCCTTTCAGCTTCTTCAATGGTTATTCCAGCCACCAGACTGGGTGCTGTGGATGTTTCGCTGCTGCGTTGCAATATATGATCCGGTATGTCTTCTGTGTCTATGGTGTCTTTCATGCTTACAACAACCATACTTTCGATACAGTTTTTTAATTCACGCACGTTTCCAGGCCAGGGATATTTATACAGAATCTTTCTTGCCTCAGGAGAGATAATCGAGACTTTTTTATTGTGTGTCTGTGAAAATTCACGAAGAAATGCATCGATGAGCAGTGGAATGTCTTCAAGTCTCTCTCTGAGAGGGGGTAATTTGATGGAAACGACGTTCAGCCTAAAGTACAGGTCTTCTCTAAATTTCCCCTCTTTTATAAGTTTTTCAAGATACTGATTTGTTGCGGCGATCAGGCGAACGTCGACCTCAATGGACTCGTTGCTACCAACACGCATGACTACACCATCCTCGATTACACGTAATATTTTGACCTGTGTGGAAAGAGGCATATCTCCAATTTCATCTAAAAATAACGTGCCGTGATTGGCATACTCAAATTTTCCTTTCCGCTGGTACACTGCTCCTGTAAAAGAGCCTTTCTCGTGTCCAAAAAGTTCACTCTCAAGAAGATTTTCCGGGATGGCGGCAGCGTTTAAAACGACCAAAGGATTATTCTTTCTAGGGCTGTTATTATGAATAATTTTTGAAATGAGTTCTTTCCCTGTGCCGCTTTCACCCGTTATTAATATCGTGGCCGTTGTTCCAGAAATTTGATTGACAATGTTTAACACCTTTTGCATCTTTGGACTATTTCCAACAATGCCAGACAGTCCATATTTTTCGTCGAGTTGTTTGTGCAGTTCCTT
>Ga0209417_1007134_pt1 | contig 10972 bp, 13 predicted proteins | sample RifGroF2_FD_184002 | JGI IMG/M metagenome (GOLD analysis project Ga0209417, IMG submission 184002) | Groundwater microbial communities from Rifle, Colorado, USA - Groundwater F2 (SPAdes) (version 2) | ecosystem: Environmental > Aquatic > Deep subsurface > Groundwater | place: Rifle, Colorado... | reverse complement strand
TTCGTGGGTTGATTCTGCTTTATTTATTATTTCCTGAAAGTTTGAAGTCATTATAATTCTTTATTATATTCATCAACTCTGTTATTTTAACATATCAAGATTGAGAATAATTACAAAAATAGCCGACTAAACGCCGACCATTTTTGCTTAAATAACTTAATTTAATTAATTTTTTTCGACTCTGATTGCGCTATCAGGGCAAACTGATTCACAAATACCGCAAGCAGTACATAAATTTGCATCAGGTTCTACAGCAGGGGTCATATAAAGTCCAACTTCTTTTGACCAGTTCAGGCATTTTTCACCTTTTGCGTTTACAGGGCATTTTACCAGACATAATCCGCAACCCTTGCATAAATCAGTGTATAAATACCATGTAGCTCTGCCTTTTCCGCAACCTTCAACTTTTATACCTTTATAAGTGGTTTCTACCATTTTTTTCTCCTTTTATAATACGTCATGCTGAACTTGTTTCAGCATCTTTAGATCCCGAAACAAGTTCGGGATGACAGAAAGAATAATTAAACAGCCGCTTTAGCTTTAATTAATGTCATTCCCATTTCAAGAGCTTTGTGATTAAGTTCTCTTAATTCAGGTTTAGCAACGAATTTTTTACCAAGCGCTTGCTCCATAGCTTGTTTTACATATTGAATATCAACTACACCAGTTGCTTGAATAACCGCACCCAAAATTATTATATTGAAAACTCTTGAAGTTAACTCATCGTGAGCTAATTTATTAGCACGGATATCAATAATTTCTTTTGCTTTCATTTCAGGTTTAGTATTACAAATTGAGCTGTCATAAACTACTGTTGTATTCTCATCTACATATATTGAACAACGGTCTATAGCTCTATCTGATAACATAATTACAATGTCACCTTTTGAGAATCTAGGTTCGCCGATTTCTTCGTCAGCAATTTGACAGAAAGCGATACTTACTCCGCCCCTTTGCTCTACACCAAAGTTAGGAATATATAAAACGTTTTTATCCGCAGCATATCCGGCTTCTACAAGAATTTTTGCAATACTTTGAACGCCGTGTCCGCCTTCACCGGCTAATACTATTTTTGTTCTTGACATTACTTAACTCCTTCTAATCCAGCAGGTACAACCAGTTCGCCTACTTTAAAGCATTCTTCCATTGTTTTAAGTCTTTCAAATGTTTGTACATTGTTTGTTCTCCAGTTCAATGGACAGATTGAAAGAACTTCAACGAAAGAGAAACCTCTGCCTTCAGCAACATTAGTAAGAGCTTTTTTGAAAGAGGTTTTTAATGATCTGAGGTTACTGCATGTTGCTCTTGTAACATAAGCTTTATCAGTATCTACTATTGAAGCTATCATTTCAGCGCCTTTAGCAGGTTTTCCTGTTTTTTCAATATCTCTTCCATAAGGAGTTGTTTCTGTAATTTGTCCCGGCATTGTAGTAGGAGCCATTTGTCCGCCTGTCATACCGTAATTGGTATTGTTAACAAGGACTACAAGCATTTTCTCATTTCTAACAGCAGCATTTACTAAATGTCCTGCGCCGATTGCGAGTCCTCCGCCATCGCCCATATATGCAATGCCCACTATTTCGGGTCTAGCTCTAACAACACCGCAAATTACCGGTGTTGTCCGACCATGGTGCGTCTGAACTGTATCAAGGTCAAGATAATTCCAAGCTAATAAACTGCAACCAATATCACAACCAAAAACTGATTTGTCTTTTAATTCCAGTTCATCTATAGCGGATGCTAAAGTTTTTAATATCATTCCGTGACCACAGCCAGGACAAAATTTGCTTGCGCCAACTTCTTCGTTTTGTGCATTCGGTAGTCTTGGAGGTAATGTTAATAATTCTGGCATATTTTATTTATTCTCCTATTATTATATTTATTCTTTTTGGATAGATTGCCACGTCGGTGCTTCGCACCTCCTCGCAATGACAAGGAGTGGATTTGACTAGCAAACAAGTGTTTCTGTCATTGATTCAACTTTATTTACTAGGTCATCACCAGTTACACCCACACCCATTTTATAAAGTGTGTCATAAGGTGTTGTACAACCGTAAATTTCTTTAAGAACCATTCTTGCAAGCTGTCCGTTAGCTGATTCTGTGAACAGAATTTTCTTAGCTCTGTCGCAAGCTTTTCTTAATGCGGGTACAGCTAAAGGTCTTACTGTTATAGGTCTGAATAAACCTGCTTTAATTCCTCTTGCTCTTAAAATATCAATAGCAGTCATAGCGCTTCTTGCAACGATACCGTGAGCTATAATAAGAACATCAGCATCTTCAGCTTTATATTCTTTAAATTCTGCAATTTCAGGAGCTATTCTGTTAAAGTCTGCTTCATATGAATCAAGAACTTCCATAAGCTCTTCTTCAAGGTTGAAAGTATTTCTGATGTGAACAGATTTTCTGTCCACTCCGATTTTGCCTTCACCCCTTAAAGTAGGTACTGCAGGTAGCATTTCGATACCTCTGGAAGCAGGATCATAAGCCACCACAGGTTCTCTCATTTTGCCCTGATAACCGTCAGCTAAAATAAATGTGGGGAATCTGTGTTTCCAAGCTGTATTGAACGCTTTAATTGTATAATCGTATAAATCCTGGTGACCGGCTGTTGAATAAACAATTCTGTGTCCTTCACCGTTGCCGCCAAAACATGTTAAAGTTGTTTCCTGTTGCGCATAAATAACTGTTGCTGTGCTCGGTCCGCCTCTTTGCATAACAGCGCATACAAAAGGAATTCTCATCATTTCAGCCATTGACATAGCGTCTTGCATAATAACGTTTCCAGGACCTGCTGTAGCCGTAAAAGCTTTCTTGCCGACTAAAATGCCGCCTAACGTTGTAAAACCGGCAGAGATCTCATCTTCTGTCTGAAGGAATCCAGCTTCTGTTTTAGGGAGTAATTTACACCAAGTGTGCATAATTTCATTCTGCGGTGTAATTGGATAACCATACATAAATTCTGCTCCGGCTGCCACTGCCGCATAAGCAATGACTTCATTGCCTGTCATAAATAATTTTGTGTCTTCTGTAATAAGTTTTTTTACCATTCTTATATACCTTTCCTATACTTTAGGTTTTGATATACCGTATACAAAGGTCGAACATCACTTCACCCGAAAAATCAGCTTCTGTTTTTTCACTCTCACTTTGTAAAGCAGTAACTTCATTAATAAAATACTACTAACATAAATTTCAGTCCATAAAGTTTGTAAAAATTTTATAAAGATTTAAATATTCGTTATAAATCCTGAACTTTTCTGACTTTGATAACAATATACTATACATATATAGATGATTTTTTTGATAAATAGTTTCAATAAATCAACCTCTGGATTAATTTGGATTGACATAAAGATCAATGAGAAGCATCTTTATAAATGGCATACTTAAATTATAAAAACAAATCGGGTGGTTACTAGACGGGGTAAAGTGGGCATCAAGGGGTAGGGTAAATTAAAACAATTCAAGGGACAGGGGGAGAATACAAACTGATTATACCGGCTGCTAAGCTATGGGGAGGCAGGTATTGTTTTATTCTTCTAGAAATTCTCGATCTGAATGGTCGGGAATTTTTTTGCGCGAAGCGGGAGTGTTTAAAACTAAAATGGTCAGTTTTAGTTTTAAAAAACTCGTTATTTGTTTTATGCTATATCTTTATAAAAATTTTTTATTTATAATTATTTTAATTAATTTTTGAAATAAATAAGGAAAATTTACACATGACGGCAAGATTAAAAAAGACTCTTGGATTATTTGACGCAATTGCAATTGTAAGCGGGACAATGATCGGTTCAGGGATTTTTATAGTATCTACTGATATCGCGCAGCAAGTAAATTCAACATTGTTACTGCTTCTGGTATGGTTAATTGCAGGGGTTATGACAATATTTGCCGTACTTAGTTACAGTGAATTAGCGGTTTCAATACCGGAAACAGGCGGGCAATACGTTTACTTAAAAAAAATATACGGAAGGCTTGTCGGATTTTTATACGGATGGACTTTTTTCCTTGTAATCCAAACAGGCGTTATTGCAGCCGTTTCAGTTGCTTTTGCAAAATTTTTAGCAATTATAGTTCCTTTTTTCGATTCTACAAACTATATTATCAACTCAGGGTTTCTAAAATTCAGCACACAACAATGTTTGGCAATTTTTATAATTGCATTTATCACAATGATAAATACAAAAGGCACAAAATTTGGTGTAATGATTCAAAATACATTTACTGTAGCCAAAATTATTGCACTTTTGGGTATAATTATTTGCGGATTAACAATCGGGCTAAAACCTGAAATACTTCATTTTAATTTTTCCAATTTCTGGAGTTTGCCTCATTTAGACACAAATATTTTTTCGATTATTGCAGTTGCTCTTGTCGGGGCGTTATTTTCTGCGGATTCCTGGAATAACCTTACTTTTATAGCATCCGAAATTAAAAAACCCGAAAAAAATCTTCCTTTAGCCTTTATATTCGGAACTGGAACTGTTATTTTACTTTATATTTTAACTAATCTCGCATATTTATCAGTTTTATACTTTAATCAGATCAAAACCCCCGGTGAAGATATAGTTGCAGCAGCAATGATGGCAACAATCTTCGGAAGTGCGGGAAAAGTAATAATTTCGTTAATAATTTTAGTGTCTGCTTTTGGCTGTTTAAACGGAAATATTCTTGCAGGAGCGAGGGTTTTGTATGCAATGGCAAAAGACGGGCTTTTCTTTAAAAAACTTTCTATAATCGACGAAAAAACAGATGTGCCTTTAAATGCACTTATCGTTCAAGGCACATGGGCATCCTTGTTGGTTCTTAGCGGTTCTTATTCTCAATTGCTTGATTATATAATATTTGCAGCACTTCTTTTCTATATAATTACAGTTATTGGACTTTTCATATTCAGAAGAAAACACCCTGAAGTTATAACAGCTTACAGAGTGCCTTTTTATCCGTATTTACCGATTGCATACTGTTTAATGGGCGCTTTTGTTTTGTTTAATTTGTTGATGTTTAAACCCGCATATACATGGCCGGGTCTAATAATAGTTTTAAGCGGAATTCCTGTTTACTACATCTGGGGATATTTTTCAAGAAAATCTGCTCCAACTGTTATAGAAGAAATCCCCGAAATCACTTAATTTTAAAATTAAGTTTATTGTAAATCGGATTTATATTTACAATTTACCATTATCTGTTATATACTATTGTTATATTAAATAATAGCTAATATAAATTCAAAAATAGAGGAACCTATATGAAAAGTTTAATTGTAGATGATGATTTTACTTGTAGCTATATATTTCAAACACAGCTTTCTAAATACGGAACTTGCGATGCTTTTTCAAACGGGTTGGATGCAATAGAAGCATATAGAACCTCTTTAAATAGAGGAAATCCTTATGACCTAATGGTTATTGATATAATGATGCCTAATATAAACGGATACCAAGTTTTAGAGAATATACGCACGATAGAGGCAGAAAGACAAATACACTTTCCTTTTGGTGCAAAAATAATTCTTACTACAGGACTCGATGATTATGAAAACAGACAAATCGAAGAAAAATTAGATGAAGTTTCAGAAGCTTATCTTGTTAAATCGAATGACAGCAATGCATTATTGGAGAAATTAACTTTACTCGGTTTTGATGTTTGTTAATTAAGCCTCTACAATCAGTTTTTTCAAATTAATATTTTGTTGTATCATTGAAAAGTCATAAAAGACTTATCGAGGAGATATTGCAATGAAAAAGAAAGTTGTTTTGGCATATTCAGGCGGACTTGACACAACAGTAATAATTCCATGGCTCAAAGAAAACTATGATTACGACGTAATTGCGGTTTGCGTTGATGTGGGACAGGGAAAAGAAACAGAAGGACTTGAAGAAAGAGCGTTAAATACAGGCGCGTCAAAGTTCTATCTTGAAAATGTCGCCGAAGAGTTTATAAAAGACTATGCTTTCCCGACAATGAAAGCAGGCGCGGTTTATGAAGGCAAATATTTGCTCGGGACTTCTATCGCAAGACCATTAATAGCAAAAAAACTCGTGGAAGTTGCTCTTAAAGAAGGCGCGTCCGCGATTTGCCATGGCGCGACAGGAAAAGGCAACGACCAGATAAGATTTGAACTTACTATAAAAGCGCTTGCGCCTCACATCGAAATAATAGCCCCGTGGCGAATTTGGGATATTAAATCAAGAGAAGACGCTATGGCTTATCTCGAAGCCAGAAATATTCCCGCTCCTATGAAAAAAACAGATATTTATTCACGTGACAGAAATTTATGGCATTTGAGCCATGAAGGAATGGAACTTGAGCATCCCGAGCAAGAACCGATTTACGACAGGCTTCTCCAGATGTCTGTTACTCCCGAAAATGCTCCTGATGAGCCGACTTATTTGGAACTTGATTTTGAGCAAGGAATCCCTGTTAAATTAAACGGTGAAACTTTAAGTCCTGCGACTTTAGTGGCAAAACTTAACGAAATTGGCGGTAAAAACGGCGTGGGAATCATAGATATCCTAGAAAACAGGGTTGTAGGAATGAAATCCCGTGGAGTTTACGAAACTCCGGGCGGAACTATACTTTATGCGGCGATTGGCGAACTTGAAAGAATGGTTTTTGACAAGCAGACACTTGCTTTCAAAAACATGTCCTCCGTTAAATTCGCTGAACTGGCTTACAGCGGAGAATGGGAAACTCCTTTAAGAGAGTCACTTTCTGCGATGCTCGACAAAATGCACGAAGTTACCACAGGAAAAGTTAAATTAAAGCTTTATAAAGGCAATATTATTCCTGCGGGAACGACTTCGCCGTATTCTTTATACAACGAAAGTCTTGCCAGCTTTACCACAGGCGAACTTTACAGCCATCATGACGCTGAAGGCTTCATAAATCTCTTCGGGCTTCCTCTAAAAGTCCGCGCTTTGATGAAAATGGCAAATAAGTCATGAACGAAAAATATTTAACTGAATTAATTAAATTCAAGACAGAAACCGTAAAAGTTTATTGGGGCTTGTTTGCAATCCTTACAGGCGGGCTTTCTGCCCTTTTTGTTCAACTTGACAGTTACTTTAAATTTGCTCTTTTTGTGACTGGACTTTTTGCTGAATATATTGTTATAATCCTAATCAGAGACTCAAATCAAGAAATAAATAACTTGATTAAACAATTGGAGGAGAAATAATGGATACGCAAATTTTTTTTAATATTATCGCCTTTGTTGGATTTTTTATAATGTTTATAATGATAACTGAGTTTTTACTTAGTTTAAGAACTAAACCAATTGACAAAACTCACTCATAAAAATTTTAATCATTAAAGAGGCTGGCTTTTTAGTCAGCCTCTTTTGCGTGACAATGCGGTTGCTTTTCGTGTATATTAGACGATATGCAAAGGGGAATAAATTATGGAAAATAAAAGTATTTATCCAGAAATGTTGAAAGCATTAAAGTGGTTTGATATTATAGCTTTATCTATATATTTAAATAACAAAACTAAAGTATATAAAGTTAAGGAAATTGAAGATTTACCATTTTTCAAGCAGTGTGCTTTATATAAGAAAAACAATAATTTAAATGCCAAAATCTGGCAAGTAATAGAAGAATATACAGTTCCAAACAATGAAAGAATAACAACTAAAAGAAAAATAACTAAAAAATTTCAGAATGAAGAGCATTTGATTTTTGATACGCAAAATATAGGAGAATGGTTTTTAACTGAAAGTGGAATAAAATTTATAGAAACAGAATATGAGTATGTTATTAATAAAATTATATTAAAAGATATAATTAAAGAAAAAGAAGAATATTCTATTCAAACATTAGAATCAACTTATGGCAAAATTGATGATGATTATATTCCGAAAACAGAAGGACAAAGAAAAGTTATTCAGTCCATAAGATATGAAAGAAATACTCAAAACAGAATTAAAGCACTTGAGTATCATGGAACAACTTGTTTAGCCTGTGAATTCAGTTTTAATAATCATTATGGAGAGAATTTAGCAAGAAATTTTATTGAAGTTCATCATATAAAACCTGTATCCGAAGGTGAAGCTGAAATTAACCCTGAAACAGATTTAGTTCCTCTTTGTTCAAATTGTCATTCTATGATACATAGAGAAAATCCGATGCCTCAAAACATTTCTGAAATAAAAAATAGATATATAAAAGGAGTATAAAAATGTCAAAACTGTGGGGTGGGAGATTCCAAAAATCAACTGATAAGCTGGTCGATGATTTTAATTCTTCGATAAGATTTGACCAGCGACTTTATAAACAGGATATTTTAGGCAGTATCGCCCACGTTAAAATGCTCGGCAAACAAGAAATAATTCCTGTTGCTGATTCACGGCTTATAGAAAAGACTTTAAAAGAAATTCTTACTGATATAGAAGCTGGCAAAATCGAATTTGATATCGCTGCGGAAGATATTCACATGAATATCGAGCAGATTTTGATTTCAAGAATTGGCGCTGTCGGCAAAAGACTTCATACCGGAAGAAGCAGAAACGATCAGGTCGCGCTCGACATGAGAATGTATGTAAAAGACGAAATCAGAGAAATTCAGGATATGATTTCTAATTTGCAGCGAGTACTTTTAAATATCGCTAAAGAAAATCTTGAAACAATTCTTCCCGGATACACCCATCTTCAAAAAGCGCAGCCAATTACAATAGCGCATCACTTTATGGCGTATTTTGAAATGTTAAAAAGAGATAAAGCAAGACTTGAAGATACATACAAAAGAACAAATATTCTGCCGCTTGGCTCTGGAGCTTTAGCGGCGACAACTTACCCGCTGGACAGGGAATTTGTCGCTAAAGAATTAGGTTTTGAAGCTGTTTCACTTAACAGCCTCGATGCGGTTTCTGACAGAGATTTTTGTATTGAGCTTTTAAACTCACTTTCTATCCTTATGATGCACTTAAGCAGGTTTTCAGAAGAAATTATCCTCTGGTGTTCGCATGAATTCCAGTTTATCGAACTTGATGACGCTTTTTCTACGGGAAGCTCTATAATGCCGCAGAAAAAAAATCCTGATATCGCAGAGTTAGTTAGAGGAAAAACGGGAAGAATTTATGGAAGCCTTATGGCGCTTCTTGCCACGATGAAATCCCTCCCGCTTGCATACAACAAAGATATGCAGGAAGACAAAGAACCGGTTTTTGACGCTATAGACAACGTAAAAATGTGCTTACCTGTGTTTGCTGATATGATTAGAACAATGAAAATAAGAAAAGACAGGATGTACGAAGGCACAAAAGGCGGATTCACAAATGCAACGGACTTAGCGGATTATCTTGTGAAAAAAGGCGTAGCTTTCAGAGATGCACACGAAATCGTCGGGAAAATTGTTTTTTCATGCATTCAAAGAAACATGGGGCTTGACGATATGACTCTTGATGAGTACAAACAAGCTTCCCCGATTATTGAGGAAGATGTATTCAAGGCGATTTCTCTTGAAGAATGCGTGAACAAGCGCAACATCATCGGCGGACCTTCTAGAGAAATGATGGAAAAAGTTATTAGAATAAACGAAGAATATTTAAAATAAAAAGAAAAAAGAACTTTAAAGCTTCTTTTCTGTAATTATAGCGGCTTTTTCAAGATTCTTCAAATATTTAAAGAGATTATCAACTTCTTTGTTGTTCATAAACCTGAATTTGCCTTTTTTCAAAGCCCCAAGATTTATATTTGCGTGCTGAATACGCTTAAGCATAACCACGGGATACCCGACAATTTCAAACATTTTTCTGATCTGTCTGTTAAGACCCTGATATAAAATTAAATCTAAAGTAGTTTCGCCATTTTCATACTCCAGAATAACCCCTTCAGCGTAAGCTTTTTTGCCTTTTTCAATTTCGATTCCTTTTTGGAATTCGCGCAAATCATTTATTGTAACTTTGCCTTCAACTGCCACTCTGTAAATCTTAGGCACTTTTGCTTTAGGATGAGTAAGCTTTTGGATTAATTCCCCGTCATTTGTAAGAATTAAAAGCCCCGTAGAATCTTTATCAAGTCTTCCGGCAGTCCGCAAAGTCCGCAAATTTTCAGGCAAATTTTCATAAATAGTTTTTCTGCCTTTTTCGTCTTCTCGCGTTGTTATATATCCCGGCGGCTTGTTAAAGACTATATATATCTTTTTTTCCTCTGATATAAGTTGTTTATCGACTTCAACCCTGTCTTTTTTAGTCACAGAGATACCAGGCTCTTTTACAACCTTGCTATTCACTCTGACACGACCTTCTTTAATAAGTTCATCGGCCGCTCGCCTTGAAGCGATGCCACAAGAAGCTATAAATTTATTCAGTCTAATTTGCTCCAACATTTTCCAAAATTCCCAAATCTAACTGTTTAATGCCATCTTCCATAATAATTTCGCATTTAAATTCTCGCGCCATTTTTTCAGCTTCTTTAAGATCATCAGAACTCCAAATAGACCAACCGCCTCTAACTTGTTCATTAACTCTAATTTCAACTCTATCAGCAAATACATGCATTGTTCTTACAGGTTGATTTGTCATTCTTGATATCTGCCGATTAACGGCTTCATCAGGGTTTATATTTAGAACTTTAAAAGCTATAAGTAAACATGAAAGTGCATCTTCAAGCTCGTTTTGCGCTTTTTCTTTATCACCTTTCAACAAAGCCTTAAGACTTTCTGCAACTTCTTCGTTGAGATGGCTCACCGCCTCGGTTTCAGAAGTTGTTTTGTATTTTCTGTTTTCCCAAATTAGCTCTATCGCTTCTTTTAGCTCCATTTTTACACCGGCATTTTGCTAACAAAATCATTATACTTTAAACATTTTCGCTCGCAAAACTACAGCTTTGTTAACTAAGTTTTGTAGGTTATATTTTTTCCGTCATTTGTCCTTGAAACTGCGTTTCTGCGGAGGCTCCTACAAAAACATAACCTACTTCAACCGGACAAAATTAACTTAACAATGTACTACTCTACGCCAAGCATCCATT
>Ga0209417_1007132_pt1 | contig 10974 bp, 12 predicted proteins | sample RifGroF2_FD_184002 | JGI IMG/M metagenome (GOLD analysis project Ga0209417, IMG submission 184002) | Groundwater microbial communities from Rifle, Colorado, USA - Groundwater F2 (SPAdes) (version 2) | ecosystem: Environmental > Aquatic > Deep subsurface > Groundwater | place: Rifle, Colorado... | reverse complement strand
CGCTCCGCCGAGAGCTTTGTCGGTTAGCAGGATTGCCGAGTCTGCGCATCTTGCCAGCGAATATCGCAAAACCTCGTCAGCCATCGGCGGCCCCATTGTAAGGGCAACGACCTTTCCGGTTGAGCCCGCGAGTCTGTTCATTCTGCCGGCAATGGCCAGCGCCTGGGTATCTAATTCGTTTATCACGCTGGCAAGCCTTGTGCGAATCAGCGTGCCGGTCTCCGGATTAAAGGCGTTATCCGTTATCTGCGTAACGTCGGGAACTTGTTTTACTAATACTATATAGTTGCTCATAGATTACCGCGTGGGCTAAGAGCCCACCCTACAATAATTTCTCATAGTTCAGTTATCAGTTAATGAATCATCGGCTATTTTCGGTTATTTTGCCAAAAACAGCTATAATGCGGGGGCTTTTTTTTAGCATTATTTTGCTTATCGGCTTTTTGCACTAAATTGCTGTTTTCTGCATTTATCCAATCAAAAAAACCGATTTTCGCGATTTTACAAACTTATCTCTTGATTATTGAAACTGAAAGCGGTCTAATTATCAACGGAAATGGCTAATTTTTTTATTAAACAATATAAAGGGTTATGACAATGGCAGATCTTAAAGCGTTAGGCGAAGCTGTAATCAAAGGCGACCAGAACAAGGCTCTGGAAATCACAAAGGCCGCACTGGCGGAAGGTATGGCTCCGGGTTCAATCCTCAAAGACGGTTTGATTGCCGGTATGAACATCATCGGCGAGCGATTCAAAAACAACGAAGTTTATATTCCGGAAGTTCTCATTGCCGCTCGCGCTATGAAGACCGCGATGGAAGTGCTTGCGCCGGAACTCGTAAAGGCGGGCGTTAAACCTTTAGCCAAGGCTGCGGTCGGAACTGTTCAGGGCGACCTGCACGATATCGGCAAGAACCTTGTCGTTATGATGCTCAAGGGCGCAGGCTTTGAAGTTGTTGACCTCGGCGTTGACGTAAGCCCGCAGAAATTCGTCGATAAAGTCAAAGAGACCAAGGTTCAAGTTGTCGGCTTGAGCGCACTGCTTACAACGACAATGCCTTCGATGGAAAAAACCATACAGGCTCTCAAGGCTGCAGGCATTGCGGTAAAGACTATGATTGGCGGAGCTCCTGTTACGCAGGCCTATGCTGACAAAATCGGCGCAGACGGCTATGCTCCCGATGCCGCTTCAGCGGTTGATGTCGCGAAGAAATTAGTCGGCAACTAATACCGGCGGTTTCGCTGCGAAATAAAAAATAAAAAACCCCTGATCATCAGGGGTTTTTGTTTTTATTGACTACTGGCTATTAGCTATTAGTTTTCCCGGCTCTTCGAGTAGTTTGGCGACAAGGCTGAAAAATTGAGCGGCTTCGGCGCCGTTGGCTGTCTTGTGGTCAACAGCAAGCGTCATCTTGACGATTTTGCGCGTAATAAAAGCCTCGTCCTGCGATACGCAGGTATCGGTGATTTTGCCAACGCCCAAAACACTGCACTGGCCGGGGATAACAATCGGAATGAATGAATCCACTCCCAGCCCGCCGAGATTGCTAACCGTCATACACCCGTTTTTTAAATCGTCATCGGCAAGTTGCCCCGTCTCGGCGCGTTCGACAACAGCGATTCGAGCGGCGGCAATTTGAGCGAGATTTTTTTTGCAGACATCCTTTATAACCGGCGCGACTCTGCCGACGGTTACGCCGATACCCGGCGAATCGGCAAGATGAACGCAGTCGCCGGCGAATGTGCCTGTCATAATCGGCCACTTCTCAAACCCAATCGCCAGCGCCCTTATCAAAAAATCATCGAAAGATATTTTAACCGGGCTTGTTTTATTCAATTCATTTTGCTGCTCTACAAGTTCGGTTATATCAGCAGCGATAGTAAGATAAAAGCAGGGGATATTTTGTTTTGAAAACAGCATTTTTTCCGGCGACATTTCCGCAACGCCGTCCAAAACCGGCTGTCCCTGACAGCAGCAGGCAGGCGCGGATTTTTTTGCCGAGACGGCAAAATCAGCGGCGTTAATTTTTTCATTTTCGCCGCCGAGTACCAGCAAAGTCGAGCCGACCTCAAGGGTCTGGCCGTCTTTGGCGATTATGGCTTTGACGAAGCCTTCTTCAGGCGATTCTATTTCGAGCGTTACCTTGTCGGTTTCGATTTCGAATACTAGAGTGCCTTTTTTGACGTTATCGCCGATTTTGACAAGACATTTGAGGATTGTTCCCTCTTGCGTGTCTTGCCCGAACTTCGGCAGTTTAATTTCCCTGGCCATTAGATAGTCTATCTCTTTTCAATAAGGAATAAGAACTCACGATGCGGCATTTCGCTATCGCTAATCCATTCGTTTGTCCATTTCATATCCGCCATAACATTTTTTTTATAATCCACTTCGACAACATCGAGAAGTTCGCCATTGCTTGTAATAACCTGATTTAATTCTTCCGCGGTTGCTCTGCCGCCGGAACTGTACGAAAGAATAATCCATTTTGCCTTTGTCATTTGTATCAGCCGTTCAATGGCCTCCATAACAATGAATCTACCGCTGCTGTTTTTGCGGAATTCTTCAAACACAGAGGCTGCTATTGTATCCGAACTATCATTTCTTCGTTTGGCCTTACCAAAAAGTTCAGGCTTATCGTAAAGAATTATGCTCGTCCATAAATGATAATAAGAAGCATATCTTACACGGCTTGGCGGCATTTTATCATTGTTTGAGCCATAAGGCGGGTCAAAGTATGCGAGGTCTGCCGAAACATTCGGCACAATATCAAAGATATCTTTTTGGAAAACCTGATGCTCGCAATCGGATACAAAAACATTCGGCACTTTCAGGACAAGGTTATGGTATGAACGCGGCGACCAATCCTGTAAATAAGATACATAATGTCCCAGTGTGCTGTCAACCTGGTCAAGTGCAAGAATTAAACTGGTAAGAGCAACTGCTTTTTCGACTTTAGAAAGTGAAAGTTTTTCAATCTCTTCTCTGATTGCGTCAAGTTTTTTTGTATTGTGAATCTGAAACGGTTTTTTAAGTCCATCTGCTTGAGATGCGCAGCCTGAATTTGGCAGGCCGCCATAATTTTCCGTGAACCAGCCATCAACAGGCGGCAGTGAATTCAAATGGTCGATGAGTTTTTGATAATCCTGTTTTTTCTTTTTATTGAGCAGATAACAAATACCGAAAACTTCCGACCACACGGATATATCATTGCTTATGACCTGATAACCGCTTTTGGCCAAAGCCTGCGAAACCCTTGTAGTGCCTGCGAAACCATCCAAAATAATTTTCGCATCCGTTTTTTTGATAAGTTGTAAAATATAAGGAAGGAGTTTCAGTTTCGAGCCGGCATACTTGATGCCTTCCGTGGCGGGTGTCTCTGTAAATTCTTCGCTGAACAATGAAAGAGTGTCTGTCATTTTGACAACCCTGCTTTCTTTTTCAAAGCGGCAATATCTTCTTTAATTTTCTCTAACGCCGATGTATGTCCGGCGCTTGACGAAACAAGGGCGTGAGAAAATAATTTAACCAAGATATGGTTATGTGAGTAGTTAATCCATCCATTCGTGAGACTATCGAAATATTTAAGCCCATTCTTCGTATGCGTCCATAAACCGCGTTGCAGCGCATTTGCAGCGGCATCGCCGTATCGAACTTCGCATATATAATCGCCTTGCGAATCGTAGAATCTGTAAACAGGGTGTTTCCTGCCCTTTCCAGTGTCTTCTCTTACAATTCGTGAGGTTTGTTCTATTGCACGGTCATAATCGAATACAAGAATATTACAGCACAGCTTTTTCTCATTATATATCAACGGCAAGGCATTGATATTACTGAATTCTGCAAAGGCTGGATTTTGAACTACCTTTTGAATGTTTTTCTTACCGCTAACGTCTTTCTGTCCACACTCTAAGCACTGGAACATATCGGAGTTTTTGTTAGTTGATAATTGCAGTGGGCCATCGCCATAAGCTTTTAGGCTCACCGGAAATTCGACATTGGTAATCTCGTTAATAATATTGATGTCTTCTTCGTGGGTTTTGGCTCGATATAAATCTTTGCCGATATGTATCGACCGGAAATCGTACATATATTGATTGATAAATTCCGCAATGGCAATTTCGGCAAGGTCGCCGTGAGTTTTATTCCCAATGAGGCGCATCGTAAAAATATTACTAAGAGTTATTGTAATCAAGTCAGGATGCTTACTAATGAGCAGCTTAAAACGCTTTGTAAAATCCTTATATGCTTCTTTTTTGTCCATAATGCTTTACGTTATTCCCTTACATAATTGCGATTTACCCTTATTGGGATTATGTGTTAGACTATCATTAAAGTCAAGAAATAACCTGATTTTAATGGTTGTGTTGAGCAACAAGGATTTAGCGTTGAAAAACCGTGGAAAAACTGTTATTACTATCGATATGGATAAGCAAAAAATAACCGTTGAACAGGTAAAAACCGTCGCCAAACTGGCCAGGCTGAACTTGAACGATGCGGAAATTTCGCAATTCTCGGCGCAGTTAAGCGATATTCTGCAATATATCGAAAAATTAAATCAGCTCGACACCGCCGGCATTGAACCGCTGGCGCATTGCCTGCCGGTTAGTAACTGCCTGCGGGACGATATTATTAAGCCTTCGCTCGGTACGGAAAAAACGCTGTCCAACGCTCCCGACAGCGATGGCCGGTTTTTTATTGTTCCTAAAATCCTCGACGAATCAGGCGGGTTATAAATATTATGAATGAACAAATTTTAAAACTTACCTGCAAAAATTTAAGAGATAAAATCGCCGCTGGCGAAATAAAAAGCATAAATGCTGTCTCGGCGATTTTTGAGCAAATCGAAAAAAACGATGCCAAAATCGGCGCATATATCAGCACGTTCAAAGAGCAATCCTTTGCCAAAGCAAAGGAGGTTGACGAAAAAATCGCCGCCCAAAAACCCGTTGGAGCTTTGGCAGGCGTGCCGATTGCGATTAAAGACAATATGTGTTCGACGTTCGGCGCGACAACCTGCGGCTCGAAAATTTTGCAGAATTTCCATTCGCCTTATGACGCAACAGCCGTCGAAAAACTCCTCGCTGCCGATGCCGTGATCGTCGGCAAAACAAACCTCGACGAATTCGCGATGGGTTCAAGTACCGAAAACTCCGGCATAAAACAAACCGTAAATCCGCTCGATTATTCCCGCGTACCAGGCGGCAGCAGCGGAGGTTCAGCGGCAGCGGTCGCAGCGGAGATGTGCTTTGCCGCGCTGGGCAGCGACACAGGCGGCTCAATCAGACAGCCAGCGGGCTTTTGCGGAATAGCAGGCCTAAAACCCACCTATGGCAGGGTTTCACGATATGGCCTTGTCGCCTACGGCTCAAGTCTCGACCAAATCGGACCTCTGACAAAAAACGTCGAAGATTGCGCACTGATTCTGAATGTTATCGCAGGCCACGATGAAAAAGACAGTACAAGCATTGACGAAAAAATCGCTCCCGTGCAGGATTGGCTGGCGACGGTAAATACAAAACCGCAAAATTTTAAAATCGCGGTCGTGCCGGAACTTTTCAAAGGAGCCGACAGCGAAGTCGTCGCGGCGGTCAAAAACGCCATCGAATTTTACAAAAAAAACGGCGCAGAAATCGTTGAAATTTCCATGCCGCATTTCGATTACGCGATAGCGACTTATTATCTAATCGCCACCGCCGAGGCATCGAGCAATTTAGCCCGCTATGACGGCGTTCACTATGGCCATCGAAGCAAAAACGCAAACGATTATATCGAAGTCTATTCCAAATCGCGCGATGAAGGTTTCGGTCCCGAAGTAAAACGCAGAATAATGCTCGGCACTTATGCCCTGTCCAGCGGCTATTACGATGCCTATTATTTAAAAGCTCTCAAGGCTCGCAATTTGATTCGCGGCGATTTCACCGCGGCGTTCGCAAAGGCCGATTGTATCGTTATGCCGACAAGCCCGACGACCGCTTTCAAAATTGGCGAAAAAACAAACGACCCGCTGCAAATGTACCTTTCCGATATTTACACAATCGCTGTAAATCTCGCAGGCGTACCTGCCATCAGTATCCCCTGCGGAAAAGACAAAAACAATCTGCCGATAGGATTGCAAATAATCGCCCCTGCCTTTGAGGAAGCAAAACTCCTCCAAATCGCCAGACTTTTTGAAATTAGCCGCCCGTGAGTTCTTAATAGACGGCTAAAAAATAGTTTCTTTGTGTCCCCGGCGGCTATTTTTTCTCTTCATCGACGGCGACGAGATTGACGTAGCCGTGTTTTACGCCTCGCAGGCTAATCATCATTTCGCCGAGTTTGTTTATATCGCAGGCCATACCGCGAACCAAAAGCACTTCAAGACAATTATTGCTGTCAATATAAACGTGGATTGACGAGATAGTTTTGATTTGGCCGTGATGGCCGAGCTTTTTAAATACGCTCGAGATGTGCGCAGTGTGATGGTCATAAACGAGAAAGATTGCGCCGATGGCCGGCGTTTTTTTGTGTTCGATTTTTTCCTGCGATAAATGTTCGCGGATTAAATCGCGAATCGCTTCCGAGCGGTTTTTGTATCCTTTGCCTTCGATTGCCTTATCGAATTTCGCCAGTAAATCGCTTTCCAGCGATACGCCGATTCTTTCAATGATGGACATGGTTATTTTCTCCGCCTGATACTATTGGAACGACACAAAAAATATAGCTCAACGGCTTGTCGGAAGTATTCTTTATATTATGCGGTGTTTGCGGCGGGATATAAAGAATTTTGCCCTGGCCGACTTCAAGCGTTTTATTATCGCCAATAACAGCCTGTCCTTTGCCGACCAGAAAAACGAGCATTTCCTCTCTGTCGCCGGTGGAATGTTCGCCGCATTCGCCGCCGGGCTTCAAATAAACCCGCCCGGAGTGAATAATATGCGTTTTTGGCGGTTTCAGCAAAGATTGATACTCTGTGCTGTCAGCCAAATCCGTCACAAAAGCTTCTAATGCCATTTTTTTCTCCAAAAACTTTAATTAAGCCGTTATTTTACCGAAAAATGACGAATTTACAAATTATTTAAATTCCCTCTTGACTCGGTAGCACTTTTTTTATATTTTTATGCACGTTGGTATTACGTTTTTTAATTTTTTATGCGCGTCTTTTGTTTAGGAAATGAAGAAAAATGGCAAAAAGGGTGATGGAATTAATAGTTTTGGCAGGTTTGCTGACGGCAGTCGCCTCGGCAGAAACACACTGGAATTTGCAGGCGGTTTATCCATCTGGCTATACATCAAATTCTTACCCAGGAACTCTAACGCGAATTACTATCGAGGGAATAATTCTGAACCGACCGGAAAATATGGTGAATACAAAAGATGAATGGCAAATTTACATTCAAAGTGATGGTGTAAATGACCATGGCGGTACTGCTGTATATATGAGAAAAGACAATTTTAGTGAAGACCAGATATACTCGGATGCAAACTGGGCTTCAGAGTTATACCGAATTGAAAATAATACTAATGGCTATGTTTTTTCTCCAGGCGATAAAGTGCGGGTTAATGGCCTTACGATGTTTTATCGTGGTAAGGTGAACATAAACGAACAGCACACGCTTAATGAGGCCAATGATTTTACAATAGAGCTGCTTGAGCCTGCTGTTGGATTGCCCAAGCCGGATGTTATAACCATTAGTCATGTTAAAAATATAAATGATGATTTTGTATTTGATGCGAACAGAGCGAATGGCGGCTGTGAGTATTATCAGGGAACATTAGTTAGAATAAACAATTTAGAGGTTGTTGACTCGAATTGGCAGCCGGGCGGAGAGCTTGTTGTGGCGGATGGCACAGGTCGTACTTTTGATATAGAACTTGGTCGCGGCAGCGGCTTTTTACAGTATTCTATGCCGACCGGCAATATAGACATAATCGGCATATTTGACCAGGAAGCGCCGGGAACATATCCGAATTTTGATTTGAAGGCCGGATACAGATTGTGGGTTATGAACTATGATGGGAATGGCAGCGTATTAGCTGATGAGTATGTAAAACGCGGCTATCTGGCTTCTGATGTAAATATTGATGGGGCAGTTGATTTCAGAGATTTTTCGATTATGGCTGCTAATTGGCTTAAGTGTTCTGATGTAGATGAATGTGAGTAAGAGAAATTTAAAAGGTTTTACTTTAGTAGAGTTGCTGGTTGTTATTACAATAATAGCGGCGCTGCTGGCGATACTCTTGCCAGCGATGGCAAAGGCAAAATTGCAGGCCGATGTTTTGATTGTCAATCATGACTTATATCAAATAGGTCTTGCTATTGAAGCGTATGAAACCGCTAATAATGGTAAGTGGCCGCCGGTAAGATATGATTGTATGGCTGCCGAGCATATGTATTCCCTGCCGCCGGAGTTGGTTGATGGCGGATACATAACAGGCAGCAGGAATGGTGCCATACACTCGAGTAATATAGAGGATAGATATTACAAAGGGCATAGCTATAAGTATATGTCTGTTGAAACAGCCTTAAATTTATACGGCACGAGTGCTCCAGATAGGTATTTGTATGTCTCAACAAATTTTCCGACCGGGACAGATGGTAAATTGGTCAAATACACCAAACGCAGTGAATCGCCTGTAAAATGGGTCTTATTTAGTCTTGGTCCAAATTACGATAAAACAAAAACGAGAAGTTTTGAATTAGACAAGGGCTTCCCTGTTGCGAATAGTTTTTGGTACAGCCCGAAAACTAAAAAAGGCATCCTCACGAGGATAAAAACGAACAAAGACCAATACGTCGGCACATTTCAATCCGGCCGGTAAAGCGTTTTAAAGGCAGTCCAAAAAAATGTCATTGCGAGCGCAGCGCGGCAATCTCGTTTTTGTAGGGTGGGCTCTTAGCCCACGCAGCAGTAGAGATTGCTTCGTCGTTCTATGAACTCCTCGCAATGACAGGTTCCGTGATTTAGCTTTGACACAATGGACGCATCTTTTTATACTGTTCTGCAGTTTAATGACGGAGTTGTATTTTGCAAAGATTAATAAGTTTAGCGGGTCTTGCGGTCTTTGTGCTGATTGCATATCTGCTTTCCGATAATCGCAAAAAAATGAACTGGCGGCTGATTGTCAGCGGGCTGGTTTTGCAATTCGTCTTTGCCGTTGCAATTCTGCGAACCATACCTGGACAATACGTCTTTGATAAACTACGTTTTTTTATCACCAGTCTGATTAGCTTCTCGCAGGCAGGCAGCGAATTTGTTTTCGGGGCGGGATTTAAGGAGCATTTCTTCGCGTTTTCAGTTTTGCCGACGATAATTTTCGTATCATCTCTTATGACGGTTTTCTTTTATCTCGGCATTTTGCAAAAAATCGTCGAGTTTATGGCAAAGATTATGGTTTATGTTATGGATACATCCGGCTCGGAATCTTTGGCGGCAGCCGCGAATATTTTTATGGGAATGTCCGAAGCGCCTTTGGTAATCAAGCCCTACATAAAATCGATGACACGCTCGGAACTTATGGCGATGATGACAGGCGGTATGGCTACTATCTCCGGCGCAACGCTGGCGGCTTTCACGGGCTACGGCGCAAACGCAGGCCATCTGCTCACAGCTTCGGTAATTTCCGCGCCAGCCGCGCTGGTTATCGCAAAAATAATGGTGCCGGAAACGGAAACATCTTTAACCAAAGGCACGGTAAAAATCAAAATTCCAAAAGAGGATATAAATGTTCTCGATGCCGCCTGCCGGGGAGCAACTGACGGCGTAAAGCTGGCAATCAATATCGCTGCGGGGCTTATCGCGTTTATCGCATTTGTCGCTTTGCTCAACTGGCTGCTGTCGTTTCTACCGCAATTTCACGGCAGTCAATTTACGCTTGAACGAATTTTCGGCTGGCTCTGTTCGCCGTTAGCCTGGCTGATGGGTATTGAATGGAAAGACGCTTCGACGGTCGGCGCCTTGCTGGGCAAGAGAACGGTATTAAATGAATTCATCGCCTATATTGACCTTTCCAAATGCAAAGATATAATTTCGCCGCGGTCATTTACGATTGCCACTTATGCTCTTTGCGGCTTTGCGAATTTTGGTTCAATCGCGATTCTTATCGGCGGGCTTGGTTCGCTCGTGCCGGAAAGGCGGGCTGATTTTGCCCGGCTCGGATTTAAATCTATGCTCGCCGGTATGCTGGCTTGTTTTATGACCGCCGCTATTGCGGGTATGCTGATTTAAAAGGAAATAAAGAAGTAAGGAAGCGGGGAAGTATGGAAGTGAGGACTTTACAGAGCCGCGACAGTAATGGAGCGGTAATTCGTAACCATTCACAGCCTTAAAAAATAATTTTAAAAATTACAATAAAAGACTTGCGCCATATACAATTGTCTGTTATATGATAAAATATGACAGACAAGGATACCCCATACCCCAAACTAATCCCAGAAAAACTGTGAACGGTTACGTCTCGGCAAAACATACGACTTAATCGCTCTGCCCGGCGCTGAACATTTTCGCGACAGCAGAGAACTTGTCGAAATGCTGAAAAAACAAAAAGACTCCGGCAGGTTGTATGCCGCGATTTGCGCCTCGCCTGCGGTAGTTTTTGAACATCACGGCTTGCTGTTTGGCAAAAAAGCCGCCTGTTTCCCTGCTATGGCTGAAAAACTCAAAAACAAAGAAGCTGCGAACCAAAGGGTAGTCGTTGACGGCAATTGCATTACCTCGCAAGGCCCCGGAACGGCTGCGGAATTCGCTCTCAAGCTCGTTGAGTTGCTTTTTGGCGAAAAAAAAGCTGATTCTGTCGCAAAAACAATGCTTTTTTGAGCAAAACTGCCAAACTATTGTAAAAAACTTGAGAAATCCTCTTGAAACGCGGCAAAATCTGTTTATACTGTCAGAGCTTTACGCGGGTGTAGCTCAGTGGTAGAGCGTCACGTTGCCAACGTGAATGTCGTGAGTTCAAGTCTCATCACCCGCTTTGAGTTAGTATTTGGTATATAGTATT